>Ga0187814_10000373_pt1 | contig 14474 bp, 17 predicted proteins | sample NC_S_4_FD_132450 | JGI IMG/M metagenome (GOLD analysis project Ga0187814, IMG submission 132450) | Wetland sediment microbial communities from Neuse River Estuary, North Carolina, USA - ASW-S_4 | ecosystem: Environmental > Aquatic > Freshwater > Wetlands > Sediment | place: USA: North Carolina... | reverse complement strand
TGACCCGAGAGGGTACGCCCCGATCGATCGGTGATCGTGCCCGAGATCATCACCGGCAGCTCGATGCCGCGCTCTTCGAAGAAGTCGCGCATCGCGGCGATGGCCGCCTTGGCGTTGAGCGTGTCGAAGGCCGTTTCGACGAGGAGCAGGTCGACGCCTCCCTCGACGAGACCTTCGACCTGCTCGCGGTAGGCGGCGGCGAGCCCTTCGAAGGAGATGGCCCGCCAACCCGGCCTGCCGATGTCTGGTGACATGGAAAGCGACTTGTTCGTCGGGCCCAACGATCCCGCCACGAAGCGCGGTTTGGAGGGATCGGCGGCCGTGAATTCGTCCGCGACCGCCCGCGCCAACCTGGCCGCCGCGACGTTCATCTCGCGCACCAGTCCTTCCAGGCGATAATCGGCCTGGCTCACCCTCGTCGCGTTGAAACTGTTCGTCTCGACGATGTCCGCCCCGGCCTCGAAGTAGGCGCGATGGATGGCGGCGATGGCATCGGGCTTGGTGATCGACAGGACATCGTTGTCCCCGGCGAGATTCGTCGCGTGGTCGCGAAAACGCTCGCCGCGAAAATCGGCCTCGGAGAGGCCGAGTCTCTGGATCATCGTGCCCATCGCCCCGTCGAGGATGAGTATGCGTTCGGCGAGGATCGCCTCGAGGCGCCCGTAGGCGGCTGTCTTCGTCATGGAGGCGAGTATAGTCGCGCCGACTTCGGCGAGAAAGGCTCGAAAGCGGAAATCCCTTAATGCGATCCGGCGAAGTCGATGACGGCCTTCTGTATGTCGTCCCGGACTTTTCGCACGCGGGCCATGATGTCCTCATCGCTTCCCGTGAACGTGGAGGGATCGTCGAAGGGCCACAAGAGTCTTTCATGGTAGCCCGGGAAGACCGGGCAACGCTCGGCGGCCTCTTTCGAGCAGACGGTCACCACCCAGTCGTAGCGCCTGCCGGCCCTGTAGAAGTCGAAGGCGCTTTTCGTCGGATTCTTCGAAATGTCGATCCCGATTTCAGCCATGGCCCGCACGACAAATGGATTGAGCGTGCCGGCTTCGATGCCCGCGCTCTCCGCCTCGAAGCGATCGCCGCCATGCTTCTTGAGAAAAGCCTCGGCCATCTGGCTCCGAGCCGAATTATGGACACAGACGAAAAGAACGCGCTTCATGAAGCCTCCTGAGTTTCCGCGCGAGCTTACCCGCGAATCGGGAAGCGGATGCGTCAGATATCGGTCAATTCCGCCCCGGCGCCGGACTCGCGGCCGCGCCGAACCGCCTCCGCAGGCGCAGGGCGACGTTGACGAGGAGCAGCATCACGGGCACCTCGATGAGAGGCCCGATGACGGCGGCGAAAGCCTGCCCCGAGCCGAGGCCGAATACGGCCACCGCGACGGCTATCGCGAGCTCGAAATTGTTGCTCGCAGCGGTGAACGAGAGCGTCACCGTCTTGGAATAGTCGGCGCCCACAGCCTTGCCCAGGACGAAGCTGATGAAGAACATGGCGACGAAGTAAATCAGGAGCGGGACCGCTATCCTCACGACGTCCATCGGCAGGGCGAGGATCTTTTCCCCCTTCAGGCTGAACATCACGAGGATGGTGAAAAGCAGCGCGACGAGGGTGATCGGGGAGATCTTCGGGATGAATGACGAGCGATACCAGGTCTCGCCCTTGGCTCCGCGGATGAAAAGCCATGACAGGAGGCCCGCGGCGAAGGGAATGCCGAGGTAGACGCCGACGCTCTCCGCGATCTGACCGATGCTCACCTGGACCGCCTTCCCGGCGAGGCCGAAGAGTGGAGGGATCATGGTCACGAAGATCCACGCGTAGAGGGAATAGAAAAGCACCTGGAAGACCGAGTTGAAGGCGACGAGGCCGGCGCAGTATTCCGTGTCTCCCTTGGCAAGTTCGTTCCACACGATGACCATCGCAATGCAGCGCGCGAGCCCGATCATGATGAGGCCGGCCATGTACTCGGGCTTGTCGCGGAGAAAGATGATCGCCAGGGCGGTCATCAGGATGGGACCGATCAGCCAGTTCTGCACGAGGGAGAGGGTCAGCACCTTCCTGTCGCGAAAGACGTCCTTCACCTCGTCATAGCGCACCTTGGCGAGGGGGGGATACATCATCAGGATCAGGCCGACGGCGATGGGAATGTTCGTCGTGCCGACCGAGAGGCGGTCCCAGAATGCGGCGACTCCCGGCACGAGAGCCCCGGCCAGGACTCCGACAGCCATCGCGAGAAAGATCCAGAGCGTCAGCCAGCGATCGAGGAAAGAAAGACCTTTGGCGTTTCCTTCAGGCATGTCGAACTCCGCTTGCGTTGACATTCGAGCGATCTCGAAGCATTGTTGGTTTGATGGCCAACAATGTCAAGCGATTGGTGGCGGATTCGCCAACATTTGACAAGAGGATGCAAAATGACGGAACAGGAACGACTGCGGCTCGAGCGACGGGCCTCCCTCCTCAAGTGCCTCGCCCATCCTTCGAGGCTGCTCATCGTCGAGCTTCTCGAAAAGGGCCCGCGCTGCGTCGCCGATCTCATCGAGGCGATCGGCGCCGACAAGACGACGGTTTCCAAGCACCTTGCCGTGCTCAAGAAAGCCGGCCTCGTCAGGGACAAAAGGCGCGGCACCCGAAGCGACTACGAGCTCGTTTGCGGCTGCGTGAGCCCCTTCATCGATTGCATAGAAAAGACGGCGACGACCGAGGACGGGGCCGAAGTGGGCTGCGCGGCTGGGATCGATAACGGCTCCGGTGTTTGCGCCACCGATGTGATTCCCGGCCCCGGGCGCTCCTGCCGCGAGTGAACGACTTCAAAATCGGTACGCGGCCGTCCCGCTCGCGACTCCGCCGCTACGGCTTGCCTCCTCATGCAACCGCCATGTTATAGCAGCGGGATCGTCGTATAATGAACACATGTCGAGAGCCGAACGCCTCCTTTTTCTGATGCAAATCCTTCGGTGCCACCGATTCCCCGTCGCCGGATCGGTCCTGGCGCGCGAGCTCGGTGTGAGCTTGCGGACACTCTATCGAGATATCGGAGCCCTGCAAAATCAGGGAGCCAATATCGAAGGTGAAGCGGGTTTGGGCTATGTGCTTGGGCCAGGCTACACATTGCCACCGCTGAATTTCACGGAGGAAGAAACCGAGGCCCTCGTGCTCGGCTACCAGTGGGTCGCGCAAAACACGGATCGTCGGTTGGCCGAAGCGGCCCGCAACGCTCTCGCGAAGATTGGCGCGGTGATGCCGAAGGAGCGGCAGGACGATTTGGAGACGCCGGCTCTCCGTATTGCCCCCGCGGCCGATGGCGCAGATGTGGGCATCGACCTCGGAATGGTGCGCGAGGCGATACGCTCGGAGCGCAAACTCGTCATCCGCTATCCCGATAAAACGGGCGGAGTCAGGGAAAGGACAGTCTGGCCCATCGCTTTGGGCTACGTCGACCGGACGCAGATACTGGCGGCATGGTGTGAATTGCGACGGGGCTTCAGACATTTCCGCGCGGATCGAATGGAAAGTTTGAAGATGCCGGGCGACGCCTATCCCAAGAGACGACTCGAACTGCGGCGGGAATGGCGAGCGAGCCAGGGACTGGAAAATATCCAATGACTGCTGACAGTTATTGGCATGGAGCGCTGCTAGACTTGCAATGAATTGCGGTCGGACGAAGCATTGCCGCCAATCACCCCAAGGAGTTTCCCATGGTCCCCCAACTTCAAGTGATTCTGTATGTTTCCGAACCAGCGAGGAGTTCCGCCTTCTATGCGGAACTCCTCAACCTGACAGCGGAAATCCTTTCCCCGAACTTTGCCGTTATCAATCTCGCCGAAGGCTTCCAATTGGGCCTGCTCCTCAGGTCCAAGGTGGAGCCGCCCGCTCCGGAAGGGATATCGAGCGAATTGTGCCTGATTGTAGAGGACAAGGGCGCCCTCGAGGCGCTCTACAAGCAATGGGTCGCAAAAGGGGTTCCGATCATTCTTCCCCCTCAGGTCATGTACTTCGGCGGAGCTAATTTTATGGGAACGGATCCCGACGGAAACCGCATCCGCATCAGCACACCCGACAAATAGACTGCTCACCGAGGAGTCCGGCGAAACGCGTTCGAGTGTCACCTATATTGCGGACTCGGTAGTGGGGCACCTTTGTCATTTGCTTCCTGGTGAGGCCGATTCCTCGTCGAAGTGCCCCCCGACGGACCTCGCTTGAAGAGTCTCCTCATTTGTCTCCGGCATCACTCCTGTTCCTCTTCGCTTGCCGCCATCTCGTCGGCCGGGAGGAGGAGCATCGCCTCGTCGCTCGGCAGGGCGGATACCTTGCCGAGCTTTTTCTCCATCTGCCTGGCGCGATCCGACACGGTGGAGAGATTGCTGGAGGCGGAATCGAGGTTCTTCTGTACCTTGGAAACGGCATCGCCGAATTTCTGGAACTCGGTCTTAACCGCGCCCAGGACCTTCCAGACTTCGCCCGACTGCTTGCTGATCGCCAGGGTCTTGAAGCCGACTTGCAGGCTGTTGAGAAAGGCGCCGAGGGTGGTGGGGCCGACGATGGCGACGTGATACTTGCCTTGGATCTCCTGGAAAAGGCCTGGCCGGCGGATGGCCTCGCCATAGAGGCTTTCGAAGGGCAGGAACATGAGGGCGAATTCCGTGCTGTGGGGCACGTCTATGTACTTCGAAGATATGTCGGCCGCGTGCTGGTACAGGCGGTTCTCGAAGGCCTTGCCCGCCTGCTCCCAGGCCGGCTTGTCGCCGTTCTCGTAGGCGTCCTGCAAGCGCTGGTAATCCTCGATGGGAAATTTCGAATCGATGGGCAGCCAGAGCGTCTCGCCTTCTTCGGGCCCGGGCAGGCGCACCGCGTACTCGACCCGCTCGGACGATCGCGGCTTGATGGCGACGTTTTCGCCGTACTGCTCGCGAGTCAGGAACTGCTCGAGCAGGGCCCCGAGCTGGGCTTCGCCGAGCATCCCGCGGACTTTCACGTTGGTGAGCGCCTTCTTGAGCCCGCCGACGTCCTGGGCCAGGTTCTGCATTTCCGAAAGCCCCTTTTGGACTTCGAGGAGCTGCTTGGTCACGACCTCGAAACTCTGGGTGAGCCTGGTATCCAGGGTCTTCTGCAGCTTCTCGTCGACCGTGAGGCGCATCTGCTCCAGTTTCAGCTCGTTCTTGTCCTGGATTTCCTTGAGCCCCTGCGCCACCGACTCGGACACCTTCGCGCGGACCTCGTTCAACGCGGCGGTCTGCTTTTCCGCCGCCTCGGCCGTGGCCTTCTGAACTCCCTCCAGCCGAGTCTGCAGCGTCGTCACGAGTTCCACCCTATTTTCCTGGAGCACGTTCGAAATCCTGTCGGAGTTGCTCGTGAGGGTTTCGCTGTATTTGTCCAGGCGTTCCTGCACTGCCTTTTGGAAAAGCGCCTGGGTTTCCGACGAGCTCCCCCTGAGCCGGTCCATGCCCTCGCCGATCTCCTTCCGCGTGAGCGCAAGATTGTCCTGCACCTCTCGGCGAATCCCCTGCGCCTCCAGGCGCAAGGCATCGGACTGGTTCTTCTCGCTTCCGGCGAGAAGGTTGGCGAGCGTTTCGGCCGCCGACTTTCCCCCCTGCCTTTGCAGGGCGAGCAGCACGAGGATCACCAGGATGAGTATCGCGAGTATGCCGAAGGTGGCCGCGACGACAAGGACCGTTTCCATGAGACCTCCGAGACGATCGATTTCGGTTTGGTGTGTCAGTATACGCCGCGGCACCGCGCGCAGTCCCGAGCGGGATCGAATTTGGGGTACTATCTCAGGAAAAAGTGGCTGGAGAAGCGCGAATAGGGAAGTCGCTGCACGTTTGAGCGGCGACTATCCATGTTGGTGACGGTTATTGCCCAATTTGGCCAATGAAGCGCGCCAATCTGGTCGCGGCGGCCCGCCGACTTGGCGTGAGCGGCCGGCCGCATTGAGAATTCGTCCCCGAAAAGTTCTTCACTTTCAATCGCTCATGGCTTCGGTCGGCGTATCTCCCTTATCCGGTGCGGTAGACAGCACCGCGAGGAGGTCGTCATGGCACTGAGCATCCGCGCTATGCGGAACAATCTCGGTACGAGCACAAGTCCCTATTATGCCCTCGCCTCCTGGTCGTCCGTCGTGGACAGCGAAGCTTTCATGGACCGGATGGCCGCGGCGAGGACTACTATCTCGAAAACCGATATCCTTGCCGTCTTCCAACTGGCTCGCGAAGAGCTTGGCCGCCTGCTTGCCGAAGGCTGCTACGTAAAGACGCCCCTCGGCGCGGCCCTGCCCATGGCCAGGGGAAAATTCCTGTCACAGGACGAGCCTTTCCTTCCCAAGAGCCCGGGCTCGGGCCACGAGCTTCGCATCGACTTCCGCATCGATCCTACCATCGAGGCCGAAGCTCTCGCTTCGATCCAATGCTTCCGCGACGAAGAAGAGGACCGCCGGAGCCCTCACGTCCTCGAGGCCGCGCCACTGCCGCCCGGAAACCGAGGAGAGTTACGGCCGGGCGGTTTGATCAAGGTGATCGGCAAGCGCATGAAGTTCGATCCGGCCGATCGAAGACTGGGGCTTTTTTTCAGGGATGGGGCGGGAATCGAAACGCGTGCCGAAAGCTATTTCATCGTACAGCCCTCGTCGATCTTCGCCCTCGTCCCCGAAGGCTTAAAAGAGAACGGCTACCGCCTCGTCGTCAGGACGGCCTCGAAAGGCGGCGCGCTGTTGGAAGGCATCTCGGACGAGCCGATGCAGTGCCTTTCCGCCACTTCATCGGCTTGAAAACCGACATGGATCGCGGCCCTTCCCGCCGGTCCCGCAATTCCGGCATCAATCATGTTCTGGCGGGGCCATGTCGACGGGCGGCGAATGTTCTTGCCAGCGCTCACGGTGGATGAACTCCGGCCTGAATTTGTCCTTGGGCATCGGTTCGCCGTCGGAATGGCCCACCGGTACCAACGCGAGGGGGATGACCCGCTCGGGAATGCCGACGAGCTTTCGGACGGTCGCCTGGCGATCGGGCTGCGGATAGACGGCGGTCCAAACCGCCCCGAGGCCCATGGCATCCGCGGCAAGCAGCAGGTTTTCGCACGCGGCGCTCGCGTCCAGCACTGCATATTCCACCTTTTCCTGATATGCCCGAGAAGGATCGGTGCAGACGAGGACCGCCCCCGGCGCCTGCCTGGCCATCTTGGCGTAGGGCAGGCTGTCCGCGAGGGCGTCGAGCATGGTCCTGTCTTCGATGATTACGAACTCCCAGGGCTGCCGGTTCACCGCCGAGGGCGCGGCCATCGCGGCGCGCAGCATGCGATCCCATTCCTCCGCCGAGACCGGCTCCCGCGTGAAGCTCCTGACGCTGGAACGGTGGCCGGCGGTTTCGAAAAAATCCTTCATGCGAGCGCTCCTCAATATCGATCGATTTGACTCCCGGGCGTTCTTGCCAAACATTTGCCTGGCAATGTCCCTGCCATTACCCTCACACCATACCATCTGTAATGCGCTCATCCTTGACTTTGCATCCCGCGAAGGCAAGACTCCTGTCATGGGCTTGTTGCTGCCGGCGCGCCTCGCCGAGTCGGAAACGGAAACGATACTGCGCGAAAAACTTCGCTGGATCCTGACGGCGCCCGGCGCTGAGGCCTGCGAACCACGCGCGATCATCGTCTTCGGTTCCGCCGCCCGCGGGGAAATGACCGAGTCGTCCGACGTGGACATCGCCCTCGTCTATGCGGACACGAAAAGCCTCAAGGCCGGACGCGCCGCGATCTATCGACAGCCGCCACCCGACTCGTGGCCCCTCGATCTCCTTTTCGCTACGGAGGAATCCTTCCGCGCCGGTCGCGAAAGGGGCGGCCTCTTCGAGCTCGTCATGAGCGAAGGCCGCGTCATCCACGGGAGCATCGAATGAGCCCCTCGAGCCAGGAACGCCTCTTCCGCAAAGACTACGCCGTCGAACTTCTGCGCATCGCCGCAGAGGATCTGCGCACCGCCGAATTCCTCCTCGAAGGACTCGAAAGCAAACGGATCCGAGGTGAGAATTTCTTCTTCACCCTCCAGCAATGCGTGGAGAAAGCCCTCAAGGCTGTCCTCGTCCACAGGGGAATTCCCGTGCCCCTCGTGCATGACCTGGGAATCCTCCTCGCCAAGATCCCGCGCGAGTCCGAACCCCCCTTCGGCTACGAGATCGGATCGCTTTCCGAATTCGCCGCGGTCAGGCGCTATGAGGAAGGCGCCCTCGAATGGGGCCTGGACGAGGCCGAGGAAGCGCGGGATCTGGGCCGGATCGCCATCGACTGGGCCCGTGGAATAATAGGGCATACTGGCGAGAAATAACTGCCCTCGCATCGCTCCATCCCGACCTTCCGTCGCGCCACTCTGGCCTTCCCCGCTCCGTCGATGGAGAGGATTCTGGCGACGCGTTTCCTCTCTCCGCTCGTCCCCAGTTTCGCCCCTTCGTTCTGCGACATCGAGAACGTGATCAAGCCAGCGCCATGATGAAGAACCTGACTCCCACGATCACGAGTATGGGCGCGATGATGTAATTGACCACCTTGTTGAGCCTCTCCGACCAGAAGCGGTTGACGATGAGGGCGACGAAGGTGACGAGGACGAATTCGTAGAGTGCCAGGATAAGGGAGGAACCGGAGGGAGTCGCAATGAAGGCGAACTGCGTCGCGAGAGCCGCCCAGGCTGCAACGACAACGCCGAGGGAGCCGAAAGCATAGGCGCGCCGGGGATGGTGACCCATCGCGTTGTTGTAGGCGGGAATGGTGAAGGGCTTGCCCCCGGCGGAGATCAGACCGGCGAGAAAACCTGAAAGCAGACCGATGGGCGAAAGCAGGGCGACGTGAGCCTTGGATTCGCGCTCGGGCATGGGCTTGATGAACAGAATCCTCAACCCGACCAAGACGGCGTAGACGCCGAGAATCGCGAGGAGGACCTTGGGCTCCAAATCCGAGGCGAGAAAGCGACCGGCCACCCCGCCGGCCAGGGCTGGGACTACGATGAGGAGCCACTCCGCCTTAAAAGCCGGCACGGCGCCGAATACTTTCCGCTGACGGATGACCATGAGAAGGGCAGCCAAGGAAACCACCGCGATATTGATCACGATGGCGTCGGCGATCGGCAGGCCGACGATGCCGACCAGCATGATGACCAGAAAGACGCGGTCGACCCAGGATTTGATCGACGCCGTCACGAAGCCCACGACGATGGCAACGGCGAGCCCCTTGAGAAGGATTGTCATAGTTAGCATCGAATTTCTCCTTTGGAATCAGCCTGCCCGCCCCTTCCGGCGGTTCCGACGGTCACTCTAATCCTGCTGGGCCAGGAGCCATTCGAGGGCTCCAGCCGCGTTCGAGACCACCGTGGACGACTTGCTGAACTTGGCGACGGCTATCGCCTCCATGATCTCCGCCTTCGTGGCGCCGGCCTGTCTCGCTGACTTCACCTGATTCTGGATACAGGCGGGCGAATCCAGGGCGACGGCGGCGCCGAGGGCGACAAGGACCTTGTATTTCATGGGCAGGCTCCCCTCCCCAAAGACGGCGGCCCTGCCGTCGAGGTGCGAAAGAGCGCTCTTCTCGTCGAGGGCGCCCAGCAGTTCCATGGGACGCAGAACTTCCATGCCGGCCTTTTTCATCGCTTCGAAACGTTCCTTGAGATTCATCGATGGACTCCTGATAGAGGAATTTTGAGGGCCAAGCCCCGGGATATGCCGGTCAAGACATTTCCGCCGAAACGCCGCGGATCCTTGTCCGCAGCGATGCGATATATGCGCCCGCGAAGCTCAGCGCGGCGGCGCCCCAGTACACCCAGCGCGCGCTTCCGAGGAAGGCGGCCGTATCCGTGATGCGCCTCGTCCCCATGAGGGAGGAAAAGGCCACGGCGGAAAAAGTTATACCTATTACCATTCCGAGATTCTTGACGAGTTGGGTGACCGCGTTGGCGGTACCGAGCTTTTCCTTCGGCGCGCTTCCCATGGCGGCGCTGTTGTTCGGCGACTGAAAGAGCCCGAAACCGACGCCCATGGCGAAGAGAGGCACGATGATGAGCCAGGAGGGCGAGCTCGGGGCGATGCTCCCGAAAAGGACGAGAGCACCTCCGTTCAGGACAAGGGCCGTCACGGCGAGAGGCCGGGAGCCGATCTTGTCGGAGAGTCTCCCCGACAGCGGGGAAAGGACGGCCATGGCTGCGGGGAATGCCAGGAGATACAGCCCCGAAGCCTGGGGCGTTAAACCAAGCGTTCCCTGAAGATAGAAGGGGACGAGCACCGTCGGCGAGTACATGGTCGAGAAGGATATGAGCGAGGCCGCGAGGGCCGAGCTGAAGGTCACGTCGGTGAAGAGGCCGAAGTCGATCACGGGCCTTGGATTGCGTTTCTCCACGACGATGAGGAGAGGAAAGGCGACAACGAAAATCGACAGCGAGATCGCCGCCGTGGTTCTTGACGAGGGAGCGCCGCCAAGGGACGAAAAACCGAAGACGAAGGCGAAGATGCTCGCAATGAGCAGAATCGCTCCCGCAAAATCGAAGGGATGGGTCGTTTTTGCCGGCTTCCGAATCCTCGGGATGGTGAACCAGGTCGTGGCGAAAGCCGCGAAGGAAACGACGAAGGTGAGGTAGAACGCCGCCCTCCAGCCGAAGGCTCCTATTACGATACCTCCCACCGACGGGCCGGCGATGCTTCCGATCGCCATCATCGTCGCGAGCATGCCGAGATTCTTTCCCCTTTCCGAGGCCGGATAGCTTTCGGTCGCGATGGCCATTCCGTTGGCCATGACCATGGCGCCGCCGATGCCCTGCAGCGCGCGGAAAAAGATGAGAACGGGGAGGTTGGGCGCGAAGCCGCAGAGAAGGGTGAAAATGGATATCGTGAAAAAACCGAAATTGTAGATCCTGCCCCTGCCCCATGCGTCGGCCAGCGAGCCGAAGAGGGGGAGAAGGGCCGACATCGTGAGGAGGTAGATGGACGCGGTCCACTGAACCGACTGTACGCTTGCGTGAAAATTCCCGGCTATGACCGGAAGCCCGACGTTGACCATGCCGGAATCGAACATGGAGAAGAACGGCCCGAACATCAGGGCGTAGAGGATCGCATGGGAACTCTTGCGCACGACCGGAGCCTCGGACATCGCGTTCTCCTACCTGATTACCGCGTTGAAGAGATAACCCGTGAGCATGATGCCGACGGCGACGACGCCGAAGTAGGCGACGAGGAGTTTCGGCTTCAGGACCTTTCGCAGGATGATGGCCTCGGGCAGGGACAGGGCGGTGACGGCCATCATGAAGGCTAGGGAAGTGCCCATCGCCATTCCCTTCTCCATCAATACGTTGACAATCGGTATTACACCGGCGGCATTCGAATAGAGCGGAATGCCTATTATCACGGCAAGCGGCACCGCGCACCAGACGCCGGGGCCGGCGACCTTGACCAGGAAATCGGCCGGAGCGTAGCCGTGCATGAATCCGCCGATGGCTATTCCGACGAGCACGTAGGGCCAGACCTTGCCCACTATCTCGCCGACATAACCCCAGGCGTAGGCCAGGCGATCCTTGATCCTGAGGGTTTCGATGACCGACTCGGAACTCCTGATTTTGTAGACGTATTCTTCGACCCATGTCTCCAGCTTGAGCCTTCCTATCGCGGCGCCGCTCAAAATGGACACGACCAGGCCGCTCGCGATATAGAGGAGAGCGATCTTCCAGCCGAAGAGTCCCCAGAGCATGATGAGGGCGACCTCGATGACCATGGGCGAGGACACGAGGAAGGAAAAGGTGACGCCGAGGGGCACCCCCGCCTCGATGAAGCCGATGAAGAGCGGCACGGCCGAACACGAGCAGAACGGCGTCACGATGCCGAGGAGCGCGGCCAGGACATTGCCGGCGAATTCGGGCAGCTTTTCCAAGAATCGCTTGGTCTTTTCCGGCGGGAAAAAACTTCTGACGAAGGCTATCGCGAAGATGATGACGACCAAGAGAAAGAATATCTTCCCCGTATCGTAGATGAAGAAATCGACGGCCGAGCCAAGGGCCGAGTTCAGCGACAATCCCATAGCTCCCGATACCAGCCAATCCGCGAAGTGCTGCCACATTTCGAACGACTCAATCGGTTCTCGTGAGGAAATCGGCGATTTGATCCTTGGTGAGAACCCTCCCGGCGCTCTTGACCACCCCGTCGATGGCGAGCCCCGGAGTCGCCATCACGCCCATCCGCGTGATGTCTTCCATGGCCGTGATTTTCTCGATTTCAGCATCGTCGATATGGTGTTCGGCTATGGCCTGCCGCGCATGCTCCTCGAGCAGTTTGCACCGTGCGCATCCCGTTCCGAGAATCTGGACTTTCATGGTTGCCTCCCATCTGCTGCATCATTGTTTCCTATTTTGGCAACATTGCACCGAACAGTCAAGCGAAACTTGACAAATGTTTCACAACATTGCAACTTCTATCTATGGAAAGCAGCACTATCCGTCGCTACGACCTCCGGGTGGAGATGTTCAAGGCCCTCGCCCACCCTATGCGACTCTTTCTCCTCGATAAGATCCGGGAAAGGCCGCGTTGCGTCTGCGAACTGGCCGAGGAAGTCGGTATCGACAAGTCCGTCGCCTCCAAACACCTTTCCCAACTCAAGCGGGCAGGCCTCATCGACGACGCGAAACGGGGCACCCTCGTGGAATACCGCCTCGTGGCCCCTTGCGTCCTCGACCTCGCGGCCTGTGCGGAAGGAGCCATCGTCGAAGCGCGTAAAAAGGGAATAGCCGAATGGGAGCGCGGGGCGCCTTCGCTTCAAGACGAGCCGGACATGCCGGAAGTCGAACTGTCAGATTCCCTCTGATCGCCGCTCTCCCACCATCTACACGTTCGCAGGAACGCAATCAGGGAATCGTTCTTGACGCAGGAACGTTGGGCCACTATGGTCTTATGCGATGGACAATCGCTTCATTCCCGACCTTGAGGCTGCCATGGGTCGGCGCCTGGCGGCGCTCCCGCAGCGCATTCGACCATTCACAAGGGAGCGCCCTCCCCTGCCCCGGGCTTTTGTGCTGTCCGGCCCTCGCGGCGTGGGAAAGACAACCTTTCTCCTCCACCATTCCAAGGGCCAGAACATGCTTTTTCTTTCCGCGGACAATCCGCTGATCGCGGGAGCCGGTCTCTACGATATCGGACAGGCTGCATTCATGGCGGGCTATGCCGGCCTCATCGTCGACGAGGTGCATTTCGCCCGCGATTGGAGCCTGCAGCTCAAGTCGCTTTACGACGATTTCCCCGAGCATCGAATCTGGGCGAGCGATTCATCCTCCCTCGCTCTACGGGAGGGGGTCGGGGACCTGTCTCGCCGCTACCTGCCCATCGCCATGCCCCTCCAATCCTTCCGCGAATATCTCTACTTGAAGAACGGAGTGGAATTACCTGTTTGCGATCCCTTCGCCGAGAAGCTCGACCTTCCGGTGACTCCGACGCCGGAATTGCTTTCCGCTTTCCGGTCGTATAGGACAAACGGAACCCGTCCCTTCTTCTCCGAAGGGGACTTCGAGGAACGCCTTCTCGCCATCCTCGACAAGACCCTCTATTCCGACATCCCCTTTTTCCTGCCGAATGTCACCGACGGAAATCTCAGACTCATGAAAGCGATCACGGGAACCCTCGCCCAGGCGAGCATCCCACGACTCCAGGTTCGATCTCTCTGCGCCGATTGGGGCATCGGCGCGGACAAACTTTACCGGCTTCTTGAGGTGATGGAATCCGTCGGTCTGCTCCGCATAGTCCGCATGGAGCGTGACACGAAGGCCAAGTCGGTCGGTGCCAAGATCTTCTTCTCGGACCCCGCCTTTTACGAAGTGCTCCACGGCGACCGGGGCACCGCGCGCGAGGCATTGGTGGCCGCCCTCTGCGCGGAAGCGGGATGGACGGTCGAGGCGTCCAAAGACGAAGAAAACGGAGACTTCGTGATCACGCGCGGGGGGCGCGATGGATCGAGACGATTGACGATCGAAGTCGGCGGGTCGTCCAAGCGGATCAAAGCTGCCGACCGGGTGATCAGGGACGACCTCGATCATCCCGGCGGCAAGGCCGTTCCGCTCTGGCTCCTCGGCATGGGCTATTGAGGGATAACCGCCCGCCCTCCGGGGAATATCATGCCTGTCCGGCGCTCGAGGATTGCCGCCCCATCGACAGCCTCGTCGCGTCGACGAGGCCGAGGAGGTATTGCGAGCCGAGGGCCCGGTCGTGGAGTCCGTAGCCGGGCCTCCCCTCCTCGCCCCAGATCATGCGCCCGTGGTCGGGCCGAAAAGGGCCGGAATAACCTTTGGCAAGAAGGGCCCGGACTATGCCGGGGAGGTCGAGGCTTCCCGCGGTCGCCCAGTGGGCGCTCTCCCTGAAGGAGCGCGGACCGGTGATCTTCACGTTGCGGAGGTGGACGAAGGCGATCCTGTCCGAGAATTCTTCGGCCATTCCGACAAGGTCGTTGCCGGGAAGGACGCCGAAGGAGCCGGAGCAGAG
>Ga0187814_10000372_pt1 | contig 14509 bp, 11 predicted proteins | sample NC_S_4_FD_132450 | JGI IMG/M metagenome (GOLD analysis project Ga0187814, IMG submission 132450) | Wetland sediment microbial communities from Neuse River Estuary, North Carolina, USA - ASW-S_4 | ecosystem: Environmental > Aquatic > Freshwater > Wetlands > Sediment | place: USA: North Carolina... | reverse complement strand
GCGTGCAGCCGCTTCAGCAGCGGCCCCGCGTCGGTGACGTACCTGCGCACCGCCGAGTCAGTCCACCCACCCTCCCCGTAGCCGTGGAAGCGCAGGTGCAGCTCGATTAGCTGGCTGACGTCCGCGACCACTTCCTTGCTGTAGCGGAGCTGGGACAGCCGCTTGCGTGCCATCTTCGCGCCCACGATCTCGTGATGGTGGAACGCGACCCGGCCATCGGGCAGCCGCGACCTCGTCCTGGGCTTGCCGATGTCATGCAGCAGCGCCGCGAGCCGGAGCCTGAGGTCGCCGTTCAGGTCGTACTGTGGCTCCAGGCTGATCGCCTGGCTGAGCACGGTGAGCGAATGCTGGTAGACGTCCTTGTGCCGGAAGTGCTCGTCCGTCTCCAGCCGCAGCGCCGGGATCTCCGGCAGCACTTCGTCCGCCACGCCGGTATCGACGAGCAACTCGATGCCGGCTCTCGGCCCGCGTCGCAGCGGCGAGCAGAGCAACTTGGTCAGCTCGCCCTCGATCCGCTCCTCGGAAACCTTGGGCGGCGCCAGCATCGGGGCCAGCTCGCGCATGGCAGCCCGTACCTCCGGTGCCACGGTGAAGCCGAGCTGAGCCGCGAACCGAGCGGCGCGCAGGATCCGCAGCGGGTCGTCGGTGAAGGAGGCCTCCGGCGAACCAGGTGTGCGCAGCACCTTGCGCTGCAGGTCGCCTAGCCCGTCAAAAGGATCAACGAGCTGATAGCCCGGCAGCCGGGCGGCCATCGCGTTCACGGTGAAGTCGCGCCGGGACAGGTCGTCTACCAGGGACCGGCCGTAGGAGACCACTGGCTTGCGGGATGTCCGGTCGTAGCTCTCGCTGCGGTAGGTGGTGATCTCGAACCGCCAGCTGCCCTTCCGCAGCCCGATGGTGCCGAAGCCGAAGCCGATGGTCCAGACCTGGTCAGCCCAGTCGCCCACGATCTCCAGGACGCGCTTGGGCGGCGCGTCCGTCGTCAGGTCGATATCGCCCGACTTGCGGTGCAAGAACACGTCCCGGACCGAACCGCCGACGAGCGCGAGCTCATGGCCGACGGCGGCGAACATGTCACCGAGCTCGTCGACACGCGGTGACAGGGCGGCGAGCAGCGCGGCCGCAGCCTGTAGCTGGCGGTTCGTCAGCGGATCTGGATCGGGCACGGGCATTGAGATTAGGTCCTGCGCGTAGCCTGTGGGAAACGGAGAAGCCGTGAACCCAGGGACCAGCGCAGGATACTGCCCGGCGCCCGCAGCCGACGGAGACCGTCGCGGGAGTACCACGGGCACTCGGCTCGCCGCAATAACATTCTCGGCATGGCTCCGCCATCCGGCTCCCGCGCGCGGGCGGGCGCCAGTAGCCTGCGGACGGCTTCGGGGAGCCTGGGCGGCCTTGGCAGCGACGCGACTGGCTGGTGAGAGATGGCACGACGGGCGGTGGGCGCCCTGGCGGCCGTTCTCGCGCTCGGTGCGGTAGCGCTGCCCGCGGCCCTGGTAGCGGGCGCGGCGGTGCCGGCCGCAGCAGCGGTCGCTCAGCAAAGTCAGGCCCCGGTCGTGATCGCGATCACGAGCATGAGCCCGCAGTGGGCCGCGCCTGGCGCCACGATCACTGTGACGGGCACGCTGACCAACACCTCACCGGATCCAGACAGCCGCCTGATCGTCCAGCTGCTTGGCTCCAGTACCCCAGTCAGGAGCGTCACCGAGCTGCAGCAGAGCGCGGCGGGGATCCGTGAGCTGGCTTACGGGTTCCTGCCGGGCGCGAGCTGGCAATCCCCTGGTGTGCTTCGGCCCGGCGCCACCGCGAGCTGGTCGGTCCGACTGCCAGCCAGCGCGCTGGGGATGACCAGTTTCGGGGTCTACCCGCTGGCAGCCCAGGCGGAGGACGCGCTTGGCCGACCGCTTGCCAGCAGCCTCAGCTACCTGCCGTACATGCCGGACAAGAATGGTCCCTACGGGTCTACGGTGCCGACCCCGCAGAAAGTCTCGTGGGTCTGGCCACTGATCGACCAGCCGCTGCTCGATGGGCCGTGGCAGAACGCATGCACCGGACCGCAGGCCGCGGCGCTCGCTGCGAGCCTCGGCAGCGGCGGGCGGCTAGGCCAGCTTCTGGGTGCGGCCGCCACGACGGCGGGCAGCGCCGTACAGGCCTACGCGGCCGAGTCCGAGCCGGGCCAGCCAGCTACCGCCCAGGTGGCCCGGACCCAGCCCGTTCAGAGCCTGGCTAGCTACGACGGCGTGACGTGGGCCATCGACCCCGCCCTGCTGGCCAACGTTACGTCGCTTGCGCAGTGCCGTGGCCCGGCCCAGGCCTGGGCGCAGACGGCTTCGGCCTGGCTCACCAAGCTGAAGGCCGCCACCGCAGGCCAGCCGATGTTCGTCACGCCGTACGGCGACCCGGATATGAGCACCGTTATCGGTGCGGGGCTTGCGGCTGACCTCGAGCGGTCCTTCACGTACGGACGCCTCGAGGCTGGCCAGCTGCTCGGCCGGAGCCTGAGCCCGGCACCGGCGGGCAGCACGCCCGCCGGGCAGCCGGATGCGGCCGCCGTCGCCTGGTCCGCGGGTGAGCCCGCCAGCTACGGCACGCTGGAGAACCTGGCCGCCGTCGACGGGGTCCGCAGCGTGCTGCTCAGCAGCTCGGTGTTTCCGTTCGAGCAGACCTCCGTGCTGCAGACGCTCGATGGATCCGGCAGCTACGTCAACGTGCTGCTCGCCAACGAATCGCTGACGAGCCTGCTCGGTTCGGCCAACGCTGGGGCCGGATCAGGATTCGCCACCGCTCAGGAGTTCCTGGCCGAGACTGCGCTCATGGCGCAGGAAGCTCCGGCGGTACCGATCATCGTGGCACCACCGCAGCGCTGGCAGCCGCCCACCGGGCTTGCGGCTCAGCTCCTGACTGAGACCGCCTCGGCGCCCTGGCTGAGCCCGGCCAGTCTCATGTCACTCCCCACCGCGAAGGGCATTCCCACCGTCCAGACCCCGGCCGACACGGGCGCTCCAGCCCTGAGTCCTGCTGAGCTCAGCAAGCTCGACAGTCTTGACAGCGCGATCGCCCAGCTCCAGGCGCTCCGGGTCGAGCCGGACCCGGCCCTCTATCTGGCGGCGTCGACTGTCGAGTCGTCGGCATATGAAGGGCGCTTCAAGGGCGCGGCCCTTTCCATGATCGCGGCACTGACCAGCCAGATCGCCGCGCAGCAGCACGGTGTTCATATCATCGCGGACAGCCGGGTAACCCTGGGCGGCCTGCGGGGCACCGTCCCGGTGTCGATTGACAACCGGCTTGGCTACCCAGTACAGGTCAAGCTCCAGCTCAGCTACAGCCAGGCCGCCGAGACCAAGATCACGACCGCGCCACCGGGCCTGGTTAGCGTGCCAGCTCACACGGCCCAGGTAATCCGGCTCCGGATCGCCGAGACCCAGACCGGCTCGACGACGATCACGATGACCCTAGCTAATCGGGCCGGCCAGGTGCTGTCGGGCAGGCCGGTCCGGATGATAGTGCAGACGACGCAGGTCGGATCGGTAGCGATGATCATCGGTGCCGTCGCGCTTGGTGTATTCCTGCTCGGCTCGGCCGCACGCGCGATCCGCCGGGACCGGCCCAGGCCGTCCGGCGGCGAGCCCGGGGACACCCGACCGAGTGGCGACGACGAGCCGGGGCAAAGTACCGGGGAAGCACTGCCGGACGACACCCCGCACAGCGAACTGGGAACGACTGGGACGCCCAGGCCGCGATTAGAGGAGACCGATGACCACGCCCGTGCCCGAGCCTGACCCGTACGCCGGTTCCGGCGGGTCAGACCCGGACGTCTGGGAGGACTTGGCGGTCCGGCCTGCGGTGCCCGGCTGGACCGCCGGGCAAGAGTTCTACACCGGGCCCATCTATGACGACACCGGATGGCATATCGACCTGTCCGGTGTGGACTGGGGCCGCGAGTCTGACCCCGATCAAGATTCATGGCCGCCGAGTCCGCCGCACGACGGCACGCCCACGCGCCGTCCCACGCTACGGTTCCGCAGCCCGGGTCCGCCCCGCGGGAACGGCGCGGCGGGGGATTACCCGGGGTCACCATCCCGGCCAGGTCCCACGGACGGTTACGCAGGCGACGCATCCCAGCCAGACGCGCTGGGGCGGTACCAAAGGCCGCCTCCGCAGCCAGGCACCCCCGGCGGTTACGCGGGCCCAGACGGAGCCGCCGATGCCCGGCCGCAGCGCAGCAGATCCGGGGGGCGGCACGCGCGGCCGGTCCGGTCTGAGGATCAGCCTCCGGCGCGGCCAGGAACGCGACCAGGCTCACGGCCTGGCATGCGCCGGATCGCGCCGCCGCTTAGGACCCGGCCGCGGCCCGCCGGTCCGCCGCCGCTGCCTGGACAGCTGCCTCCGCTGCCGCCAGACACAGCCCGGCCGGTAGTTCCCGGCACCGCACAGCCCGGTCCGCCCACGCCGAGCCCTCTGCCGCCAGGTGCTGGACGACCGGGCCAGGCGGTGGCCGACGCAGTACTGCCTGGTGCCGCCCAGGTCGACGTCGGCTCGGCGTCGATCGTCAAGTCGAGCGGCGTCATGGCGATCGGCACGCTCGGCTCCAGGCTGACCGGCTTCCTGCGCACCATCGCTCAGTCTTACGCACTCGGCGTGTTCGGCATCGCCGCGGCTTACAACCTGTCCAACACGCTGCCCAACGTGGTCTACAACCTGGCCCTGGGCGGCATCCTGACCAGCGTCATCGTGCCGCTCATCGTGAACGCCGCCAGGCGCGACGCCGGCCAGGGCGGCTACGACCAGCGGATGTTCACGCTGGTCACGGCCGCGCTCGCGGGGGTCACGCTGCTCGCCATGCTGGCCGCCGTGCCCATCGTGCACCTGTACGCGGGCTCTACCATCACCCGCGCTCCGGCGACCTTGCACCTCGCTGTGATCTTCGCGCTGTTCTTTATCCCGCAGATCTTCTTCTACGGCATCAGCTCGCTCATCGGCGCGATCCTCAACTCGCGCGGCAGCTTCGCGGCACCGATGTGGACGCCCATCATCAACAACCTGGTCGTGATCGCCGTCCTCGGCATGTACGTCGCGATGGCCGGGCTGCGCAAAGATCCCGCCACCATCTCCGGGACCGAGGTGGCGCTGCTCGGGCTCGGTACCACGCTGGGCATCGTCGCGCAGACCATCGCGCTGGTGCCGTCACTCCGCCGGGTCGGCTTCCGATGGCACCCGCGCACGGACTTCCGCCGGGCCGAGGTGAACGAGATCGGCCGGATGGCCGGCTGGATGTTCGGGTATGTCGGGGCCACCCAGGTTGCTTTCCTGGTCACCACGAAGGTTGCTCTAGACGCCAGCCAGGCCGGGGTCACCGAATATAACTACGCATGGCTGCTGTTCCAGCTGCCCTACGCGGTCGTCGGGATCTCGGTGATCACCGCCCTGCTGCCCAGGATGAGCGCGCACGCCGCCGTGCGACGCTACGGCCGCGTCCGCCAGGATTTCTCGACCGGCATCCGGCTGGCCGGCGCCATCGTCGTGCCCTGTTCGCTGGTACTCGCCGTGCTGGGCCCCAAGCTGGGCGAGCTGTTCTTCGGTCACGGCGACACCAGTGCGGCCGAGGCCAGGTATATGGGCCTTGTGTTCGCCGTGTTCTGCCTCGGCCTGTTGCCGTACATGATCTTCCAGCTGCAGCTGCGGGTGTTCTACGCGCTGCACGACAGCAAGACACCGGCCTTCATCGGCCTGGTCACCATGACCGTCAACATCGTCGCCAACGTGATCGCGCTGCACATGCTGCCCCCCGACCGGGTCGTAGCGGGTCTCGGCGCCGGCTTCGGGCTGGCGAACCTCGTCGGCATGGTGATCTCCTGGCGGATCCTGACTCGGCGGCTGCGCGGGCTCGACGGGTACCACATCTGCCGATCTCTGGTGCGGATGCATGCAGCCGCCCTGCCTGCCGCGCTGCTGGCGATCATTGTCGGGATCCTGACCGGGAATGCCGTGGTGGACGTCGTCATCGGCGGCGCACTTGCCACCACGATGTACGTGCTGTTCGCGAGGGCGCTCCGCATCGACGAGATCACCGGCCTTACCCGGACCGTGCTGGCGAGACTGGGCAGGTAACCATGGCGGCGCGGCGCGCCCAGATCCGGCCATTGACGGCGCCTGCTGGTAACGGTTTGCAGCCGGGTCGATACGAGGCCGCCACAGATGGGGCTAGCGGCCTAGCATGTAAGGCGGCACCATCGTCGTATCTGCATTGTCTTGCCGGTGCCCGTTGCTTGCCACGGCCGCGAGGGGAGGTCTGAGGGTTCCCGCCGCGTTGCCCTGTCGCCTATGAGCACCTACACCTCGGATCCTGGCACCAGGCTCGGTGGTCGCTACCGGCTCGAAGACCGCCTCGCCGCAGCTGGCGGCTGGTCCGCCTGGAAGGCGATCGACGAGATCCTCGCCCGGCCGGTCAGCGTGATCACCTTCGCCGCCGGCTTTCCTCGGCTTGAGCAGGTCGTGACCGCCGCCAGGGCCGCGAGCCGGCTGACCGACACACGCCTCACGCAGGTGTTCGACGTGGAGGACAGCTGGGATCGCGGCTACATCGTGCTGGAGTGGCCGGTTGGCGACACGCTCGCTGACCTGCTGTCTGACGATTCGATCGAGCCGCACGCGGCGGCGCGGATCGTAGCGGAGGCCGCGGCGGCCCTCGCCGCGGCGCATGCAGCGGGGCTCGCGCACCTGTGCCTGCGTCCGGACGCGATCAGGTGGACGGCGGGCGGCGGAGTCAAGATAACGGGCCTCGGCATCGACGCCGCTCTGTCCGGCGTCACCGCCGACGACCCCGAGCTCGCGGACACCCGCGGACTCGGCCAGCTACTGTACGCCGCGCTGACTGGACTCTGGCCGGGTCCAGACTCCCCGGAACTGCCTCCGGCGCCGCAGCCCGACGGGCAGCTGCCGTCGCCTCGCGAGCTGCGGTCCAGCGTCCCCTTGGCGCTGGACGAGGTCGCCGGGCGGGCGCTGGCCCTGCCTGGCCGCGAGAGCGCCGCAGCCTACCAGTCCCCGGCCGAGCTCGCTGCCGCGCTGTCGGCCGCGATCCCGCCGCTGCAGCTCCCGACGGCCGCGATGCAGCGCAGCAATACTGTCACGGTGCGCCGCGATCGCGGCGGGCCGTGGCCGGCCTCCTCGCAGCCGTCGGCGGCAACTGTGACCGACGGCTACTCCCGCTCGCCGCTGAGCAGCCGCTCCTCGCATGGCCTGGCTGCCGGTCGGCGCAGCCCGGCCCGGCTGGCTGCGTTCGGCGTGCTCGCTCTCGTCGCCATAGCCGGTGCCAGCGCCGCCGCTGTGCAGCTTCTGAACAAGCCGCCAGCCCCACCCGCGGCTGGCAAGTCGCCCAGCCCGAAGCCCGCGGGGACAGGCCAGACCGCGGTGATCACCCCGGTGTCAGCGCAGGGGTTCGACGCGCTGAATCCGAACGGTGACCCGGGCGACGAGAACACCAGCCAGGCCGCCAACGTGCTGGACGGCAACCCGGCCGGCTGGAGCACTCAGGAGTACTACGGCAGCCCGTATTTCGGCAACCTGAAGGCCGGCACGGGCTTCATCCTCGACCTCGGTCGGCCGGCGCAGGTCAGTTCCGTCACAGTCAGGCTCGGCTCCATGCCTGGTGCGAACGTGCAGCTCAAACTCGGCGACTCCAGCGAGCGGAGTCCTGCCAACCTGGCCGTGATGAAGACCGTGGCCAGCGCGGACGACGTGTCCGGCAGCTATACGTTCACGATCCGGCAGCACGTCTCCGGCCAGTACCTGGTGATCTGGTTCACCAAGCTGCCGCCCGAGTCTGGCAGCCCGAACAAGTACGTTGCCCAGATTTTCAGCATCGTGGTCCACGGCAGCACGTGAGCTGCGGCCGCTAGCGGGGCATGAGCCCAGCGCGCCAGAAAGTGGCGGTCGTCACAGCCTGCCCGCACTCGTTTGCCATCATGAGGTGATCAGCCACGTGGCAATCGCTCGCTCCGCGCGTCGCCAGGGGGCTGACGGTGCGCGGTCCGCTGGCAGGGGGGAGGAAGCGACGGATCCGTCCGACAGCAACTCCGAGCGCCGTCTCCTGCCTGAGCCGCGTCAGCCCGCGGAGCCCGCCGGCCAGGACGAGGGCCCATCCGATGCTGAACTGCTCAGAATGCACGTGGCAGGCGATCACGATGCGTTCGGTGTGCTCTTCCGCCGCCATCGGGACCGGCTCTGGGCTGTCGCCGTCCGGACGCTCGGGGACCCGGAGGAGGCTGCCGACGCGCTGCAGGACGCGATGATCGCCGCGTTCCGCCGGGCTGGCAGCTTCCGCGGAGATTCGGCGGTCACAACCTGGCTGCACCGGATTGTCGTTAATGCGGCCCTCGACCGGCTGCGCCGCCGAGCCGCCCGGCCGACCACGAGCGGCCAGGACGAAGCGGCGCTCGACGCGCTGGCGACCGGCGGCGCCCCGGTGTCCGACCCCTCCGCAAGCAGCGACACGGCCATCGACGTCAGAACCGCGCTGCAGCAACTCGTGCCCGATCAGCAAGCCGCACTGGTCCTCGTGGATATGCTCGGCTACTCGGTCGCTGACGCCGCTCAGGTGCTCGGCGTGTCCGAAGGTACCGTGAAGAGCCGCGCCGCCCGGGGCCGGGCGCGGCTGCTGCCGAGGCTCAAGCATTTGCGGCCCGGCGCGGTGCCGGACCAACACCGGGGGAACCAATCTGCGGCTGGCCGCGTCTCACCTGCGCGGGAGGGGGGTGATGACTCGTCATGACCCGACACGTGAGCACGGACCAGCTTGCCCTTCTGGCAGTGGGTGAACTCCGGCGGCGGAAGGCTGCAAGATTCGAGGCCCACATAGCTGGGTGCACTCTTTGCACCCAGGTCCACCAGCAGCTTACACAGGTGTCCGTCACGCTGGCCAGCGTCCGCTACCCGCCTATGCCAGATAGCTTCTCAGCCCGGATTGAGGTGGCTCTCGCTAGCGAGTCGGCTCAGCGCGTGGCCGCCGCGCCCGCCACCGAGGCCGGGCGGCGTGATCTGCCGACGCGGCGAAGATCCGGGACAGCCGAGTGGCGCGGCTGGCGGCTACCCGGCATGTCGGTGGCTACGACTCGACTGGTCACCGCCGCGGCCGCGCTCGCGATCATCGCCGGCGGAAGTTACACGCTGGCGACGAACGTCGGCGGCACCAGTAGCGGCGTGTCCTCATCCGCAGGGGCGCCCGCTGCCCTGCCTGCCCCGGCACGCCAGCTGGCGCTCGGTCCTGACGTCACCTATGGGCGCCCCGGTTCGACACACACCATTCACGCGGTGCGCGCTGGTACCGACTTCGTTCCTGCACAGCTGACGAGCCAGGCGATCGCGGCGGTCCATGCCGCCCGGCTCAGGGGCGCCTCCGCGGCAGGCGCGCCGTCCGTCAGCGCGCCGCCGGTGAGCGCTCCCTCAGCGGCAAACCGCAGTTCAGTCAGCAGCGGCGCGGCCGGTTCCGCAGCACCTGGCTCCGGCACCAGCGCGCGGCTCGCCGGCTGCATCGACCTGATCGCGCCGGGACGCACCGTGCTGCTCATCGAGCTGGCCAAATACGAAGGCAGGCCCGCCACGATCATCGTCACGGCGGCTAGCGGGGCAACCCAGGCCGCGGCGTGGGTCGTGGGTGACAGCTGCTCAGCCACGAGCAGCGACGTGCTCGCCCATGTTCAGCTTGGCCGGCTGTAGCGCCTGCAGGAGCGCGCGAGCGTGCCCGCCCGCGCGGGAATCTCCGGACGCGTCCGCTGGTTATGCCGGTGCACCGCAACCGGGCCGGGCGGAAAGGGACGCGCACCAGTGACCGACGTTCGCGACGTGATCATCATCGGCTCGGGTCCGGCGGGATATACGGCCGCCCTCTATGCGGCCAGGGCGCGACTTCAGCCGCTTGTCTTCGAGGGCTCCGTGACAGCGGGCGGCGCCCTGATGAACACCACTGATGTGGAGAACTTCCCTGGCTTCCCGGACGGGATACTAGGCCCCGATCTCATGGACCAGCTGCGCAAGCAGGCGGAGCGGTTCGGCGCAGAGTTGGTGCCTGACGACGTAACCGAGGTGGACCTGGCTGCGACGCCAAAAGTCGTGAAGGTGGCCGAGCACGCCTACCTGGCCAGGACTGTCATCATCGCGACCGGATCGGGATATCGCGAGCTCGGTGTGCCGGGCGAGAAGCGGCTGTCCGGGCACGGTGTCTCCTGGTGCGCAACCTGTGACGGCTTCTTCTTCCGCGAGCAGGACATCGCGGTGGTTGGCGGCGGCGACTCAGCAATGGAGGAGGCGACGTTCCTCACGCGCTTCGCGCGGAGCGTGACGATCGTGCACCGGCGGGCCGCCCTGCGCGCTTCCAAGATCATGCAGGATCGGGCTCTGGCCAATCCAAAGATCCGCTTCGTCTGGGACACCGAGGTCGCGGAAGTACTGGGTGAGGACCGGGTCGGCGGACTGCGGCTTCGCAACGTTACGACCGGCGAAGAGAGCGTGCTGCCGGTGACCGGGCTATTCGTGGCCATCGGCCACGACCCCCGAAGCGAGCTGTTCACCGGTCAGCTTCCCCTGGACGCCGATGGGTATCTGGAGGTAGCGCAGCCGTCGTCGCGCACGGCCATCGACGGCGTCTTCGCGGCCGGCGATGTCGTCGACAGGACTTACCGGCAGGCCGTCACCGCTGCGGGCACGGGCTGTGCAGCGGCGATCGACGCCGAGCGCTGGCTGGCTGAGCACAAGGAGTGACACACCGGCCGGCTGGTGTCGGCCCGGGTGGCCGCGCCGGCATAGCCGCCTGTGCGGCGGCGACAACACAGAGTCGGCCCGCTAGTCGGGCGGGCTGGGAACCTCCGGCCGCCGGGGCCGGAGCCAATATTCGCAGATGGAAGGAAGTCCTGGAAGTGGGCGCAACCAAGGCAGTGACCGATGCGACCTTCGAGGCTGAGGTGCTGAAGGCCGGCAAGCCGGTCATCGTCGACTACTGGGCTGAGTGGTGCGGTCCGTGCCGACAGGTCGCCCCGGTGCTCGAGGAGATCGCCACTGAGCACGGCGAGAAGATCGACATTGTCAAGCTCAACGTCGATGAGAACCCTGTCGTCACGCAGCGCTACGGGATCCTCAACATCCCGACTATGAGCGTCTTCAAGGACGGTCAGGTCGTCAAGCAGATCGTGGGCGCCAAGCCGAAGGCCGCGCTGCTGCGCGAGCTGGCCGACTTCATCTGATAGCGGAACGCGGCGGCTGGCCGATTCTGGCGCGTGCCGAGGGTGGTCAGCCGCTGCGCGAGCTGGGCGCAGCGGCTGAGTAGCTGGGCCGGACTTGGCTCTCGGGCGAGCGCCGTGACTGTCCGGGCGCTCTTGGGCACGGCCGGGATACCTCAGCAGGCACTGACCGCGGGCTCAGGCGAGCCGGAGCGAACGCTCGGGCTGCATCGAACCCAGCAGGCGCTCGAGAGCCACTTCCACATCCTCGCGCCAGGACAGCGCCGTCTTCAGCTCCAAGCGCAGCCGTGGATAGCGGGCGTGCGGCCGCACCGTCTTGAAGCCCACGGACAGCAAGAAGTCCACCGGCACGATGCACGAAGGGCTGCTCCACTTCGCATCGCCGAACGCCTCGATTGCCCGGATCCCGCGCCGGGTCAGATCCTTCGCCAGGCCCTGCACGAGCATTCGGCCGAGGCCGCCGCCGGCGAACTCGGACAGGACGTGGGCGGTCATCAGCAGCACGGCATCCGCGCTGACCGGGCTGGTCGGAAAGGCCACCGAGCGCGGCGCATAGCTCGGCGGCGCATAGGTGAGATACCCGGCCGGAACGCCGTCAACGTAGATGATCTTTCCGCAACTGCCCCACTCGAGCAGCACGCTGGAGATCCAGGCTTCCTTCTCCAGGCGCGGATCGCCCACTTCGAGCGCTCTGGCCTGTCCGACTGGGTCGAGCTCCCAGAACACGCACCGCCGACACCGGTTCGGCAGATCATCGAGATTGTCGAGCGTGATGCTCGCGAGTCGGCGCGACACGTGATCCCCTGCGATCAGAAGCCTGGCGGCCCGCCGATGAGGGCTGCCTGCGGCCGGGCGGCTGCCGTGCAGCCTGCGTGCAGCCCGGCCCTGCGGCACATCGTACCCATCGGGAAGTCAAGCCGACCCCGTTTGATCGGCCGTTCTTACCCATCGTTTCGGCAACAGTCGTCTGCATTACTTTACGACGCACATTTACGTCTTCGACCCTGTTTCATCTGAAACTGTGACCTGAGCAAAGGGTTGGCCGACGTCCCGGGCGTGTCGATCGTCCTGGCGGCCGCCGACCGAGGCTACCCGGGGCCCGCGGCCGCGGTCGCGGCGGCGGTGACAAGCTCGTCGACGTCTGCTTCCGTCGTGTTGAAGGCCGTCATCCAGCGAACGACGCAGCGGTCCTGCGGAAGCTCCGACCACACCTGGACGCTCCATTCCCGCAGTAGCTGTTCGGCGACGTCGCGCCGGATGCCGGTGAAGACCCCGTTCGACTCGACCGGGTAGGCCAGCCGGATGCCGGCCAGCGGGGCCAGCCCACTGGCCAGCCGGCGGGCCATGGCGTTGGCGTGCCGGGCACTGCTGAGCCACAGATCGTCATCGAGCAGCGCCCCGATCTGTGCAGCGAGGAACCGTGCTTTGGAGGCCAGTTGCATGAGCTGCTTGCGCTGGTAGCGGGCACCTGCTCCGCGGCCCTCGGTCACCACCAGGACTGCTTCGACGCCGAGCGCGCCGTTCTTCGTGCCGCCAAAGCTCAGCACGTCGGTATAGCCGGCGATGTCCGCAAGCGAGCAACCGAGGAACGCCGCGGCGTTGGCGATTCGCGCTCCGTCGAGGTAGAGGAGCAAGCCGTGCGCGCGAGAGAAGTCTCGAAGCTCTCTGAGCTCGCCGAGCGAGTAGCAGGTACCCAGCTCGGTCGCCTGGGCGATCTGCAGCACCCGCGGCTGCGCTCGGTGCTCGTCCCCGAGTCCGGTGAGCCGCGTACCGACCAACTCGGGCGTCAGCTTGCCGTCTGGCGTCGGCACCGGCAGCAGCTTGCAGCCCAGGACGCGCTCGGGCGCGCCACACTCGTCCACGTTGAGGTGGGAGGACTCTGCGCAGATGACCGCCTCGTACGGTCGCAGCAGCAGGCTCAGCGCGAGCACGTTCGCTCCGGTGCCGTTGAAGACCAGGTAGCCATCGCGTGCTCCGGCTGCGGTGCACAGCCGCGCGAGCGCTGCCTTGGTGATCTCGTCTTCCCCGTATGCCACCGCGTCACCGGCGTTCGCCGCCTCGATGGCTGCCAGCACCGCCGGGTGCACGCCCGCGTGGTTGTCACTTCCGAATGTTCTGCTCGCCACGGGTGGCAAGCCTAGGGCGTCTGCCGTGGCGCTCAGCGCCTGATTAGCCGCGCCGAGCTGGGCTCAGTCCGGGAGCCATGAACCGGACGATGCGCTCCAGGTCGTCGAGTGATGCGAACTCGACCACGATCTTGCCCTTCCGCTGACCCAGCTCGACCTTGACCCGGGTCTCCAGCGCATCGGACAGCCGGTCCGCCAGATCTTTCAGCGCCGGCGCCACGGGCGCCTTGGCGCCCGGCGACCGCGGACTCTTGGCCGGGCCGGTGCCGACAGTCACGATCTCCTCGACCGCTCGGACGGAAAGGCCTTCTGCCACGATCCGGTGGGCGAGTTCTTCCTGCGCGACCGGATCCGAGATCGCCAGCAAAGCCCGCGCGTGGCCCGCGCTGAGAATGCCGGCGGCAACCCGCTTTTGCACCGCAGGCGGCAGGTTGAGCAGCCTGATCGTGTTGGTGATGTGCGGCCTAGACCGGCCGACGCGCCTGGCCAGTTCGTCGTGCGTGGCAGCGAAGTCATCGAGCAGTTGCTGGTAGGCCGCCGCCTCCTCCAGCGGGTTCAGCTGCTCCCGGTGCAGGTTTTCGATCAGGGCGTTCCGGAGAAGCTCATCGTCCGAGGTCTCTCTGACGATCGCCGGTATGATCTCGACTCCGGCGAGCTGACAGGCTCGCCACCTGCGTTCGCCCATGATGAGCTCGAATCGGCCGCCGGAGGTCCGCCGGACGATCACCGGCTGCAGCAGCCCGACGGTCTCGATCGAGGCGGCCAACTCGGCCAGGGAGTCCTCGTCGAAGATCTGCCGCGGCTGCCGCGGGTTCGGCACGATGGCGCTGACCGGAATCTCCTGCAGGTATGCGCCGGGTATCTCAACGACCACATCCCCGCTCGCGGCAGTCTGCGGCGAACCCGCTCCCTGGCTGCCCGCCAGGTATGCCGGAGGCGGACCCGTCGGAATCAGGGCGCCGAGCCCCTTGCCGAGTCCGCGCTTTGGTTGCGGCATCGTGCCTCTCCTCGCCGTCTGGACGCCAGGTCACCGGCCCTGGCCGCCGGCCGTCTAGCCCGGGCTCACGGCTGCCATCCTGCCAGCAAGCGCCTGCGGCTGCCCACCCGAATGCGGTCCGCATGCCTGCCCGGAGATGGTCACGACACGGCGGTCGG
>Ga0187814_10000371_pt1 | contig 14534 bp, 15 predicted proteins | sample NC_S_4_FD_132450 | JGI IMG/M metagenome (GOLD analysis project Ga0187814, IMG submission 132450) | Wetland sediment microbial communities from Neuse River Estuary, North Carolina, USA - ASW-S_4 | ecosystem: Environmental > Aquatic > Freshwater > Wetlands > Sediment | place: USA: North Carolina... | reverse complement strand
GGTCGATCGAGGACCTGCTCGGTGTCCTTCGGAGCGTGGGAGTGCAGCGGCTGGTCGACGTCCGCACCGTGCCACGCTCGCGCCGCAACCCGCAGTTCGAGCGGGAGGCCCTCGCGCAGTAGGGCTGAACCGCTAGCGACTGGTCTGGCGCGCCAACGCGCTGGTGAGCGCGGGGATCCGGATCCCGACGAGGCCCTGCGCGCCGGCGATCCCCGCCAGCAGGATCACGGCGCCCACGGCCTGGTTCCAGTGCAGCGTCTCCCCGAGGACAGCGGCGCCGAGCACGGTCGAGAAGACCGGGATCAGATACCCCACGGTGGACGCCGCCGTCGCGCCCCGCGCGCGGACGATCGCGTGGTTGAGGGCGAACGCGACGCCACTGCCCAGCATCCCCAGGGCGAGCAGGCTGCCCACCCCGTCCAGGCCGATGTGGCCCGTGGGGAGTCCCGCCAGGGGCACGAACACCGCGAGGATCGCGGTCGCGCACAGCAGCTGACACGCCGAGAGCACCACCCCGCCCTCGGGTCGGCCGGCCAGGTGGCGGCGGGTATACGGGAAGGCGAGGCCATAGCAGGCGGCCGCCGCCGCACACGCCGCATGACCGATCAGCTCGCCGCCCCCCAGCCCGCGCCACGGACCGAGCAGCGTCACAGCGCCGATGAATCCGACGGCGAGCCCAACGATCCGTGACCTCGTGGGCCGCTCCTCCGCGAACGCAATCAGGGTGACGATCAGCACCCAGATCGGGGCCGTTGCGTTCCACAGCCCGGCGACGATCGAGGAGGTGTGCTGCTCCCCGTAGGCGAACAAGGTCCACGGGGCGGCGTTGAACACCAGCGCCACCACCGCGCAGTGAAGCCACACACGCCGGTCCGAGGGGAGGCGCTCGCGGCGCAGCGCCATCAGCACCACGAGTGTCAGCGCCCCCAGGGCGATCCGCCCGAACGCGACCCACAGCGCCGGCCAGTGCCTGCCGAGGACCTTGATGAACAGGTAGCTCGAGCCCCAGATCGCCGCCAGGACGACGAACTGAGTCCGCCACCAGACGTTGACATGTGTGTCCAACACCCCGTATACAACGGTACGCGCTCGGTTTGATGATGTAGGGTCAACTCGAAGGCATGGAGGACGGAGTGGCATCCACCAGCAGCGATCTCGACCACGTCGATGTGAGGAACGTGGACGTAATCGAGCGGGAGTTGTGGCCTGACGGTCCACCGCATGAGCTGTTCCGCCGGCTGCGGTCCGAATGCCCGGTGCACTGGTCCTCCGGGATCAGCGAGTACCCGAACGAGGCCGGGTTCTGGTCGGTGACGCGCGCGCAGGACGTCCACACGGTCAGCCGGGACTGGAAGACGTACTCCTCCGAGCGCGGCGGGTTCACCGCGGTCACCGACGGCTTTCCGCTGGAGCTGCAGCAGGCCATGTTCATCGGGATGGACCCGCCCAAGCACGACCGCCTGAAGATGCTGTTCCAGGCGGGCTTCACGCCAAAGCGGATCGCCGCCCACGAGCCCGCGATCCGCAAGATCGTGACCGGCGTGCTGGACCGCCTCGCTGGACGGGACGAGTGCGAGCTCGTGAATCAGGTCGCACAGCCGGTCGTCTCCCGGGTGATCGGAAGCTTCATGGGCATCCCGCCCGAGGACGACGCCGTGTGGGCGGCCCTGATGAACTCGGCGCTGGGGGCGGGCGATCCAGACCTCAGCCCGGACGGCATCGAGGGCGTGGTCGCCAACGAGATACCCGAGATCTTCGAGCGCTGCCGCAAGATGATCGCCGAGCGACGCGAGCGGCCGACCGACGACTTGACTTCGGTGCTGGTGCAGGCCGAGATCGACGGCCAGCGGCTCGAGGAGCACGAGATCGTGATGGGGTTCATGCTGCTCGTCGCCGCCGGCAACGACAGCACCAAGGCCACCTACTGCAGCGGGATGCGCGCGCTGATGGAGCACCCCGACCAGCGCCGGCTGTTGCTCGAGGATCCCTCGCTGATCCCCAGCGCGGTCGAGGAGTCCCTGCGGATGTTCCCGGCGTTCGCCCACTTCAGGCGGACGGCCACGAGCGACGCGGAGCTCGGCGGACAGAAGATCCGGGAGGGCGACAAGATCGTGATGTGGTACGTCTCCTCCAACCGCGACGAGTCGCGCTACGACGATCCCGACCGCTTCGACGTGACGCACCAAGCCGAGCACCAGGCGTTCGGCGCGGGTGGCAGGCATTTCTGTCTCGGAACCGCACTCGCACGGTTGGAGCTGCGGGTGATGTTCGAGGAGACGCTCGTGCGCTATCCGGACATGGAGATCGCGGGCAGCCCGGTGATGGTCGAATCGGCGTTCATCAACCAGCTCAAGTCGCTGCCGGTGCGGCTGCGGCCCGTAGATTAGATCTCCACGAGAGCACCACTAGAGCACGCCCAGCAGCACGAGCGTCCCGATTGCGATCAGCACGACGGCCGTGATCGTGTTGCCCCAGCGGTCTAGCCAGCGGCCCCGCACCTGATAGCCGCCGGCCGTCGCGAACACGGTCAGCCCCACGATCGTCCCGATCGTCACCGCCGCGAACACAGCGAGCCACGCCACCGCGGTACCCGCACCGGCCGCGGTCGCCGCCAGGAACACCGGGAGGATCGTCAGGTCGGGCGAGGCTGCCGCGCCGAAGGGAACCATCACCGAGGCGAGCGATGTCAGGCGAGGTCGTGCTTCATACGTGTGCTCGTGGCGGTGCGAATGCGCCTGACTGTGGTCGTGCGAATGCCCGTGACCACCGCCACGCAGCGCCAGCGCGACGAAGCCGACGCCCGTCCCGATCAGGAGCAGCCCGACGATCGTGTTCTGCGCGCTCTCGACGCTCGAGCGGAACTGCAACCCGATGATCACGATCACGCTCCCGAGGAGCACCGACACAAGCACGTGCCCGACGCCCGCGAGGCTGGAGAGCCCGGCGACCCGCCTCAGCGAGTAGCGCTGGGTGCGCCCCATCACCGCCAGCGGCATCCAGTGGTCGGGCAGGATCGCGTGCCCGAAGCCGACGCCTGCGGCCGCGAGCACAGGGCGGGGGTGGCGCTCACGCGCGAAGCGTAGGCGAGCGCACCGCAGGAGATGTAGGCCAGCGCACCGCAGGAGATGCCGGGGCCCCGCCCGCACCGTTCCCGGCCGGCCCGCCAGAAACCACTTCCGCGTGCGTCATCATCATGGGAGGAGATGAGCTTCGGAGGAAGAGGATTCGCCGCTTCGCACGGGTCGCCTGGTACCGGCGCGATGCGTTCCCTGCGCGAACCCGACAAGAAGCCGCCGCCGCTGATGGACCCGACCCGCGAGCGGGATCGGCGGCGGATCCTGCGCCTGTTTGCGCCATATCGCCGGCGGTTGACGGTCGTGCTGAGCATGATCGTGTTCTCCGCGGGGCTGGGCATGCTCCAGCCGTTCCTGCTGCGCGACGTGCTCGACGAGGGGATCTTTGGGCGCAACTCGACGCTGCTGACTGAGCTGGTGCTCGCGATGATCGCGATCGCGATCGCCAACGCCGTGTTCAGCGTGTGGCAGACCTACCTGTCAAACGCCGTCGGCCAGCGTGTGATGCACGACCTGCGGGCCGCCGTCTACGAGCACCTCCAGCGAATGTCGCTGGCCTTCTTCACCCGGACCCGGACCGGCGAGGTCCAGTCCCGCATTGCCAACGACATCGGTGGCCTCGACAACGTCGTCACGACGACGGCGACGACGATCGCCCAGAACGCGACCACGGTAATCGCCTCGCTGATTGCCATGTGCCTGCTCGACTGGCGCTTGGCGGCGATCTCGCTCGTGTTCGTGCCGCTGTTCGTATGGCTTACGCGGCGGGTGGGCAAGCTGCGCCGCAAGATCACGACCGAGCAGCAGCGGCGCCTGGCGGACATGTCCGCGCTGGTGGCCGAGTCGCTGTCGGTGTCGGGAATCATGCTCGGCAAGACGATGGGCCGCGGCGGCGACCTCGCGAAGCGGTTCACCGGCGAATCCAGCGAGATCGCCGACCTGGAAATCCGCTCGCGGATGGCCGGGCGCTGGGTGATGTCGACGATCCAGATGGCATTCGCGATCCAGCCGGCGATCATCTACTGGCTGGCGGGCCAGAGCTTCCTGGGCCACACGATCTCGATCGGGACGGTGGTCGCGTTCACCACGCTGCAGACGCGCTTGCTCTTCCCGATCCAGAGCCTGCTCGGGGTCGGCACGGACGTGGAGGCCTCGCTGGCGCTGTTCGATCGGATCTTCGAGTACCTCGACCTGCCGGTCGACATCGCAGAGGCCGAGCACCCCATAGAGCTGCGCCCCGGGGAGCTGCTCGGCGAGGTCCGCTTCGAGGACGTGTGGTTCCGCTACGGCGGGAGCGACGCGGCGCTCGCAAACGGCGATGGATGGACTCTGAAGGAGATCGATTTGACTGTTCCCGCCGGCACACGTACGGCGATCGTCGGCGAAACGGGCGCGGGCAAGACCACGCTCGGCTACCTGGTCGCGAGGTTGTACGAGCCACAGCGGGGCCGCGTGACGATCGACGGAGTAGATGTCCGCGACGCATCCCTGGCCTCGCTGGCGGCCACGGTCGGGGTGGTCTCTCAGGAGACCTACCTGTTCCACGCCAGCGTTCGGGAGAACCTGCGCTTCGCCAGTCCGGGGGCGACCGACGAGGAGATCGAGGCCGCCGCCCGGACCGCCCGAATCCACGACCTGATCGTCTCGCTCCCCGACGGCTACGACACGATCGTCGGCGAGCGTGGCTACCGCTTCTCCGGTGGGGAGAAGCAGCGGATGGCGATTGCCCGCACGATCCTGCGCAACCCGCCGGTGCTGGTGCTCGACGAGGCGACCAGCTCACTCGACACCCAGACCGAGTACGCCGTCCAGGCCGAGCTTGAGCGCCTGGCGGAGGGTCGCACGACGATCACCATCGCCCACCGGCTCTCCACCGTTCGGGATGCCGATCAGATCGTCGTGCTCGACCGCGGGCGGATCGTCGAGCGCGGCACGCACGAGGAGCTGTTGGAGCAGGGCGGCCTGTACGCGGCGCTCGTCGCCAGGGACGTGGCCGAGGACGAGGCCGTCAAGGGGTAGCTCCAGGCCGGCGCGCTAGGCGATCTCGAGGAACTGCATCACCACCGGTCCAACGCGGATCATGTCGCCGTCGGTGATGTTGGTGGCGACGATCCGGCGGTCGTTGACGAAGGTGCCGTTGGCGCTGCGGTTGTCGAGCAGGCGGAAGAAGCGGCCGTGGCGTACGAGGATCGCGTGGTCCCGCGAGACGTGGTGCTCCTCCACACGCACGTCTGCGTCCGGCCCTCGGCCGATGTGAACGATCTGATGATCAAGCCGCAGCAGGCGCGTGTCCTCGCCGGTCTGGAGGGCGAGGTAGGTCCCACGCAGGGCGTGCCGGGGAGGGATCGTGCGGGCGCGGGTGCGCTGGTCGAGCAGGGGGAGCGCATCGAGCGTCAGTTCGGCGGCAAGCGGTTCGAGCGAGTCGGTGGTCTGCTCATACGGTTCGTCGGCCGAGTACGGTCCCGCGGGAGTTGGGAAGGGGGTCTGTGTCGTCATGGCCACAGCTCACCACCGATTCGCGAGAGCAAAGTCAACGGTCGCTAAGAGGTGTCGAAGAGCGCTGACGCTCAGGCGAACGAGCAGAGCCCGAGCCTCCGCGGGGGCGAGGGCTCAGGCGACGGGCGCCGGCGCGAGCTCGAGCAGCTGCGCGAGCTTGGCCCGTGTCTCGTGCTCGTCTGAGACGGGCGTGTAGAGCACCAGCCGCTGCTCCGTGAGCTCGGCGTGGCGGAACACCGCATGGTCGAAGACAAGCCGCCCGACCACCGGATGCACGAGCTCCTTGCGCCCCTCTCCGCCGCCCAGGACTTCGTGGCGGTTCCAGAGCTTGCGGAACTCAGGGCTCGAGCAGCGCAGCGTCGAGATCAGCTCGACGAACGCGGGGTCATCGATGTTGCGTGCGCTGTCGGCGCGGAACTTGGCGACCACCACGCGCGACGCACGGTCCCAGTCGCCGGCCAGGGCGCGGCGGGATGGATCCATGAACATCGTCCACAGGTAGTTGCGCGACAGCGGATCGTCTCCGGGCTTCCAGCCGAAGACCACCTACGCCATCGTTCGTACCAACGCTCTCGGCTGGGGCTCGGCCGGCGTGCTCGCGCCGCTGCTTGTCGGCGTGATGCTCGTGGGCGCGTTCATGTTCGTCGAAGCGCGCATCGCGAGCGCGCCGCTGGTGCCGCTGTCGATCCTCCGGGCTTCGACGTGGCAATCGGGATCGGGGCGACGTTCTGCCTGGTCGGTGCCGCGATCGCGGCGCTGCTGCTCAGGACCGTCCGGCCTCCCGCTGTAGCGCGCGCGGATGCCCACGCCGTCTCGGACGAGGCCGGTCAGGCTGACCTCCTGGCCGCCTGACGGCCGCGTCGCCCCCGCGGACGTTTATCGCCCTCGGCGCCCCGGTTAGGATCGAACGGTGCCTGCACGAAGCGCCGGGATCCTGCTGCACCGACGGCGCGGCGATCGGCTCGAGGTGCTGCTGGTTCATCCCGGCGGTCCGGTCTGGGCCCGCCGCGACCGGGGCGCGTGGTCGATCCCGAAGGGCGAGTTCGAGCCCGGCGAGGAGCCGCTCGCCGCGGCGCGCAGGGAGTTCGAGGAGGAGCTCGGCGTGGAGTTGCCCGACGGTCCCGCGGAGGACCTGGGTGAGGTACGGCAGAAGTCGGGCAAGGTCGTGCGCGCGTGGGCCGTCGCCGGGGATCTCGACGCGGACGCGATCACGAGCAACACATTTCCGCTCGAATGGCCGCCGCGCTCGGGGAGGATGATCGAGGTGCCGGAGGTCGACAAGGCCCAGTGGTTCTCCCTCCAGGATGCGCGGGAGAAGATCAACCCGGCCCAGGTCGCGTTCCTGGAGCGGCTACGCGAGTCGGTCAGCGTCCAGTGAGCGGCTCGGATTCGATTAGCCCGACGGCCCATTACACCGGCTACGTGTGGGCGCGCAACGGCCTCGCTCACCCGGAGCTCGAGACGATCGAAGGGCGGGTCCTGTTCGAGTCGCTGCGGCCGATGATGACCTTGAACGCGGTGCTCGGGCGCGGAACGCTGGAGGCCTACCTGCTCGCGCGCCACCGCGCGATCGACGCTCTGCTGGAGCGCGCTATCGAGCGCGACGGTGTTGGCCAGGTGATCGAGGTCGCGGCGGGCATGTCGCCCCGCGGGTGGCGATTCACCGAGCGCTACCCGGACCTCGTCTACGTGGAGGCCGACCTGCCGGCAATGTCCGCGCGCAAGCGACGCGCCCTCGAACGCATGGGCTCCCTCGATAAGCGTCACCGCGTCGCGGATCTGGACGCCCTGCGGGACGAGGGGCCCGAGAGCCTGGTCGCGGTGGCTGACGAGCTCGACGCGGCCAGCGGACTGGCGATCATCACCGAGGGGCTGCTGGGGTACCTCCCACGCGATGCCGTGCAGGACATCTGGGGGCGCTTCGCCGCAGTGCTCGAGGGCTTCTCGACCGGGCGCTACATCTCTGACATCCACCTCGGCTCGGAGCAGAACATCCAGGTGAGAGCGTTTCGCGTGCTGCTCTCGCTCTTCGTCCGGGGGCGGGTGCACCTGCACTTCGACGGTCCTGAGGAGGTGGTGGAAGCGCTGCACGCGGCCGGCTTCGCGGACGCTCGCGTGCACAGGGCGCTTGACGTGGCGAACGAGCGAGCGGACGCCGCGAGTCGCATGTCGCATATACTTGAGGCATCAACCAAGTGATGGGTTGATGTGATCTCGGCGACCCTCTTCAGCGATCCCGCGTGTCCCTGGGCCTACTCCGAGAGCCCCGCTCTTCATGTGATCGAGTGGCGCTACGGAGATCAGCTCAACTGGCGGCTCGTCCTCATCGGGCTGAGCGAAGACGCCTCGCAGTACGAGTCGCGCGGATATACACCGCTGCGCGGGGCGCTCAGCCAGGCGCTGTTCCGCAGGCGTTACGGGATGCCGTTCTCGGCCGAGCCAAAGCCGCGACTGAGCGCGACCTCACGCGCGTGCCGTGCGGTCATCGCAGCCCGCCTGACGCAGCCCGGAAGCGAGTGGCGGGTGTTCCGGGCGCTGCAGCTGGCGAACTTCACCACCCCGCTCGTGCTCGACGACGATGCCCAGCTCGCCGACGCTCTCCGGCGCGTCGCGGGCATCGATGCCGACGCGATCGTGGCGAGGATCGACGCGCCCGAGGTGCGCGAGGCGTACGACCGCGACCGCGCGGAGAGCCGCGCCGCCGCGGGCTCCGCCGCCGAGCTGCAGGGGAAGACCCGGATCAGCGACGGTCCCGTCCGCTTCACCGCGCCCTCGGTCGTGTTCGCCCGGAATGGCACGCGGCTCGTCGCCGGTGGCTTCCAGCCGGTCGAGGCGTACGACGTCCTGGTCGCCAACCTGGATCCGACGCTTCGGCGTCAGGCCCCGCCCGAGACCCCCGAGCCACTGCTCGAGCGATTCACCGACGGGCTGACCACGCAGGAGGTGGCCACGCTGATGGCGCAGGGCAACGATGCGCCAGATCGGGCCGCGGCGGAGGCGGCCCTGCTCGAGCTCGTCGCGACCGGACGCGCGGTCCGCGAGCCGCTAGGAGACGACGCGCTCTGGAAGGCGCGATGATTTCCGACCGCTACGGCCGTCGTAGAGGGCGGTCGTGGTCAAGCGAGCCGCCGTCGAGGGCGGTCGTGGTCAAGCGAGCCGCCGTCGAGGGCGGCGGGAAGGGAGCAAGACGATGGGGAATCAGGTCGTTCACTTCGAGGTGATCGGGAAGGACCCGGACAAGCTGCGCAGCTACTACGGCGAGCTGTTCGGGTGGAAGTTCGGCGAGCCGATGGGACCCACCGACTACACGACGCTCCAGGATCCGGACGGGATCGGGGGCGGGATCGGCGGGGTCCCGGAGGGCTACCCGGGCCACGTCACGTTCTACGTCCAGGTGCCCGACGCGGAGGCGACGCTCGCTCAGGCCGAGCGCCTCGGGGGCACGCGCCTGATGGGCCCCGACGAGGTGCCTGGCATCGGAATCATGATCGGACTGTTCAACGACCCCGAGGGCCACACGATCGGCGTGATGTCACCGGTTTCGTCGTCATAGCTCGAGCCTGAGCGGCAGCGACTCCAGCCCGTAGATCCCGGACGCCGATCCGAAATCGGGCTCGCCCTCGAGCGCGATCGATTTCACCCGCTCACCCAGGAACGTGAGCGCCTCCTGCATCTCGGCCCGCGCCAGGTTCGCGCCGACGCAATAGTGGATCCCGGCCCCGAAGGTGAGGTTGCGGGCCCTCGGACGGTCGGAGGCGATGTCGAACGTGTCCGGCTCGATGCCGTCGCGGTTGCCGTGCCAGGCGGAGACGAGCACGATCGTCCCGGTCGGGAAGGTCACGCCGCGGTACTCGATGTCGGCGATCGTGATCCGCGCCGTGAACGGCGTGATCGGCTCGTAGCGCAGCGCCTCGTCGACGGCGGCAAGCGCGAGACCCTGGGGGTCTTCGCGCAGCAGGAGCCACTGGTCGGGGTGCTCGGCGAGCAGCCGGACGGCGTGGGCGAGCTGGCTCTGGCTGGTGTCGACGCCGCCGACGAGGATGTTCAGGACGAGGTTGCGGAGCTCCTCGTCGCACAGGCGGTCGCCCGCCTCCTCCGCCTGGATCAGGGCGGAGATCAGATCATCGCCCGGATCCGGCCGCCTCGCGGCGATCAGCTCGTCCTCGTAGGCGTAGAACTCGGCGACGGCCTGCTCGATCTGGTCGCGTTCGGTCATCAGGCTGGTCGCGTCGAACTGCCGCTGGATCCAGTTGGACCAGTGGTGCAGGCGGGGGGCGTCCGTCAGCGGCGCGCCCATCACCTCCGCGATCACAAGCGACGGGTACGGCTTGGCGAACGCGGCCACGAAGTCGCAACGACCGTCACCGGGCAGCTCGTCGAGGAGCTGCGCCAGGAACCGTCGCATTGCCGGGCGGTACCGGTCGACGGCGCGGGGCGAGAGCGCGGGATTGACGAGGTTGCGCAGGCGGCGGTGATCGCCGCCGTTGATGTTGATGATGTTGCGGACGATCTCCTCGTAAAGGGGGCCTTCGGTGATCCCGAACAGCTGCGCGATCGTCAGCCCCGGGAAGACCGCATCCTTGGTCCGCAGGAAGAACTCCCCGGCCTCCCGGTCGAGCACGGTGTACCCGTACGGGTTCGCGGCGAGCCACCCCTCGTGCCGCGGGATCTCCGCCATCGCGGCGCGGTAGCGCTCCCCGCGCAGGCCGGGCTGGGTGTGGTCGAACTGCGGCAGCTCGAGCTCGGTGGCGACCGGCACCGGCCGAGCTTATTCGATCGTCGCGTCCAGCCAGGCTGCTGCGCGCGGCACGTCGGCCGGATCGATGTTGTGGGCGGCCTCGGACTCGCGGTAGTCCACCGAGAATCCCGCTGTCTCGAGCAGGTCACGGGCTGCCCGTGCGAACGAGACGTCGATCACGGGGTCGTTTCGGCCGTGCGCGATGAGCACCCGGGTGCCGCTGCGGTCGCTCAGCGATGGCTCCCAGCCCTGGACGGTCGGAATGAACCCGGAGAACCCGAGGATCCCGGCCGGCGCGGGCCGGTCACCGCCCAGGCCCAGCGCATAGCTCATCGCGGTCCCCATCGAGAAGCCGCCGAGCACCGTGCGCTCGGGGCCGACGCCCGTCCGTTCCCAGAGCTCGTCGTGAAACGTGGCGAGCTGTCGATAGCTTGCGGCGAAGGTGTCCGGGTCGGGGTGCCCGACCCGCGGGACCGCATACCAGTGGTACCCGGGCGACCCCGGCAGCTGCAGCGGAGCCCGTGGCGTGACCACGTGCAGCCGGCGGCCGGGATCGAGCGCGTCGGCAAGCGGCAGTAGATCGAGCTCGTCCGTGCCACGGCCGTGATGGAGCACGAGCAGGCCGCGCGGCTCCGCCGCCGAGGCGCGCTCCCTGGATACGAGGGAGGCCATCGGCCGGGGAGGGTAGCCTTCATTGTGATGCCGGGCTCCGTCCTCAGCCGCACCCTCGGGCCTCTGCGAACGCTGCCACTGGCGCGTCTGCTCGCGCTCGCAGAGCTCGCGTTGCTCGCTCGGGAACACGTGATCAAGCTCGAGCCACATGAGCGCCGCCGCATTCGTGAGCTAGTCGTGCGCGCCCGTGGCCGGCGCAGCAACCTGAGCGCCCGCGAGCGCGGGGAGCTCGCGATGCTGCTGGCCAAGACCGAGCCGAGCCTGTTTGCCCGCTCGGCGCTGAAGAAGTTCAGCCCGGTCAGGCGCTGATCGGTATGTGGCCGGGCTGGGCGGCGACCCGCTCCAGCCACGCTCGTACGCTGGGATAGGGGTGCAGGTCGAAGCGACCCTCGCGCGCGACGTGGGTGTAGGCGTAGAGCGCGATGTCCGCGATCGTGTAGCGCTCGGCGACCAGGAACTTGCGATTGCCGAGGTGCCGTTCCATCGCCTGAAGCGCCAGCTTCCCGCGACGCAGCTTCTCCTCGAGGTCGGACGCTTCGGGGCTGATCCGGGCGAGCGTCCAGAACCGCGCCACCGCGATGTACGGCTCGTGGCTGTACTGCTCGAAGAACAACCATTGGAGGACCTGCGCGCGCTCGTAACGATCGTCCGGCAGGTACTCCGTTCCCTCCGCGAAGTAGAACAGGATCGCGTCCGACTCCGCGAGCGGGCGGCCGTCGTCGAGCACCAGCGTCGGGACGCGCAGCGCGGGGTTCAGATCGCCCAGCAGGTCATCCCGGTGCGCGCGCTCGAACACGTCCACGTCATGCTTCTCGTACTCCAGCCCCAGGTGCGCAAACAGCAGCCGGACCTTGTAGCAGTTGCCCGAAAGCTGATTGTTGTAGAGGAGCACGGCAATATCTCATCAAGTGACGCTGACGGAGACACGCGGTCAGGTGCTGCCGGACGGCACGCCCGGCGCCGCTCGGCCGCCGATCGCGTACGTTCGCACGATCGCCTTCGTGGTCGGCTCGGCGAGCCTCGGCGCGGAGATCTCGGCGGCGCGTCTGCTAGCGCCGTACTTCGGAGCCTCCACGATCATCTGGGCGAACACGATCGCGATGGTACTCGTGGCGCTGTCGGCGGGGTACGCGCTCGGCGGGCGGCTCGCCGACCGGCGAGCGGATCTGCGAGGGCTCTGCGCGATCGTCACCGCCGCGGGGGTACTCCTGGCGGCGGTCCCGTTCGCCGCCGATCCATTCCTTCGGCTGTCGGTCAGGGCGCTGGGTGCGCTGTCGGTGGGGGGCTTCATCGGATCGCTCGCGGCTGTGCTGGTGCTCGTCGCAGTGCCCGTGCTGCTGCTCGGCACGGTCGCGCCCTACGCGAACCGGCTCGCGCTGGGCAGCGTCGCCGATACAGGAACCGTCACGGGCCGCCTGTACGCGATCTCGACCGCGGGTTCGCTGGTGGGCACGTTCGCCTCGGCGCTCCTGCTGATCCCCTTGATCGGCACCCACCGGACGTTCCTGGTGTTCGCGATCTCGCTGACCACCGTGGCCGTGCCGGGGCTGGGAGCTCGGCGCTTCCTGATCGTGCCGCTCGCCGGGTGCGCGCTGCTGGCCGTTCCGCCAGCCGCGATCGGCGCGGACGTGGCCGGAGCGCGTGTGATCTTCTCCACCGAGACCCCGTACCAGTACGCGCGGGTGGTCCAGTTCCGCGACGGGGTTCGCTGGCTCGAGCTCAACGAGGGCGTTGCGATTCACTCGATCTACCGCCCCGGGAGCTACGTGGTGGGTGGCTACTGGGATGACTTCCTGGTCCTGCCACTGGCCGGCGTGCGGGGTGTGCCCGAACGGGTGGCGATCCTCGGCGACGCCGCGGGCACGGTTGCGCGTGCCTACGGCCATTACTTTCCCCACGCCCGCGTGGATGCAGTGGAGCTCGACGGCGAGCTCACCGCGATCGGCAAGCGCTATTTCGGCCTGCGCGCGCCGCGGCTGCATCTCTACACAGCTGACGCTCGGCCCTGGCTGGCGGCCAGCACGGCGCACTACGACGCGATCTTCGTCGACGCCTACCGCCAGCCCTACATCCCGTTCTATCTGGTGACGCGCGAGTTCTTCGCCTCCGTGCGCGCGCACCTCCGTCCCGGCGGAGTGGTGATCATCAACGTGGGTCACCTCCCGGGCTCGGACTCGCTGGAGAAGGTCGTCTCGGCGACGCTTCACGCGGTCTTTCCGGTGGTGATGCGCGACCGCGTGAACGACACCAACTCGTTGGTGATCGCGAGCGCGAAGCCGCTCTCCGGGGCGCGGATCATCGCGGCCGCGTCCGCGGGCCTGCTGTCTCCGGACCTGGGGACACTGGCGGATACGGTCGGCGGGCGCCTCGGGCCCGCGCTGCGCGGCGGAGCCGTCTACACCGATGACCGCGCGCCGGTCGAATGGCTCACGGATCTCTCGATCCTGCGCTACGCCGCTGGGGCGCGGTGAGCCAGCCGTCGCGACCAATGTCAGACCGCTGACCCCGGGCGCGGTCCGGGCAACTATCTTCGAACGCGTGTTTCTCAGATGGCTGGGGCGCGTCTTTCGCCTGTCGCTCGTGGCGTTGGGGCTGACTCCCGCGGTCGCCGCGGCCGCCGGATGGTCGGCGGTCCCCGTGCCCAGGGGCAGCGGCCTGGAGAGCGTCGCCTGTCTGTCCTCGCGGTGGTGCGAGGCGGTCGGCAGCTGGCGCAGCGCTCCGGCCGCCGAGCACTGGAGCGGCTCGCGCTGGACGATCGGCGCCGCCCCGGGCACGCCCGCCGGTGCGTACGCGACCGTCCTGTCGGGGATCGCCTGCACCTCCGAGCGGGCCTGCGTCGCCGTCGGCGAGTACACCACGAGCGCGACCGCGCCGTTCATGCCGCTGACCGAGAGCTTCAATGGGATCCGGTGGAGGTTGGGAAGCGCCCCGAAGCCACAGCGGGGTACGCGCAGCGAGCTGAACGCGGTCGCATGCCCGGGCTCCAAGCTCTGCTTCGCGGTGGGCGGGGTCATCCCGACGGGCCACGGCAACGTTCCCGGTGCGCCGCTGATCGAGCGATTCAACGGTGCCCGATGGCAGCTCGAGGCTTCACCGGGGGCGACCGGGCCGCTCGACTCGATCTCCTGTTCCTCAAGGAGCGCCTGCACGGCCGTCGGCGGTTGGGAGAGCTTCGTGACTCCGAGCACGCCCGTGTACTCGTCGGTGGCCGAGCGTTGGAACGGCTCCGGCTGGTCGCTCCAGTCGTTCCCGGCGCCGGCCGGCGCCACGGGGGCCGGCCTGCTCGGGGTCAGCTGCCTGGCCCGGCAGTGCGGGGCCGTGGGGAGCGCCCAGTTCACCGACACGTACGCGGGGCAGGCGGAGCCCGGCGTCGACCATGTCCTGGTCGGGGACTGGGTGGCGTCGAGCTGGTCCACTCGGGCTCTCCCGTTCCCAAGGGGCGTATACCGGGGGTCGACCTCTGCTCCCAGGGGCTGGCTCTACGGCATCTCGTGCGCCTCGTCGCGGTCCTGCGCGGCGGCCGGAGAGTACGTGGCCACCAACGGCGACATCGG
>Ga0187814_10000370_pt1 | contig 14536 bp, 9 predicted proteins | sample NC_S_4_FD_132450 | JGI IMG/M metagenome (GOLD analysis project Ga0187814, IMG submission 132450) | Wetland sediment microbial communities from Neuse River Estuary, North Carolina, USA - ASW-S_4 | ecosystem: Environmental > Aquatic > Freshwater > Wetlands > Sediment | place: USA: North Carolina... | reverse complement strand
GCTCGAGCGCCTCCGGCAGCTCATCGAGAGCCGGCCGAGCGCGCAGGAGCGCCACCGGCATCGAGGCAAGGAACTCGCGCGCCTGCTCGCGCCCCCCCGAGACGATCACAGGGCGGCGCACCCGCGCCCTGGTCGCCGCCGCCACGGATGCAAACCGCGACGGTGCCACGCCGTAGCGAGCGGGGACCCGCAGGGCACGGCGTGCCGCCGCCAGCACACCGACCAACTGTTCGCTTTCGCTCGCAGTCGGTGCCCTCCCGCCGTGCAGCTTCAACAACCCCCGCCCGTCGAAACAGACCAACCCGGGCCGCTCTGGCTCCACAGCCGCCCCTATCGACTCCAGGCGCACGAGCAGCCGCTCCCAGAGCTCGGCCACGCCGGCAGGATCGGGTGGGACCAGCGTCAGCCGCGGGCAGCGCGCGAGCGCCTCCCCCAGGCGCATCCCCGGATGGACTCCGAATGCCTCGGCGGCGAGCGATACCTCACCGACCGATTGGTCACCTCCGAGAGCGGGCGCCAATGCGGCAGGTGCGCGCAGCAGCTCGGTTCTGTCGCCCGCGGCGACGGTCAGCTGGAAGCGGGGGAGCAGGACGCAGACGATCATCGTCATACGAACGCATGTTCGCACCTCCCGATGACGGATGCGCTGCTCCAAATCGCTCCACAGCGGTGATACGGTGACCTCGATGGCGCCGCCGAACCCGATGGATCTCGCCGCTCAGAGCTATCGGACGCTGCGCGCCTTCGGTCGCAGGATCCCCACCGCGGGAGGCGTGCTCGCTCCCTCACTCGAGCACGCCGTCGCAGGCCGCACGGTGCTGATCACTGGAGCCTCTTCGGGGATCGGCAAGTCGACCGCGCTCAAGATCGGAGCGGCCGGCGGGATCACGCTGCTGGTGGCGCGCACGGAGGAGAAGCTCAAGGAGGTCGCCGAGGAAGTCGAGGATCTCGGCGGGATTGCCTATGTCCATCCGTGCAACCTCACCGACATCGACGACATCGACCGGATGGTCTCGGACGTGCTCGAGCAGCACGGGGCCGTCGACATCCTCGTCAACAACGCCGGCAAGTCGATCCGCCGCTCGGTTGCCAACGCCTACAACCGCTTCCACGACTACCAGCGCACGATGCAGGTGAACTACTTCGGCCCGGTCAAGCTGATCCTCGACCTGCTCCCGGTGATGCGCGAGCGCCACTCGGGCCACATCGTCAACATCTCGACGATCGGCCTGCAGACAAACACGCCACGGTTCTCCGCATACCTGGCGTCGAAGGCCGCACTGGATGCGTTCTCGCGCTCGATCGCCCCGGAGGTGATCGGAGACGGGGTCCACATCACCACCGTGTACATGCCGCTGGTGCGCACGCCGATGATCGCGCCCACCAAGATCTACGACCGCTTCCCGACCCTGAGCCCCGAGGAGGCTGCCGACCTGATCACCGGCGCGATCCGGAAGCGGCCGAAGCGAATCGCCACGACGCTGGGGACGATCGGTCAGCTCTCCTACGCGGTGGCACCGGGAGCGCAGGACCTGGTCGTCAACCGCGCCTACCAGCTGTTCCCGGAGACCGACGGCAAGCCCGACCAGGAGCCCACCCCCGAGCAGCGTGCGTTCGTGCGAGCGACCCCGGGCGTCCACTGGTAACTACATGGCCGTGCCCTACCGCGGCGATATGGTGGAGCGATGAAGCTCGAGGGCATTCACCACATCACCGCGATCACCGCGGACGCGCAGCAAAACGTCGACTTCTACGCGGGGGTCCTGGGCCTGCGCCTGGTGAAGAAGTCGATCAACCAGGACGACACCTCCGTCTACCACCTCTTCTATGCGGACGAGAACGGCGATCCCGGTTCGGACATCACCTTCTTCGAGTATCCCGGGGTGCCCCGGGGTCGCCCGGGCGCCGGGATGATCCACTGCATCGTGTGGAGGCTGACCGGCCCCAAGGCGCTCGACTTCTGGGCAGACCGGCTCGCCAATCACGGCTATGACGCGAGCCGCTTCGAGGACAGCGTCGTGTTCGACGATCCCGAGGGCCTGACCCACGAGCTGCGGATCGTGGAGACGACCGACGAGCCGCTGATCGCCGACCACCCCGAGATTCCCGCCGAGCTGGCACTCCAGGGTTTCCATGCGGTGCGCGCATACGCAGCCGATCCCGAACGCAGCCGCGCGCTCCTCGAAGACACGCTCGGCTTCGCGCCGCCCGTCAAGGTGGGCCCGGGTGGAACCACCCTCTCCAGGGAGGTCAGAGGCATGCGGCGCGGCAGCTTCTACCTGTACGACCCTCCCCTGCCCGAGCGCGGCCTGCAGGGCGCGGGCAGCGTCCATCACGTCGCCTGGGCCTCACCGCCGGACGATCACGAGGCGTGGCACCGTGCGGTGCTCGCGGCTGGCGCCCACGCCACGCCGGTCATCGACAGGTACTACTTCCGCTCGATCTACTTCCGCGAGCCCTCGGGGGTGCTGTTCGAGATCGCGACGATCGGTCCGGGGTTCACCGTCGACGAGCCGCTCGAGCACCTCGGGGATAAGCTCTCGCTGACCCCCCAATACGAGCACCTTCGAGACCAGATCGAGCCCCGGCTGACCCCGCTGCGCGACCCACGGGACAGCTGGGCGAGGCGGTAGGCGCCACGCGCCGCCCGGGTCGGCCCGGCCGCTCGAGTACGGTTGCCCGAGACGCGCCGGCCGGTCCGCCCGATCGCCTGCCGAGCCTCTAAACCGGGGTTCCCGCGTCGCGCATCAGGCGACCCACGGGGACCGCAGCTAGGTGCTCGCGCACCAGGTCGGCGCGGAGCTCGCTCAGGAACCGAGCGAGATTGGCTTTGCTCGTGCTCTCGATCTCGACGACCTCGCCCGGGTGCAGATAGCCAAGGCTGTCGTCCTGGTCGTCGAGGCGGACGGCACCCGCGATCAGCCTTCCTCCCGCGTGATGGGCGAGCCACCATTGCCCGACGCTCGGACCGCTCGAGGCGTACACGAAATGCCTGCCGAAGCCCATCGGGCTGGTCAGGTCGTGCAACTGGTCGCCCGTGCCCAGCCAGCGCACCAGGCCGCCTCCACTCAGTCGGGGGATCGCCTGATCGCCGTGCTCGAAGAGCATCTGCCACTGCGCCAGGCTAGGAGCCCGGTCCAGCGCGAACGTGGCGTGGATCCGACGCATCGAGAGCTGGCTTGCGATCGAGGCGATCCGGGCCGCCGGCGCGTCGACGAGCACCCCAACCTCGGGACGGCTCGTCTGGACGGCAGTGACCGGACGAATGTGCACGAAATGCGAGACGAGGCTGTACGAGGCGCCCGTCGTCAGCGTCCACGTGGCGACAACGAGGGCGGCCGCGGCGGTCGTCGCGGCGCGGCCCGCGCGCAGGCGCCAGGCCGGAAGCTGCGAGGCGCGTCGCTCGTCGCTGAGGATCAGTGACGCAGTCGAGGGGCGACGGGCGAAGGAGGGATCGGGCTCGGGCCGGTGAGCGAGCGCTCGCTCGAGCGCCGGCGCGATCTCGTGCTCGGATCGGGCCACCTGCGCCAGGCCGAACCGCTCCAGCGCGCGATTGGACGCGCGCACGTGGCCGTAGCCGAAGCCGTAGGAGATCACCGGGCAGCCACGGATGATCGCCTCGAGCACGGTGAGACCCGCGCTGGAGTGGATCAGCGCATCGCTGGCGGCCAGCACATCGCCCATCCGGTCGGTGAAGCCCATGAGCCTCAGGCGCGGGTCGCCGCCCAGGCGCTTGGCGACCCGGGCACGCAGCTTGTCGTTGCGTCCGCACAGGCACATGACGATCGCGTCGGGCACCTCTAGCGCCGCGCGCGTGGCGCCGAGCAGGTCACCGACCCCCCAGCCTCCCCCGGACACGGCGATGACGTTGCCCTCCGCAGGCAGGCCCAGGGCGCGTCGGGCATCTGCGCGTGAGCGCGCAGCTAGGAACGACGGGGAAGTGGGAGGCTTGGCCCACCGGACGCTGCCGGGACCCGCGATGTGCTCGACCTCCTCCGCGGACTCGGGATGGGTGATGAAGTGCAGATCGATCCCGGGATGCGCCCAGAAGTGGAGGCCCGCCAGGTCGGTGATCGAGGAGTAGCACGGGATTTTCAGGCGCCCTCGCCGGCGAAGCTCCCCGAGGACGGCGGTGACGCCCGGGTATGTGGAGACGATCACGTCCGGATCGTGGGCCCGGATCAGGCGCATCAGCCCCCGCCGCCCGAACGCGGTGATCAGCCTGGTGGCCAGCCAGCGCGTGGGCACGAAGCTCATGAACAGCCTGTACTGGAAGTCGAACAGCCACGGCACCCAGCGGAACATGAACGCCGAGTTCTCGCGCAGCACCTTCGTCAGGATCGGCCCCATCGCGGGGAGGCCGTTGACGATCGAGACCTGGGCGTCGGGATCCTCGTCTTTGAACTCCCGGGAGACCGCGCGAGCCGGCAGATCGTGGCCCTCGCCGATGTCGGCAGAAATGATCAGAACCTGCCGGGGCTTCGACTCGGCGTCGGGCTCGCCCGCCGGGATCACCGCCCCCGCGTCACGCTCCCCCGCAGCGGCCTCCCGCGCCAGGCGCCACTCCACGTATCTCGCTACGCCTTCGGAGAAGGGCGTCGCCGCGGTCCAGCCGAGCTCGGACTCTGCCCGCTTGCTGCACACGATCTTGCCGTTGAAGTCGCCGGGGCGGGCCTCGGTGTGGACGATCCGGGCGTCACCAATCAGTGCCTGGACGCTCTCCGCGATCTGCTTGATCGTGACGTTCTCCTCGCTCGCGAGGTTGTAGACGCGGTTGCGGGCGATCTCGCTCAGCCCGAGCGCGACGCCGTCGGCGAGGTCCTCGACATAGACGAAGCGCCGCGACTGGCTACCGTCGCCGGCAAGCGTGAGCGGCTCTCCGCGCAGCGCCTTGCCGACGAATGCGGGGATCACCGCCGCCTCGCGGGCGCGAGGACCGTAGGGGATCCCGAAGCGAAGGATCGTGTAGTCGATCCCGTAGAGCTCCTGGTACGCCTTGCAATACAACTCCCCGGCGAGCTTCGTGCTGGTGTACAGGTGACTCGGCGCAGGAAGGAGCGTGTCCTCGTCCACGGCGTCCTCGCGACAGTCGGAGTAGACCCAGATCGTGCTGGCGTAGACGATCCGCTTGACCCCGGCGCGCCTGGCGGCCTCGAGGACCGCCACCGTCCCGCGCGCGTTGACGCGCTCGGCGTCCTCCGGCTCGGCGTGGACATCGTTCACGTCCGCGACGGCGGCGAGATGCGCGACGGCGTCGCAGCTGTGCAGCGCGCGCTCCAGGGCCTCGCGGTCGGTGATCGATCCGAGCACGGTCGTGACCGTGCCCGGTTCGTGCCACGGGGAGGGACGCAGGTCGTAGATCACGGGCTCGTGACCGCGCAGGCGAAGCTTGTCCACCACGTGCGAGCCGATGAAGCCCGATCCACCGGTGACGAGCACCCTCATCGAGTGTCCTGTGGCCGGTAGTAGAGCGGAACGCACGAATGGTTATGGGCGACCCAGTCGGTGTTGGGGAGATGCACGTCGTGACCCATGATCCGGTGGCAGGGCTCGTCGTAGACGCGCCCCGTCGAGCGCTCCAGCCAGTCGAACACGATGTACTTGTAGAAGCCTGAGGTCATTCCGTCCGGCAATTGGAGCCTGTTGGGGTACACCGGATCAAGGTGCTCCCGAGCCACCTCGTTCTTCCAAGCCACGATCTCCGGCATACGCTCGATCTGCACCAGTCCCAGGGCCGCGGTCAGCTCGCTCATGCGGAAGTTGAGCCCGTGCACCGTAAAGTCAGGTTTCCCGTAGTTGCGAAAAGCACGCGCGTGTTCGATCACTTCCGGGCGCCTGGAGACGAGAACGCCCCCTTCGCCAGTCGAGATCGTCTTGGTGGCATACAGCGAGTAAACACCCACGTCCCCGTACGTGCCAGCGGTGCGGCCCGCCCACGAGGCGCCGTGGGCGTGGGCGCAGTCCTCGATCAGGAAGATGCCTCGCTGACGGCAGTAGTCGGCAATGCGCTCGGACTCGAACGCGATGTGGCCGCCGATGTGGACCAGGAACGCCGCCTTCGGCCGATGACGCTCCGCCTTGGCCTCGAAGTCCGCAAACGAGATGCACAGGTCCTCCCGGTTGCAGTCGACGAACTCGACTCGCGCACCCGTGTGGATCGCGGCCAGCGGCGTGGCCATGAACGTATTCGAGGGGCATAGGACGATCTCGCCCTTCACGTCCGCGAACTCCAGGGCCGCCAGCGCGCCGCCGGTCCAGCTCGAGAGCGCGACCGCCGGAACACCGTTCCAATCCGCCCAGGCCGACTCGAAGCGGTCGTTCATCGCGGCCTCCGACCAGCGCTCGGAGTCCAGCACCTCGTCGATCAGAGCGTGCAGGCGGGCGCGATCGCGATGGTCGAAACCGATCGCAAAGCGCGAGAAATCGGGGACGCTTTTTGTCGTGGAAGCGGTGGTCATATAGGCCTGCGCAAAGCGCCGTCGCAAGCGTCTCAGACAGGGAGGACGGTATCGAGTCCGCGCCGCCTTAGCTCCGACAGGACGGTCGGGAGCGCCCTCGCGGTCCGGCGATGCGACCCGTGCGAACTATAGAAATCGGCGTCATGCAGGAGGATCACGTCGCCGCTGGAGACACCTTCGGTCGCCCGGGCCGCGATCCGAGCGGGAGTGGTCAACCTCCGCCAGTCCTTCCCCCAGCGGGACCACAGCAGGGGCTTGAGCGCCGCATCTCGGGCCGCGGCCAGACCGGCCGCGCTGTAGATGCCGTACGGAGGGCGATGCCACGCCGGGGTGATCCCCGTCGCGTCCTCGATCGCCGCCGCTCCCCGCTCCAGGTCGGCCCGAACTGCGGCAGAGCTGAGGCGCAGCTGGAGCACGTGGCGATAGCCGTGGAGCGCCACCACGTGCCCGGCCGAGGCAATCTCGGCGGCGAGCCCAGGCCGCCGCGCCACCTGCTCGCCGACGAGGAAGAACGCTGCAGAGGCCCCCTCGGCGGCGAGGATCTCGAGCACGGCGGGCGTCCCCTCGGGGTGGGGGCCGTCGTCGAATGTCAGGGCGACCCCGCCTCCTCGGGTCAGGGTGCGAGGCACGCCGAGGGCGGCGGCGGCGCGGGGAAGGACCGGGGCAAGCAGACCCAGGGCACCGTCGAGCACAAGCCGGGATGATCCCCGAAGTGAACCCTCCCGAGCTCGACACCTGGCTGCCCGACCCCGCCGTCAGGGTCGCCCATCGCCGCGCCAGCTCTGCCGAGCCCGACCGCCTGTGGGAAGCCGCGCGCGGGGTGTACCTCGCCGACACCCGACTGCTGGGCCGGCTCATCAGCTGGCGGATCCCCGGCGTTCCGGGCCGGACGACGTTCGAAGAGCTCTTCCGCTCGCCTCCCTTCACGGTCCTGGCCGACGACGGCGAACAGGCTCTGGTGTCGGGGCTTGTCGGGCGCATCTGGACGCTGCGGCGCGATTACCCCAAGCTGAAGGATCCCGAGGAGTTCAGACAGTGGTCGAGCGCGGGCACCGCGAAGGTGCTGTTCGCCAACTGGGTCGAGGCCGGGCCGCCCGAGCGGGCGGTTCTGCACTCCGAGACGCGCCTACAGGCGTTCGGCGTGCAGGGGCAGGTGGGGCTGACCAGCGTCCGCCCGCTGATCCGGGGCTTCCAGCACCTTGTCGGAAGCGATGCGATGACGGCGGCGGTGGACGCAGCCGAGCGCGGCTGACCGCCGAACGTCAGGCAGGAGCCACCGCGACACCGGGTGGACCCGCACCCTCGCTCTCGCCTCCGTGCTCCGAGGCGGCGGCGCTGGCGACGTCGCTCGCAAACGTCTCACGGGCGCGCCACAGGAACATGCCGGCGGCGCCGAGCGCCACCAGCATGATCAGGAAGCTGACCTCGAGCCCGGTGGTGGTGCTCGATGACGGCGTGTGAGGATGGGTGCCGATCGGCGCCTGCGCGGGCACGATTCCCGCAATCAGGTCGGAAACGCCGCCGAACACCAACGGCGCCAGCGCCTGTGCGAGCGAGCGGACAACCGTGAGCGCGCTCTGCGCCCGCCCCCACAGGCCGGCGGGCATGACATCCAGCCGGGCCGCCTGGAGCGGCGGGTTGGCAGCCGAGATCAGCGCCGCTCCCGCGACGTCGAACCAGACCGCCGGAGTGAAGTGGCTTCCGACGAATCCGGGAATCAGCAGCAGCGCGGCGCCGACGTAGCAGACCGCCGGGAACGAGACCCGCGCCACCGGATTCCCGCGCTTGACCATCATGTCGGGGACCCGGCCGCCCACGAGCGTCCCGATCACCGCCCCCACGACGAGCAGCGCCAGCACCAGCTCGGCCGTCGCCTGGCCGGCGCGGTAGTGGCCCTTGACGAACAGCAGCGCGAACGTCTGCAACCCCGCGAAGTAGAAGTAGCCGAGCGAGGAGCCGATGATCATCAGCGCGTTCGACGGGATCGAGAAGATGTAGTGCACCGCCCGCACCAGCCCCATCTGCTGGGGATCCTCGTGCAGCACGAGCCGCGGGTTGGGCACAGCCCCGGCGCGGCGGGCTGCCTCCCGGGCAGCCTCGTGCTGCGCATCCGGCGGCGGCGCCTCCTGCTGCGGCGAGGCCTCCCCGCGATCCGCGCGGGCCGCGGCCTGCGCGACCGCCAGCTCGAGATCGACCGCTCCCACCTGGAGATGGCTCTGCCCTCCCCGCAGCGGCTCGGGGACGGTCCGCCACAGGGCGCGCGCGAGGAAGAACCCCGGGATCGCCAGCACGATGAACGCGGCTTGCCAGCCGATCAGGCTCGCTACGGAGCCCGAGACGATGAAGCCGACGGCCGATCCGGCCGCCTCCCCAACGAGGATGTAGGACCAGACCCGTCCGCGCTCGTCGGCCGAGAAGTAGTCGCCCGTGAGCGAGGCGATCGCCGGACCCGCGGTGGCCGCGACGGCCCCGAGTGCCAGCCGCGTCAGCAGCAGGCTCCCGAAGCTCCCCGCGAACGCGCTGAACAGCGAGGCGAGGCTCCAGAGCACGATGCTGAACGCCAGGATCGGCATCCGCTTTGTGCGATCGACCAGCAGCCCGACGGGAATCGTGAAGATCGCGCCGACCAGCAGCGAGATGGAGCTCAGCAGCCCGATATCCGTGTTGTTGATGTGGAGCGCGGACTCGAGCTGCGGAGCGATCGCGCCGATCGTCGCCGTGTCCGCCCCGTTGAGCGCCAGCACGATCGCGAACAGGACGATCACCCGCGCCCGCGCCGGCCCTCCGACGCGCTTCACGACCTCACCGCGTACGAGCCGGCCGATCCAGCGGATTGCACCGAGCAGTGCGCGGGTGATGCGCCCCGACCACCCGGGCGAGTCGCGCATTACGTGCTCGCCGTCAGCCATCGGCGGCTTGCCCGACCGGCTCAGCCTCATCGGTCTGCCCGCCGTCGGCCTCCCGCCATCCGCGGACGGTCGTGCGGAGCCGCAGATATCCCACGATCCCAGGGAGGGTGGGAAGCCAGAACGAGATCGCCCGGTAGGCGAGCACCCCGACCACGGCACGGCCCGCTGGGACGCCGAATGCCACGAAGGCTCCGATCATCCCGCCCTCCACGCCGCCGATCCCACCCGGCAGCGGCAGCAGGCTCCCGAGCGTTCCGAGGAAGTAGCCCATCACCAGGACCGCGACCGAGACGGAGGCGCCGAACGCGCGGAGCGAGAGGCCCAGAACGCTGATGTCAAATGCCCAGTATGCGACCGCGCCAAGCAGCCCCCACTGCCTCTGTCGGATGAGATCGATCGCGGTTCGCACCCCGGATCCGAGCGCCGCCGGGGCCGGCGCCAGGCGTGCCGCGAGGTGACCGATCCGCCCCGATCGCTGCGCCAGCCGGTCCAGACGGCGCTCGAAGTCTGCGGGCACGAACGCCATGCTCGCGAGCAGCACGACCGCGATCGCGCTCAACACGGCTGGAAGGATTGTCAACGCCGGCGAACCGCCCCCCGGGAAGATGCCGTACCACAGCCCCATCCCGCAGACGATCATCGCCATCAGGTACAGCGAGTACTGGATCGAGTAGCTGGCCACCATCCTGCAGGCGATCACGCCCGGCGACATTCCCGCGCGGCGAAGCGCCCACACGGTCACCGCCACTGCTCCGGCGCCCGCGGCAGCCAGCAACCGGATCGCCGCGATGCCCGCGAGAGGGATCTCGATGCTCGCGCGCCAGTCGACGCGCGGCATCCCACGCCCGAAGACGGTGCGGAACAGGACTATGTACCCGCCGACCGAGAGCATCTCGAGCACCCCGCCCACGATCAGCAGCACCGGGTCGCCATGCTTCAGCTCGCCCCAGGTCTGGTTTAGGCCGGCGAGCTTCGGAAGCAGGAAGTACAGCCCACCCAACGCCGCCACGGTGAGCACGGCGCCCCAGACAAGCTGACGGCGGGTAACTTCGTGCATGCGCAAGTATCTCCACGCGTGAAACTACCTTCCCTACCCCCCTGCTTCTTCGTCGTCGCGCACACGCACTGGGATAGGGAGTGGTACCGCCCGTTCGAGCACTTCCGCCTGTGGCTCGGGCACGTTGTGGATGGCGTTCTCGAGACGCTCGAGCGAGACCCCGAATTCTCCTCCTTCACGCTCGACGGGCAGGCGATCGTGCTCGAGGACTACATCGACGTCCGGCCCCAGAACGAGGGCCGGCTGCGGGCTCTGCTCCGGTCCGGGCGGATCGAGGTGGGCCCGAGCTACATCCTTCCCGATGAGCTCTTGGTCGGCTCCGAGCCGCTGGTGCGAAACCTGCTGATGGGCCGGGAGGTGTGCGAGCGCTTCGGCGGCGAGCCGGCGTCAGTCGGCTACCTGCCCGACAGCTTCGGCCATCCGCTCCAGCTACCCCAGATCCTGAACGGATTCGGAATCGAGACGATGATCTTCTCGCGCGGCTTGGGTGACGAGCTGGACGATCTCGGCGTCGTCTTCCGGTGGCGCGCCCCCGACGGCAGCGAGGTGCTGGCGTTCCAGCAGCTCCCGCACTACGGGAACTTCGCGGCGCTGGCCGACGCGGACGACGCGGAGCAGCGCATCGACGGCATCCTCGGCCGCTTCGGCGAGCTGCTCGACCGCGCCGGGGTGCGCGACGTCTTGCTGTGCAACGGCACCGACCACCAGCCGGTCCAGCCGCACGTTCCCGCCATCTGCCGAGAGCTCGCGCGCCGCCGTCCCGACTCGACGTTCACGATCTCCGGCTATGCCGATTACGTCGGCGCCGTCGGCCGGCCCGCGGTTCCGTCGTGGGCGGGCGAGCTGCTCGGGAGCCGCCTGCAGAACATCCTTCGCGGCGTCAATTCCTCGCGGCTGTATCTCAAGCAGGCCAACGAGCGGGCGACGAGCCGGCTGCTCGCGGTCGAGACCCTCGCCGCCATCCGCGCCCTCCACCTCGGAGAGGACTTGCCGATCGCCGATCTCCGCGTGGCGTGGCGCGAGCTGCTTCGCAATCACCCGCACGATTCGATCTGCGGGTGCTCATGCGACGAGGTTCACCGGGACATGCTGGTGCGGTTCGAGTGGCTGGAGCGAACGCTCTCCGAGCTGGCCCGATGGTCGATCGAGCGCCTGGGGGCAAGCGGCGCGCTGGGCAGCGCGACTGTCGTCAATCCCGTCCCCCAGCGTCGTCGCGCGGTCGTCGAGCTACCCGGCGCGCAGCCGCAGCTCGTGAAGCTGGACGGATTCGCGGCGCGTACCGTCGAGCTCGCACCCGCCCGCGAGCGCAAGCCCGCGAGCGACGGCGAGCGGATCGAGAGCGATCGGTTCGTCCTCGAGGTCGCCTCCGACGGCACCCTCACCCTGACCGACAAGTCGAGTGGGCGCCGTCACGAGCGGCTACATGCGCTGGAAGACGAGCCGGACATGGGCGACCTCTACAACTTCTGCCCCGTCGAAGGAGCGCAGGTCTGGCGCGCGTCCGCCCCGCGAGCGCGTGTGCTGTCCGCCGGCCCGCTCGTATGGGAGCTTGAGCTCCGGGTTGATGCCGAGCTCCCCGCCGGTCTTGACGAGGGGGCGGACACAGAGGTGCCGATGCCCATCTGCACGATCGCGCGGCTGGTGCGCGGATCGAGCCGAGTGGAGTTCCGCACGACGATCGACAACCACGCCCGAGACCACCGACTGCGGGTGTCGTTCGGGGCGGGCCGGGGCCACGACACGGTCCGGGCCGAATCGGCGTTCGCGCTGGTTCGCCGACCCGTCGACCCGCCACCGCCGCGGACCCAATGGGCCGAGCCGCCCGACGACACGCACCACACGCTTGGCGCGGTGGCGCTCGGACCGATTGCGCTGGTGACGAAGGGACTGCCCGAGTACGAAGCTCGTCACGGCAACGCGGGCCAGGAGCTGTGCCTGACCCTGCTTCGCTGCGTGGGCGTAATCTCCAAGCCCGCCGAAGGGCTCGTCACACGTCCGCTGGCCGCCGGTCCCCAGCTCCCCACGCCAGAGGGGCAATGTCTGGGTCGCCACGAGGCCGAGTACGCACTGCTGGCGAATGCCGACGAGCTCGACGACCTCGAGCTGCTGCGCCAGTCACAGGACTACCGGGCGGGCCTGCTCGTGTTCCCGGGGGTGGCGACGAGCTTCGAGCCGCCGATCACGCTCGAGGGGGACGTGGTGTTCTCCTCGCTGAAGGGCGCCGAGGACGGTGACGGCCTGATCCTGCGCTGCTTCAATCCGGGCGCGGCGGTCGTGAGCGCGCGCGTGGGGGGCGCGGTGTCGGTCTCCAGGACCCGCCTCGACGAGACCGGCGAGGAGCCCCTGCCAGAGGGACTCGCGCAGCTCGAACCCGGCCAGATCGCAACGCTGCGCCTGCGTCAGCGTAATCCCAGCTAAATCAGTTGGACTGTCGCGAACTGATGCCTCCCAGGCCCACCCCTCGGGAGCGAGCGGACACAGTTCGCAGCTGACCGCCGGACCTCGACGTGCGCGTAGCGATCGGCCGGCGATTGTCGCTTTTGTGTGACAGCGACGCCGAACATGCCGCCGGCGTGACTAATGTCAGCCGCATGGACGTCGCCGCGCTGTCAGCGCGATGATCGAGGATCTGGCCGGAGACTTCGATGCGGAGGTGATCGTGCGCCGGACCCGCTACGTCTCCGACGAGACGGGCTGGGCAGTGGTGGAGGCCGCCGCCGAGGACGGCGACGAGGTCGTGCTGGTCGGACCGCTCAGCCATCTCGAGCAGCGCGAGCGCGCTCACGTACGGGGCACGTGGGTCGACGACCCCCGCTACGGCCCGCAGGTGAAGGTGAGCGAGGCCACCCCGCTCGCCCCCACCGACGAGGAGTCGGTGGTCATGTACCTCAAGCGGGTCAAGCACGTCGGCGCCAAGCGGGCGGTCCGGCTGATCGAGCGCTACGGCGCGGCCGGAGTGCTGGAAGAGATCGATGCCGATCCGACGGGAGCGCTGGCCGTGGCCGGCCTCAGCGGACGAGCTCTGCAGGAGGCTCGCGCCTCGTGGGAGCGGCTGCGGGTGACGCGCCGCCTGCATCTGCTGCTCGCCCCGCACGGCCTGGCCTATCTAGTGGCCCGCGTGCACGACGCCTACGGCGACGCCGCGCATCGGGTCGTGAGCGAGCGCCCGTACGAGCTCACGAGCGTGTTCGGGGTGGGGTTCGTGCTCGCAGACCGAATCGCGCGTGGCCTCGGATGTCCTCCCGAGGAGCCGGAGCGCGCCCGCGCCGCGACGGTCCATCTGCTGGCGGAGGCCGAGCGCGGTGGCAGCACTTGCATGCCCCTGGACGCACTCCTCGCGGGGGTCGCGGACCTGCTCGGCGCCTCGCGATCGCCGTGCGACGAGCGGTTGATCGACGAGCTTGTCTGCCAAGAAGACTTGGTGCGGGTGGATCGGTGGATCTACCGGCGAGAGACTGCGGAGCTCGAAGCTGAGCTGGCACAGCGTGTCACCGAGCTGCTCGGCGAGCCATCCAGCGAGCGCTTGGTCGAGCTGGGCGACGAGCCGGGCCAGGAGCCCGATCGCCAGTTGACAGCCGAGCAGCTGCGCGGTGTACGCAACGCGTTCGCGCACCGCCTGTCGCTGGTCACGGGAGGACCGGGAACGGGCAAGACGACCTCGATCAGGACGATCGCGTCGTTGGCCGCCCGCAAGGGCGCGCGCGTGCTCCTCGTGGCGCCGACCGGAAGGGCGGCGATCAGGATGACCGAAGCCAGCGGCATGAGGGCGAAGACGGTGCACTCCGCGCTGGGATGGATTCCCGGCGAGGGACCCGCTCACGACGCGAGCGATCCTCTCACCTGCGATCTGCTGATCGTCGACGAGACCTCGATGGCGAACCTCGAGCTGCTCGTCACGCTGCTGAGGGCGGTCGGGCCACGGACCCACGTGGTGCTGGTCGGCGACGCGGATCAGCTCGCGCCCGTCGGAGCGGGAAAGCCGTTCGCCGAGCTGATCGCCTCGGGCACCGTCCCCACCACACGCCTGGGCCACATCTTCCGTCAGGCCGCCGGGAGCATGATCGTGCAGGGAGCCCATGCCATCCGCCGCGGACTGGCGCCCACATTCGACG
>Ga0187814_10000369_pt1 | contig 14546 bp, 15 predicted proteins | sample NC_S_4_FD_132450 | JGI IMG/M metagenome (GOLD analysis project Ga0187814, IMG submission 132450) | Wetland sediment microbial communities from Neuse River Estuary, North Carolina, USA - ASW-S_4 | ecosystem: Environmental > Aquatic > Freshwater > Wetlands > Sediment | place: USA: North Carolina... | reverse complement strand
CGGTCCACGTAGAAGGACGACCCCGAGAGCCCGCCGGGGGCCTCCGCGAGGATCGCGCCGTGCTCCACCCAGGCGCGCGCGCCGAGCGCCTGGAAGCCCCGGAGGTGGAAGTCCACGGGCCGCGAGCCGATGTCGCAGCCACCCGGCACGGCCACCTCGGCGCGACCGAGCCGGGCGAGCAGGAGGCCGACGATGTAGGTGGAGCCCCTGAGGCGCGCCGCGCGCTCGTACGGGGCGACGTGGCAGCTCAGGCCCGACGCGTCCACCTCGAGCGTCTTCGGGCCCGTGAACTCCACGCGGGCTCCGAGCTCCCGCAGGATCTCGATGAGGTCCAGGATGTCGGTGTAGCTCGGGATGTTCTGCAGCACCGACGTGCCTTCGGCGGCCAGCGCGGCCGCCGTGATGATCGGCAGGGTGGAGTTCTTCGCACCGTTGACGGCCACCGACCCGATCAGGCGGTTGCCGCCCTGGATCTCGTAGTGGGCCAAGCTGCACTCTCCTAGCCGGCGCGCTCGGATGCGGCCGCCGCGCGATGCTTCAGGCTATTCCGGAGGGGCTAGCGGCGGTAGTTCGGCGCCTCCTTGGTGATGTCGACGTCGTGCGGGTGGCTCTCGAGGAGCCCGGCGTGCGTGATGCGGATGAACTCCGCCTCCGTGCGCAGAGCGTCGATCGTCCCGGCGCCGAGGTAGCCCATCCCGGAGCGCAGCCCGCCGACCATCTGGAACATGGTGTCCGCGAGCGTCCCGCGGTACGGAACGCGGCCCTCGATGCCCTCCGGCACGAGCTTGCCCTGCCCCTCCTGGAAGTAGCGGTCGCTCGACCCTTCCTTCATTGCGCCGAGCGAGCCCATGCCGCGGTAGGTCTTGAAGCTGCGCCCCATGTAGATCTCCATTTCGCCGGGGCTCTCCTCGGTGCCTGCGAGGAGCGAGCCGAGCATCACGGTGTGCGCCCCCGCAGCGAGGGCCTTGGTGATGTCGCCCGAGGTGCGGATGCCTCCATCGGCGATGATCGGCACGCCGGCCTGGGCTGCGGTCTCGACGCAGTCCAGGATGGCCGTGATCTGTGGGACGCCGATGCCGGCGACGACGCGCGTCGTGCAGATCGATCCTGGACCCACGCCGCACTTCACGCCGTCCGCCCCGGCTTCGATCAGCGCCTTCGCGCCCGCGCCGGTGGCAACGTTGCCGGCCACGAGGTCGACGTCGGGAAAGCGCGACTTGATGTCCGCCACAGCCGCGAGGACGTTCCTCGAGTGCCCGTGCGCCGTGTCGAGCACGAGGCAGTCGACGCCGGCCGCCACGAGCGCCCTGGCCCGCTCGAGCCGGTCGTGGCCCACGCCGATGGCCGCCGCCACGAGCAGCCGGCCCTTGCCGTCCTTCGCGGATTGCGGGAACTTCTCCGTCTTCTCGATGTCCTTGATCGTGATCAGGCCGCGCAGGTGGTAGTTCTCGTCCACCAGCGGCAGCTTCTCGATGCGGTGGCGCTTCAGGATCTGCTTGGCCTCGGCGAGCGTGGTGCCGACCGGGGCGGTCACGAGGCCGTCGTGGGTCATGGCGCGCTCGAGCGGCTGGTCGAGGTCCTCCTCGAAGCGGACGTCGCGGTTCGTGATGATGCCGATCAGCCGTTCGCCCTCGACAATGGGAACGCCCGAGATGCGGTACTTGGCCATCATCTCGAGCGCATCGCGGATCGTGTGGTCCCGGGTCAGGAAGATGGGATCGAGGATGACGCCGTTCTCGGAGCGCTTGACCTTGTCCACCTCGGACGCCTGGACGTCGATCGGCAGGTTCTTGTGGATGACCCCGATGCCACCCTCCCGCGCCATCGCGATCGCCATCCGCGACTCCGTGACGGTGTCCATGCCGGCGGAGACGACCGGGATGTTCAGGGAGATCTTGCGGGTGAGGCGGGTCCTCGTGTCCACCTCGCTGGGCAGGACGGAGGACCTTGCCGGAACGAGGAGAACGTCGTCGAACGTCAACCCTTCGCGCAGAACCTTGTCGGGCGCCACCGCGCGAGTCCCCCAATCCAGGCATTTTGACAAGCATAGCACCGCACCGCCTGGCCTTCCAGACCGGCGGCGGGTCCGGGCGCGTCGGCCCTGGGGCTTCGGCACGGCAGGAGGAGCGGCGCTCTGGCAGGGCGCCCGCGGCGTCCACCGCGCCTCCGACCCTGCAGTGAACGTTCAAGGGCAGGAGCCTCTCTGGCGGACGCGGCGTCTCGACGTTCCCTTCCGGGAGCCGTGCCGCGTAGGCCTCCAATCGACGGGCGACACGTCCGAAGTCCGCGGCGCGTTCCGCGCTCTCGACCACCTTGGGCGCAGCGAGCTCGCCATGGCCGCGCACGACGCGACGGCGAAGCCCACCATGCTCCGGCAGGTGTCGGCCGACGCCGCCGACAGCACGCCAGCCTTCCTAGTCCCTTGATCGCGTCGCAGGCGTCCGCCGGCGAGCGCGAGAGCGGTCCGCGCTGCTTCGCGTGGACCGCTCGAATCTCCCAAGGCCCGCCGCCTCGCTAGCCGCCGCGCACGCCGCTGCGTCCGACGTCGGCCTCGGCGACGGCGCCGCCCAGCCGCTGCGCGAGGCGGTAGATGTCCCCAGCCCCCATCACGAGGACGAGATCGCCGACGTCGAGCTCGCGTCCGAGCGCCGTGTACGCTTCGTCGATGCCGTGGACGTGGCGCACCCTCGTCCCGCGTGCGCTGATGCTGCGCGCGAGGCTGGCCGACGAGATGCCCGCGATGGGCAGCTCGCCGGGCGGGGAGTAGATGTCGAGGAGGAAGACCTCGTCCGCACCGAGGAAGGCCGCGGCGAACTCGTCGAAGAGCAGCTTGGTGCGGGCGTAGCGCTGGGGCTGGAACACCGCGAGCACCCTCTTCGGCCGCAGCTCGCGACCCGCCTCGAGCACGGCGGCGATCTCCGTGGGGTGGTGCGCGTAGTCGGAGACGACGGTCACGCCCCGCCCCGCCCCCACCACCTCGAAGCGGCGCGCCGCGTTGCGGAATCCCCTCAGGGCGTCGATCATCACCTGGGCCGGGACGCCGAGTCGCCGGCCGACGGCGATCGCGGCGAGCGCGTTGCGCACGTTGTGCAGCCCCGGGATGCGCAGCTCGAAGCGGCCCAGCGACTGGCCGCCCGCCACCGCCGTGAAGCGATGGCCGCCGCCCTCGAGATCCATGACCCTGAGGGCGCGCACGTCGCTGCCCGACAAGAGGCCGTAGGTGGTGCAGGGACGCTCGCTGCCCTTGGCGATGGCCCGCACGGTCGGGCTGTCGGCGCAGGCGAAGACGTCGCCCGTGGTGCCGCGCAGGAACGTGCCGTACGCGGCGAGGACGTTCGCGAAGTCGCCCTCGTAGTGGTCGAGGTGCTCCGGCTCGGCGTTCGTGAGGACGGCGATCTCCGGGTGGTAGCGCAGGAAGGAGCCGTCGCTCTCGTCGGCCTCCGCCACGACGAAGGGCCCGTGGCCGATCCGGGCGTTGCCCCCCAGCCAGTCCAGCTCGCCGCCGACCACGACGCTGGGGTCGAGCCCGGCCGCGATCAGGATGGCGGAGATCATCGAGGTCGTTGTGGTCTTGCCGTGGGTGCCCGTCACGCAGATGCCGCGTCCCTGCGCGAGGATGCTCGCCAGCATCTGCGAGCGGTGCACCACCTGCACCCCGCGCTGGCGCGCCGCCGCCACCTCCACGTTGTCCTGGGGCACGTCGGTGGAGTAGACGACGAGGTCCGCGCCGGACTGGTTCTCCACGCGGTGGCCGTAGGCCACCGGCACGCCGATCTGCACGAGCCTCTCGGTGCGGGACGAGGGCTGGACGTCGGAACCGGTCACGGTCACGCCCTGACCCTTGAGCACGTACGCGATCGCGCTCATGCCGTACCCGCCGATGCCGACGAAGTGCACGTGCAACTCCCTATCCCTCCGCTCCGGCGTTTCGCCGCCCTAGGTCCCGTTCCTGGCTCGGACTATGTTCGCCCTGCCGGGCCTGCGGCAAACGCCGATAGTCGGCGGCCAGCTCGCGGTAGTGCCGCGCCGAGAGGCGCATCCGCTCGAGCTCCTCCTCCCGCAGTGGGCGCACGGGCCGTGCCGGCACGCCGGCGGCGAGCCAGCCCGCGGGCACCTCCCTGCCCTCCGCGAGCAGGGCACCGGCCGCGAGGAGGGCCTCACGTCCCACCCTCGCCCCGTTCAGGGCGACGGCGCCCATGCCGATCAAGGCGCCGTCCTCGATCAGGGCGCCGTGGACGATGGCGCGGTGGCCCACCGTGACGCCGGCGCCGATCAAGAGCGGGAAGCCGGGATCGGCGTGGCCGATTGCGCCGTCCTGCAGGTTCGTGCCGGCGCCGACCTCGATGCGCTCGGCGTCGCCGCGCAGCACGGCGCCGTACCACACGGAGGCCCCCTCGCCGAGCGTGACGTCTCCGACGACGTCCGCAGAGGGGGCAACAAAGACATCCGCCGCCAGGCGCGGCCGTCCGCCGGGTCCCTCGCGCACCATGGCGGACCTCCTTCAGGGCTTGAACGGGTGGATGACGGGCTCCGCGCCCATCTCCCAGGGCGAGCGCAGGCCAGAGAGGTGCATGGTGAGGCCGAGCCTGGCGATCATGGCCGCGTTGTCGGTGGCGTAGCTGAGGGGCGGTACCAGGAGGTCCACCCCCAGCCGGCGCGTCTCCTCGGCGAAGCGACGCCGCAGGTGGCCGTTGGCGGAGACGCCGCCCGCGAAGACGAGCCGGCGGCAGCCCGTGCCGCGCAGCGCGCCGACAGCCCTCTCCCACAGCTGGTCGAAGACCGCGGCCTGGAACGACGCGGCGATGTCGGCCGGCCGCGCGCCGGACCTGGCGAGCGCTTGGGCGGCGGTCTTGAGGCCCGAGAAGCTGAAGTCGTGGCTGCCGGGAAAGAGCGCCACGCGGGGCAGCGGCGCCCGCCCGGCGTCCCCCTGCTCGGCGAGGGCCTCGATGGCCGGCCCGCCAGGGTAGCCGAGCCCGAGCGCGCGGGCCACCTTGTCGAACGCCTCGCCCGCCGCGTCGTCCCGCGAGCGGCCGATCACGTCGACCTCGACGGGTCCCTTGAGCAGCAAGAGGTCCGTGTGGCCGCCCGAGGCGACGAGCGCCAGATCCGGGTAGGCCGGCTCGGACTCGATGTAGGCGGCGTGCGCGTGCGCCACCACGTGGTTCACGCCGATGATCGGCACGCCGCGCGCGAACGCGAAGGCCTTGGCCCAGGAGAGCCCGACCATCAGCGCGCCGGCGAGGCCCGGCCCGCGCGTGACGGCGACGAGTCCGATGTCCCCGAGGTCCAGCCCCGCCTGCTCCGCCGCCTCGCGCACCACGGGCGTGAGGCGCTCGAGGTGTCGCCTCGCCGCGACCTCCGGCACGACGCCCCCAAAGGCCTCGTGCAGGTCGATCTGGCTCGCGACGACCGAGCCGAGCACCCGGCCGTCGGCCCGCAGCAGTGCGGCGGCGGTCTCGTCGCAGCTCGTCTCGACGCCCAGGCAGACGAGGTCGCTCAATGTCGGCCCTCCCCCGGCATCTCGCCCCAGACCATGATGTAGGCATCCTCGCCGTTGTCGGTGTAGTAGCCGCGTCGCACCCCGACCGTCTGGAAGCCGAGCGAGCTGTAGAGGTGCTGCGCCACCGCGTTCGAGATCCGCACCTCGAGCGTGACGCGGACGCCGCCGGAGAGGCGGGCGAGGTCCATCGCCGCCTGCATCAGCTGCCGTCCGACGCCCCGGTTGCGGGCGTCCGGATGCACGGCGACGTTCGTGATGTGCCCCTCGTCGATCACGAACCACATGCCGATGTAGCCCACGACGCGCTGCCCGAGCCGCGCGACGAGGTAGTGCGCGTAGGCGTTCTCCGTGAGCTCGGAGACGAAGGCGCGCCGCGACCACGGCGTCGGATAGGAGCGCCGCTCGATGCCGAGCACCTGGTCGACGTCCTGCAGGCGCATCTCCTCGATGCGCACTGCCTCATCCATCGGCTCTGCCGGCTGCGACGGCCGGCGGCCGAAGGTAAAGTGCAGTGGTGGACAGCGCATCCCCTGCCTCCTTCCGGGCCCGAATCGCGAACCGCCCGAGCCTGGCCGGACCAGCCGCCTCGCCGCCGATGCGCGCGAGGGGCGAGGCTCGCACCACCGGCCGCTCCAGCCAGCGCTGCTCGCCGAGGAGCTCGAACGGGCGCCCGAACTCCTCGCAGAGGGGGAGGAACTCCGCGAGCGGGCGCATGGCCGGCGCGACCCGCTCCTCCGGCAGCCCCGGCCCGACCACTTCGTAGAGGGCGCAGAAGGCGTCCTCGCGCCGAGCGTCGACCGCCGGCGCGTAGAGGCCCGGGAGGCTGCGCTCGGCAGCGCTGGCCCAAAGGCCCGGCACGCCGAGGACCGGGATGGTCAGGGCCAGGCCCATCGCCTCCGCCGCCGCCAGGCCGATGCGGATGCCGGTGTACGAGCCCGGTCCGCGGTCGACGGCGATCTGGCCGAGGGCGGCGGTCGTCAGCCCGGCCAGCCTGAGGGCCTCGGCGATCGACGGCACGAGCAGGGCCGAGTGCAGGCGCGGAGCGGCCTGCTCGAGCTCCGCGAGCAGACCGCCGTCCGGGGAGAGCACGGCGACGCCGAGCACGTCGCGGGTCGTCTCGATGCAGAGCCACGCGCCCGTCAAAGCGGCCACCTCAGCCGCGCGAGCGCCCGCCGCGCGAGGGGGCCCCTCGCCTCGCAGGTCAGGCGGCGCGTCTCGCCCCGGCCCTCGAGGCGGATCTCCAGACGGTCGTCCGGCCACTGGCCCGACGCGCGCTCCGGCCACTCGACGAGGAGGACCGTCGCCGGCGAGAAGATCTCCTCCATGTCGAACTCCCGCAGATCCGCGCGCTCGAGGCGGTACAGGTCCAAGTGGTAGAGCCCCCCAGGATAGGCCTGCAGCAGTGTGAAGGTCGGGCTCGGCGCGTAGGCGATGCCGGTGCGCCTGGCGATGAAGCCCTGGCAGAGGGTCGTCTTGCCCGCGCCGAGCTCTCCGTAGAGCAGGATGGCAAGACCCCCATCGACGGCATCCGCCAACGCCTCGCCGAAGCCGCGCGCAGCCTCGGGACCGCGCAGTTCCGCCGTCATGCCTCGCCTCGCGCGAAGTGCGTGTAGCCGCTCGCCGCGAGCGGCTCGCTCGCGCCGTCCCTGCGCACCGTCAGGCCCTGCGCGCGCGGGCGGACGACGCCGATGCAGGCGATCGGCCCGTGCTCCGCTCGCAGCCGGAGGACGTCCGCGGCCAGGTCCGGCGGCGCGGTGAACACGAGCTCGTAGTCCTCGCCGCCGCCGTAAGCGTAGCGCAGCGCAAGGCTCCTGGGAATCTTGTCGCACACCGGCAGATCGCCCTCCGCCACCTCGATGCCGACTCCCGAGGCCTCGGCGATCGCCTTGAGCTCGGGGTAGAGCCCGTCCGAGACGTCCGCACACGCCGTCGCGCCGAGGTGCGCGAGCGCCGAGCCCAGCGCTAGGCGCGGCAGAGGATGGAGGAAGGCCTCGATCTCCGGGCCGGCGCCGCCCGTGCGCAGGAGCTCGAGGCCCCGCGCGGAGCGCCCGAGCGTGCCCGACGCGAAGACGAGGTCGCCCTCGCGGGCGCCCGAGCGCAGCAGCGGCCGCTCGACCGGTGCCAGCACGGTCAGGCCGAGGACGGCGACGGGCGCCTCGACGGTGTCCCCTCCGGCGAGCTGGGCGCCGGCGCGCTCGGCGCAGAGGTGCATGCCGCGGTAGATCGCGACGGCGTCCTCCACGAGGAATTCGCCGGGCAGGCCCAGCGCGACGAGGTAGCGCGCAGGCCGCTCCCCGCCGCTCGCCGCGAGGTCCGAGAGGGCTCCCGCGAGCGCGCGGTAGCCGACGTCGTGCCACGACATCAGCGCGGCGTCGAAGTGGACGCCCTCCACCATCGCGTCGGTGCTCACGAGCAGGCGCCCGGGCGGAGGCTCGAGGACGGCGCAGTCGTCGTAGAGCCCGAGCCCCTCGGCTCCCGCGAACTCCCGGATGCGCTCGATGAGGGCCCACTCGCCGATATCCCTGAGCCTCACGTGCTGTCCCCCCGAAGAGGTGTTGGCGGCGGCGAGCGCCAATCCTTTGCTCGTGCAAGAGCGACGCCGCATCGTCCTGTACCCCGCCCATCTCGCCCGCCACCGCCCGCCGCAGGGCCTCGCCTGGGACGTCGCGGCCGGCGACGACCTTGCCTCCCTGTGCGCCGAGCCGTGCGACCTCCTGGCGGCGCTCCACCTGCCGGAGGATCACGAGCCCGAGGCTCTCCCGCCGCTCTTCGCCCTGGGCCCGGCGGTCTGGGCGTCCCCCGGCCGCGCGCTCGTCGGGGCGGCCCGCGGCGGCGGACGCGCCGTCGCGGCGCGGGCGCTCGAGACGCTGGGCGGCCTGCTCGCCGACGGCCCGCTGCCCCCGAGCCCGCGGCCGCTGCGGGTGCAGGTGCTGCGCGAGGCCCTTGGTCCGGCCACGCTCGCGGTGGCCGGCGGCGGCCGCGTGGGCCGAGCCCTCGCCGCCCTCGCCAGGGCCGGCCGCCTGCGCTGCCAGGTCGTCTCGGACCACCCGGGGCGCGACCTGCGCGGCACCGTCCCCTGGTCGCGGGGCGCCGACGTCCTGGGCCGGGCCCGCGGCGTCGTCTGGGCCTCCGACCGCCCGCTCGCGCCCGTCCTCCCGTCGTTGGCGAGGGAGGGCGTGCTGGTCGTCGTCGCGGAGCTCTCGGACGCGGACCGCTCCGCCGTGCTGGCCAGCCTTGCCGACCGCGCCGCGACGGCCCTCGCCCTCTACCGGCCGCTCGACCTGCCGCCGCACGAGCGTCTGGTCGTGCTCACCGACTCTCCCCGCCGTCAGGCTCTGGCCATGGCTCAGCTCTGGCGTCATCTTGGCCAGCAGCCGCCTCCATGAGCCGAAGATCCGCCGCGATGCGCTGGAAGTCGTGCCAGACCGGCCGCTTCTTGCTCGGGTCGCGCAGCAGCGCCGCCGGGTGGAACGTCGGGTAGTAGGCCCGCCCGCCGGCCGCGACGCGCTGGCCGCGCATGGCCGTGATGCCGGCCTTGGGCCCGAAGACCGCCTTGAGCGCGGTCGCGCCGAGCAGCACGACGATCGGCGGGTCCAGGAGGTCGAGGATCGCCTCGCGGTGTACGCGGCAGGCCTCCATCTCCTCGGGCAGCGGCACGCGGTTGCCCGGCGGGCGGCAGAGCACGGTGTTGGTGATGAAGACGTCGCGCTCCGAGAGGTCCACGGCCGCGAGGATGCGGTCGAGGAGCTGGCCCGCCGCGCCGACGAACGGCAGCCCCTGCTGGTCCTCGTCGCGGCCCGGCCCTTCGCCGATCAGCACGATGCGCGCCTCGGGGTTGCCGCGCCCGAAGACGACCTGGCTGCGCGAGAGGTGCAAGGGGCAGCGCGTGCAGCCGAGCGCCCGCTCCCGAACGGCCGCGAGGTCCATCTCAGTTGTTGCCCGAGGCCAGCGTCACCATCGTGCGGAAGGCGCGGTAGACCTCCCGGTAGTCCCGGTGCGCGAAGAGGACCTCGAGGGCTCCCTGCCGCTCCGTACCAGGGCAGATCGCGGCCAGTTGGGCCTGACCGGGGTTCGTGAAGCGCACCCGGACCTCCGGGGCCTCGGGCGGCGTCAGGGGCCGCATCTCGCTGCGGGCGCGCACGGCCTCACTCGCGGCCAGGCGGATGGCGGCCCGCGCCGCCTCGGCGCCGCGCGAGAGCGACCCGTAGCGCCCGTGCGCCCGCTTGACCTGCGCGTAGCGCGCCCAGGGGAGCAGCTCGCGCGCCTCGGCCTCCAGCACGTCGTCGCCCGTCACGAGGGCGACCGGCACCCCGAAGCTGCCGGCGTAGTACGCGTTCAGCCCCAGTTCGCCCACCTTGCGGCCCGAGATCTCGCAGCCCTGCACGGTGAGGTTGTAGGTGTGCGCCAGCGTGCCGACGCTGCCCGCCATCGCGTGGTACCCCGTGCAGAGGACGAGATCGTACGCCTCCGTCAGGCCCTCGACCATGCTGCCGGGCTTCGGCGAGCCGGAGAGCACCAGGGCGCGGGGGTCGATGAGGTCGAGCGCCAGGTTGCGCATCCCGTCGTGCGAGTCGTTGACGCAGACGGTCGTGGCGCCTCCCGCGAAGGCCCCCTCGATCGCGGCGTTCACCTCGCCGGCCATCAGCCGGCGGGCGATCTCGTAGTCGTGCTCGCCCGGGTTCGTCATCACCCAGCCGGTCACGCCGGCGGTGCCCTCCATGTCCGCGGTGATGTAGACCTGCATGCCCGCTCCTTTCCCGCCGCCTGGGCGGCGACCTTCGCTACCTTCGGACCAGCGGTCTCAGGTTCAGGTTCGGGACGACCCGACCGACCGTGAGCCCGCGGAAGTTGACGAGGTCGTGCGCCCGCCAGGGCTCGAGCTCCCGAACCTGGTCCTCGTCGAGGAAGCCCGCCTGCCTGAGCCCCTCGATCAGCGCCGGCGCGACGCCCCGCTCGAGGCCGTCCTCGATCTTCAGCGCGAAGCCCTGCCCGCGGACGAGGTCCGCCACCCCGAACACGGCCTCCGCGCCCGTCTTGGCCACGAGGCGCCCCGCTCCGACCCGCATGATGTCCACCCCGACCTGACCGCGTCCGGCGACGAGGTACGGGTGGGCCAGCATCGCCCCGCGCACGCGCAGCGCCGCGGAGCGCAGGTCCGCCGGGAGCCCCGAGGGGTCCGCGAGCCGCGCGTAGCCGAGCGCCATGGCCCGCAGCGGCACGGCGAACACCGGCGCGCTGCAGCCGTCGATGCCGACGTCGATCTCGTCCTCGGGCACCGAGCACATCGCGGAGACGACGCTGCGCACGAGGCGCTGCCCTGGCTCCCCGGCGTCGAGGTAGTGCCCGGGGTCGGCCCCGAGCGCCCTGGCCACGCCCAGCATGGCGGCGTGCTTGCCCGAGCAGTTGTTGTGCAGGACGCTCGGCTGCTCCCCCCTGCGGGCGAGCTCCTCCTGCGCGGCGCGGTCCGTCGGGGGGTGCACGCCACAGCCGAGGTCGCGCTCGTGCATCCCGACGAGGTGGAGGAGGTGGCGCACCTGCTGGAGGTGGACGTCCTCGCCGGTGTGGCTCGCCGTCGCGACGGCCAGGTCCCGGTCCTCAAAGCCGAAGCGGTCGGCCGCCCCGCTGAGGACGACCGCCATGCTCTGGAAGGGTTTGGCGGACGAGCGCAGGAAGACCCTGCGCTCAGGGTCCCCCGTGCAGGCGAGCACGTCCCCCTCGCGGTCGACGACGACGGCGTGGCCGACGTGCGAGCTCTCCAGAAGGCCGCCGCGCCACACCTCGACGAGCCGTTCAGCGCCCACGTGCGGCCACCTCCCGGGCGGCGTCGACGAGCGAGCCGAACAGGGCCGCCGCCGCGGGGTCCGAGCGCCAGAGGTTCTCCGGATGCCACTGCACCGCGAGCCAGAAGGGGCGGCTCGGGTCCTCGAAGGCCTCGAGGACGCCGTCCGCGGCCGTGGCGCAGGTGCGCGCACCCTCGGGCAGCCGTCGCACGGCCTGGTGGTGGAACGAGTTGACCCCGATCAGATCAAGGCCGGTGACCGACCTGAGCCGGCTGCCCTCCTCCACCTCCACGCGGTGGCTCTCGTGGCTGCGCGGCGCGCGCTGCACGTGCTGCAGGCTCGCGGGCAGCTGGCTCGCCAGATCCTGGTACACGTCGCCGCCGAGCGCGATGGCCATCAGCTGGCAGCCCCGGCAGATGCCGAGCGCGGGCACCCCTGCGGCGTAAGCCGCGCGGCAGAGCTCGACCTCGAAGGCGTCGCGCCGCGGGCTGACCTCGCCGAGGCCGGGCAGCGGGGGCTCGCCGAAGTAGGCGGGGTCCAGGTCGACGCCGCCGCTGAAGAGGATGCCGTCGACGCGGTCGAGCACCGCCTGCGCCGTCCGGACGGACCCGGCGAGGAGCACGGGGATGCCGCCGGCCGCCTCGATCGCCTCGAGGTACGCCGAACCGAGCTGCAGGCGGTCCGCCTGCTCGTCGATGCTGCACGTGATGCCGATGACTGGGGCCAAGGTCTCGACCTCCCGGGTATTCTCAGCTGCGGGGCCGGTAGACGCGCGGCAGCCTCGGGCTCATGCCCGTGACCACCTCATAGTTGATGGTGCCGACGAGTCCTGCGAGCTCCTCCGCCGTGACCTCGCGGTCCTGCTGGCGGCCCATCAGGACCGCCTCGTCGCCGACCGAGACGGGAAAGTCGCTGTCGACCGCCACGGTCGTCTGGTCCATGGAGACGCGCCCCGCGACGCGCCAGTGCATGCCGCCGATCAGGACGCGCGCCCGGCCCGAGAAGCCGCGCCGGTAGCCGTCGGCGTAGCCGATGCCGAGCGTGGCGATCTGCACCTCGCGGTCGGCGACGTAGGTCTGGCCGTAGCCGACCGCCGTGCCCTTGGGCACGCGCTTGACGAAGTTGACATGGGCGTGCAGCGACATCACGGGCTGCAGCCCCTTCGGCGCCGGACCCACGCCGTCCGGGTTGAGGCCGTACATCGCGATGCCCGTGCGGACGAGGTTCGTCGCGTGCGCCTCGAGGTTCGCGAGCGTGCCCGCCGAGTTCAGGATATGGCGCCACGGCGGGAGCAGCGACGCCTTCTCGAGGCGCGTCAGGGCCGCCTGGAAGAGGTCGATCTGGCGCCGCGTGAACGCCTCGTCCTGGCCCGCGGAGCTCAGGTGCGAGAAAGCGCCCTCGAAGCGCAGGTGCTCGCTCGCCGCGATGCGCCGCGCGAGCTCCAGCGCGTCCTGCGGTCGGGCCCCGATCCGGCCCATGCCCGTGTCGAGCTTGAGGTGGACGCCGAGGGCCCGTCCGGCCCGCGCCGCTGCGTGGCTCGCGTGGTCCACGGCCACGGGGTCCGACACGGTGACGCTGACGTTGTGGCGCGCGCAGGTCTCGTACTCGTCCGGCCGCAGGTGGCCGAGGATGAGCACCGGGGCCACGATGCCGGCATGGCGGATCTCCTCCGCCTCGGACTGCGTCGCGACGCCGAGCCACTGCGCGCCGGCCTGCAGCGCGACCTGCGCGGCGGGGATGGCGCCGTGGCCGTACGCGTTCGCCTTGACCACGGCCATCAGGTTCTTGTCCCCAGCCGCGCGGCAGAGCAGCTCGACGTTCAGCGCCAGGCGCCTGAGGTCCACCTCGATGAAGGCACTACGCATGGCCCTTCGCCTCCTCCGCCGCCAGGGGCAGAAGATCCGCGAGCTCGGACGCGAGCCCCCCGCGCGCTCCCCGCCGGCGCAGGAGGCCCCCCGCGCGGGCGTGCAGCAGGGCCGCGCGCTCGGCGGCGCTGCGCGCCGACATGCCGCGCGCCATCTGGGCTGCGAGCAGTCCGCTCAGGACATCGCCCGTGCCGCCCACCGCGAGCTCGGGGCCGCCCTCGGCGACCACCCCGACCCTTCCCGCCGGGCTCGCGACGAAGGTCGGGTGCCCCTTGAGCAGCACCACGGCGCCGCTCGCGGCCGCGATCTCGCGGGCGGCCAGCAGGCGCGCCGGCGCGTCGTCACCGACGGGGCGGCCGAGGAGCCGGCCCGCCTCGCCGGCGTGCGGCGTGAGCACGGTCGGCGCGGAACGGCCGCGCAGGGCCGAGAGCCTCAGCTGCACCGCGCGCAGGCCGTCGGCGTCCAGCAGCAGTGGACGGCGCAGGGCGAGGATCAGCTCGAGCCAGCGGTCGCGCGCTCGCTCGTCCATGGCCCCGAGGCCCGGCCCGAGCGCCACGGCCGTGGCGTCCTGCACGTCCTGCGGGCCGATCCGTCCGGGGTCGATGGAGCCGTCCGCGCCGGCGGGCAGCTCGCGCTGGATCACCTCCGCCAGGGCCCCCGCGTGCGCGAGCACCGGGGACACCGAGGCCAGGACCGTCAGGCCCGACCCGCCGCGCACGGCGGCACGCGCGGCCAGCCAGGCCGCTCCGGGGTAGCGGCCGCTGCCCGCGACGACGATCGTCCTGCCGAAGGCCTGCTTGGCCGCCGTCGGCGGCATGTCGGGCGCCGACGGCGGGCTCTCCACGAGCTCCACGGGCAGGGGGGCCAGCCACTGCGGCAGCAGGCCCAGCGGCTCGAAGACGATCTCCCCGCACAGGCCCGCACCCGGCCAGAAGACGTGGCCCGGCTTGAGGGCCCCGAGCGCCACCGTGCAGTCGGCGCGGACGGCGGCGCCCGCGATCGCCCCGCTGTCCGCGACGACGCCGGAGGGCAGGTCGGCCGCCACGACGCACGGGGTGCCCGCCGCCAGGTAGTGGACGGCGCGCAGTGCGTCGCCGTCCACGTCGCCGCGCAGCGACGTGCCGAAGATCGCGTCGATCGCGGCGTCGAATCTGCCCTGCGGCGTCTCGCCGGGGGCGCTCCACGTGACCTCGGGCGAGGCCGAGAGGCGCCGGAACTGCCCGAGCGCCGCGCCTCGCAGCCGGTGCTCGTCCGCGAGCAGCCAGACGTGCACGGCGCAACCGCGCCCAAGGAGGTGGCGCGCCGCCGTGAGGCCGTCGCCGCCGTTCTGCCCGGGGCCGGCGACCACGAGCACCCGGCCCGGGCGGCTCTGGATCCTCCCGAGTACGGCCTGCGCGATCG
>Ga0187814_10000368_pt1 | contig 14553 bp, 11 predicted proteins | sample NC_S_4_FD_132450 | JGI IMG/M metagenome (GOLD analysis project Ga0187814, IMG submission 132450) | Wetland sediment microbial communities from Neuse River Estuary, North Carolina, USA - ASW-S_4 | ecosystem: Environmental > Aquatic > Freshwater > Wetlands > Sediment | place: USA: North Carolina... | reverse complement strand
GGTTCGCGCCGCAAACGAGCCGACGTTGCCGAACCCCTGAACCGCGAAGCGGGTGGCGTCCGGGTGTAGTCCAAGAGCACGAGCGGCCTCCCGGTAGACATATGCGAGGCCTCGGCCCGTCGCGGATTCCCGGCCCAGCGAACCGCCGAGCGAGATCGGCTTACCGGTGACCACCGCCGGCGTGTCACCGTGCAGCTTCCCGTACTCGTCCATCATCCACGCCATCACGCGCGCATTGGTGTTCACGTCCGGCGCTGGTATGTCGCGAGTCGGTCCGAGCACATCGCCGATCTTGTCGACGAATCCCCGCGTGATCGATTCAAGCTCGACCTGGTCGAAATCGCGCGTTGGGCAGTTCACGCCGCCCTTGGCGCCGCCGAACGGAACATCCACGATCGCGGTCTTCCACGTCATCAGCGCCGACAGCGCGCGGACCTCGTCGAGATTCACGCGCTCGTGGTAGCGGATGCCGCCCTTGTACGGGCCGCGCGCGGAGTTGTGCTGGACGCGGTACCCCGAGAACACATGGGTCCCTGTCTCGCGAAGCTCGATCGGGATCTGCACCTGGACCTCCCGCTCCGCCGTCCGCACGACGCTGCGTAAGCCGTCCGGAATCCGCAACCTGTCGGCCGCGGCGTCGAAGTAGCGCGACACCGTGTCGAAGGCTGAGATCTCCGCCGCCCCAGCGTGGGGCGCCCGGTTGGCCACCCGCGGCGACTTGTCGGGGTGCAGAAGCCGGCCCACCGCCGTCTCGGACGCCTCGTGCGCTCGTATGGTCATCCGTTTACGAAATGCTATGGCCGCCGGCAGGCGGAACGCCGTCCGGCTGGCCAATTGGCGTCTTCACGGCGTTGACGAACTGCCAGAATCGCGCGCCATGGGTTCCGTTCGCCTGAGGACGCGGTTGGTTCCGAGAGGTCTCGCGGCAGCGGTCGTGCTGGATGACGAGCAGGTGGGCGCAGTCGGCGAGGGCGCGAAGCGCTTTCCGGTCGTGGCCACGATCAACGACTACAGAGCAAGGAGTACGCCCGCTGGATTGCCGATGCCAAGCGCGCCGAGACCCGCGATCGCCGCCTCGCCCAAGCAGTCCAGATGCTTCGCGACGGTAAGACGCGCAGCTGATCAGCCAACGGGCGATCCTGGCCTCGCGAGAATCCTCGCCGGGGCTCAAGCCCGAGGGCCCAGAGCCCGACAACACACGTATGACAGAGCCTGTCGTGGCGGAGCTCGGTCTGCTCTGCGCGAATCGCTTCTCGAGCCTCGGCGATGCCGTGCGCTCGGTGCTCACGCTGCTCGAGCACCAGCTTCCGCCTGGCCGGGTGATCTTTGGAGAGCTGAACTACAGCACCGACGAATATCGCGTGCTTGACGCGCGCGGCAAGGGGGTCGAGGCGCTGGGCGCTGGGGTGCGCCTGCCGCTGCGCGAGTCGTTCTGTATATACATGGCGAACGACAAGACTCCCGCGCTGATCGGGCGCGCCTCAAAGGATCCCGTCTACGCGAAGCTCGAGCTGCACAAGTCCGCCAAGGTGCAGAGCTACGTCGCGGCGCCGGTCGAGCTCGGGGACGGCACGCGGGTGGCGAGCGTATGCGCGATGAGCACGGTTCGCGACCGCTACGGCGAGAGTGAGCTGGCGCTTCTCACCATCGCCGCACGACTTCTCGCCTATGAGTGGGAGCACGTGAGGCGCGAGGGCGAGCTGCGGCGCCTTGCCCAGCAACACCGCGCCCTCACCGGTGATCCGCTGACCGGCCTTCCGCTTCGCGAGGCATTCCTCCAGCAGCTCGACCGAGAGTGGCACCTGACGCAGCGCCGAATCACGGAGTCATACGTGATGGCGTTCAAGCCGCTCGGGATCGAGGAAGCCCGGGCAACCAGTGGCGACGCCGTCGCCGACCTGCTGCTGCAGAGCACCGGCGAGGTGATCGCGGCTGACGTGCGCCGGAGCGACATCGCCGGACGGGTCGCCGACGATGTGTTCGGAGTCATCCTCGTGGGATGCCGAGGGCTTGAGGGCGCCGACGCATTCCGCATGCGTCTGGAGCGCGCGTTCGAGCGGAAGCTGAGCCAGCGTCCAGAGAAACTGGAGCTCGCACACGGCGTCGAGCGCCTGAACGACACCGAATCCGCCGCGGCCGCGCTCGAGGCCGCCGAAAGTGCACTCGGCGCGGAGCCCGCCGCGCAGGGAGTGGAGGGGTGATAACCATGAGCTCGGCCCAGCCACGCCATGGAATAACCCATTACGAGTCGCCCGAGGGCGGCCCGCGCTTCCTCAGCGACATCATCCTCGAGCTCGGACTGGCCGAGGAGCATGATGTGAATGATGCGGTTGAGAGCGCACGGTTGTCGGGTGCCACCGTCGGCCAGATCCTCGTCCGCGAGGGGCAACTCAGTGAGGACGACCTGGCTCACGCGCTGGCCGCCCGCTACGGCCTCACCCACATTGACCTGAGCGAATTCGAGGTCGACCCGGAGGCGGCCAACCTGCTGCCGCCGGCTGCAGCGCAGCGTTACAAGGCCGTCCCTGTCTGGTTCGAGCCAGACGGAAGTTTGCTCGTGGCGATGGCCGACCCGTCGGACTCGCTGGCGCTCAACGACATCGCCTTCATGACACACCTCGAGGTGCAGGCGTCGGTCGCAGCCTCGACCTTGATCACAGAGCTGGCGGCGCGCCTGCCGCTGCCACCGAACGAGTCGGGTGGATCGCGGTTCCCCGTCGCAACGGCGCCGAGCAGCACGGCACCCGCGCCGGCGGAGTCCGCCGAGGCTCCCGGCGCGGAGCTCACGCCGGGTCCGCCTCCTGAGCCTGCGGCCGACACCGCCGAGATCGAGCGTCTGCGTGCCGAGCTCGAGGAAGCCACCGCAGCGCTCGAGAGCGAGCGCTCCAAGCACGCAGATCTCGTCACCGAGCTTCAACAGACCGCCGGCGAACAGCAGCAAGCGGAGCTCGATGCGCTCAAGGCAGAGATCGAGGGCCTCCGGGCGGAGCTCGACGGGGCCCGTTCCGAGCTCGATGGGGCTCGGTCCGAGCTCGAGAGCGTTCGCTCCGAGCGAGACGTCACCAGATCGGAGCTCGATACGACCCACTCCGCGCAGGACGCCACACGCTCGGAACTCGATGCGGCCCGTTCCGAGCGGGACATGGCGCGCTCCGAGCTCGACGCCATATCCGCGGACCGGGACGCGGCACGTTCTGACCTGGACACCGCGCGCTCAGAACTTGACGCCGCTCGCAATCAGCAGGAGACGGATCGCGACGCGCTCCAGGCAGTCCGCGACGAGCTGGAGGGCATTCGTGCGGAGCTCGACCGCACGCAGTCCGAGCTCGAGGCGGCGCGCTCCGACCGGGATGCCGGACACCCCGAGCTTGAGGCGGCGCACTCCGAGCTCGAGGCCGTACGGTTCGAGCTCGGGGAGGCGCGCTCGCAGCTTGAGGCCCTGCGCTCGGAGTCTGAGGCGGCGGGCGCCGAGCTCGAGGCGGTGCGCTCTGAACGAGATGCCGCCCGATCCGAGCTCGAGGCCGCCATCGTAGACCGCAAGGCCGAGCGCGCACAGCTCGAGGCCGCCACCGCGGACCGCGACGCCGCACGCGCAGAACTCGAGGCGCTAAGCGCGGACGGCGACGCGGCACGGGCAGATCGCGACGCCGCACGCGCAGAACTCGATGCGCTAAGCGCGGACGGCGACGCGGCACGGGCGGACCGCGACGCCGCACGCGCTGAACTCGATGCGCGGAGCGCAGAGCTCGATGCCGCACGCGCAGAACTGGACACAGCGCACAGTGACCTTGATGCGGCACACACTGAACGCGACAGCGCCCGCGACGAGCTGGCGGCGGTCCGCGCCAATCTCGACCGGGCGCACTCGGAGCTCGATGGGGCACGCTCTGAACACGAGGCCACGAGCATGAAGCTGGACAAGGCCCGCGCCGAACGCGATGCCGCACGCGCAGAACTCGATGCGGTCAGCGCGGAACGCAATGCCGCATGCTCAGAGCTCGACGTCGCGCACTCGGAACGAGAGGCCGCAACGACTGAGCGCGACACCGCCCGCGTCGAGCTCGAGACGGCACGCGACGAGCTCGAGGCAGCCCGCGACGAGCTCGCGGCCGTCCGGGCGAACCTCGATCGGGCGGACTCCGAGCTCGACGCGGTGCGCTCCGAGCGGGAGACCGCGCGGTCCCAGCTCGATTCAGCGCGCTTCGAGCTCGACACCGCGCGTTCCGAGCGAGACTCCGCGCGAGTGGAACTCGAAGCGGCGCGCTCCGACCGGGACACCGCCCGCTTGGAGCTCGACACTGCCCACTCCGAACGGGACACCGCGCGCACGGAGCGCGACGCAGCGCGCGACGAGCGCGACACCGTCCGCGAGGAGCTCGAGACCGCCCGAGCCGAGCTCGAGACCTCCTCCTCCAAGCTTGAGAGCGCCCGCGCCGAGTTCACGGCCGCCTCCGCCGAGCACGACACGGCTCGCGCGGAGCTCGACACGGCTCGCGCGGAGCTCGACACGGCTCGCGCGGAGCTGGAGACAACCCGCGCCAAGCACGAGACCGCGCGCGCCGAGCTCGAGTTGGCGCGGAGCGAGGCAGCAGCGAACCGCGACGCCGCCCAGCGGGCCGACGAGGCCGAGCGCCGCCTGGAGGAGCTTGGCGACGTCGAGAGGCGACTCGTGGAGGCGCATTCGATGGTCGAGAAGACGCGCAACGAGTTCGAGCTCGAGCGGGAAGGCTACGCAGCGACCGAGCGCGAGTTGCGCGCGCGGCTCGCATCGGAAACCGAGCGGCATCAGGCTTTGGGGGAGGCTCACGATGCGCTGCAGAAGCGCGCCGAGATGCTCCACGTTCACAACGCCGCTCTTCTCGACGCGTACGCCGCCGCCAAGCGCTGGTCGGCGGAGTTCGCCCGCGGTTCACGGGAGCTCGCTGCGACCCTGGAACAGCCCGTGCTCGATGACGCCGAGCGCCTACAGCAGCAATCCGCGCAAGCCGAGGTGGAGGAAGACGCCAGTCGGTTCACGAGCGAGGACGAGGAAGATCAGCCGAGCGCCGCTCGCGCCGAACCGCTCAAGCAGAGGAAGACCGCCGCTTAGCCGGAAGCGTTCCCTGAACGCGGCGACCGTGACCGCAGTAACTCGTGGTTATGCCAAGGGAACCCGCGCCGGAGCGACCACGTCAGGCCCTGGGAGCCTGCGCCTGGGTCTCGGGTCCCAGCTCCGCAGCGCGCATCGGCACCCCGGCGGCAGCGTACGCGTCGGGGGCGTCGAGCGTCTCGGCCGCGAGCAGCGCGTGGGTGAGGCTGTCGAGCTGCTCGCGATGGTCTGAGAGGAGCTGCACGGCCTCGTCGTGCGCCTCGTCCACAAGCCGGCGTACCTCTTCGTCGATCAGCCATTGGGTCTGCGGAGAGGTCTCGCTGGCGCCAGGCAGCAGCGGTCCTTGGCCGTCGCGCGGAAGCACGGCGATCGGTCCGAGCCTTTCGCTCATCCCCCAGCGGCCGACCATGGAACGCGCGATTTGGGTCAACTGCTCGATGTCTGATTCGGCGCCGGTGGTGATCTTGCCGTAGACGACCTCCTCGGCCGCGCGGCCGCCAAGGGCGACCTTGATCTTGGCGTCGAGTTCCTCGCGCGAGTACGAGACCCGGTCGGCGTCCGGCGTCGCCAGCGTCACTCCGAGCGCCATCCCGCGCGGGATGATCGAGACCTTGCGGACGGGATCGGCGTCCGGAGTCAGCATCCCCACGAGCGCGTGACCGGACTCGTGGTAGGCGGTCCGCTCGCGATCCTCTGGACTGAGCATGATCCCCCGCGGCGCGCCCAGCATGATCTTCTCGAGCGAGTCGGTGAAGTCGGCCATCTGCACCTTCGCGTGGTTGCGCCGGGCAGCCAGCAGCGCCGCCTCATTTGCCAGGTTTGCCAGATCCGCGCCGACCATCCCCGGCGTCGAAGCCGCGATCGCGCCCAGATCTACGTCCTCGGCAAGCGGGATCGAGCGCGTGTGAACCTGAAGGATCTTCACGCGCCCTGCGCGGTCGGGGGGCTGCACGGCCACTCGCCGGTCAAAGCGTCCCGGCCTGAGCAGAGCGGGGTCGAGGATCTCCGGGCGGTTCGTGGCCCCGAGCACAACGACCGCCTCGTTGGGCTCGAAGCCGTCCATCTCGGTCAGGATCTGGTCGAGCGTCTGCTCGCGCTCGTCGTTGGCGCCCGTTATCCCGACCGCGCCCTGACGGGAGCGACCGATCGCGTCGAGCTCGTCGATGAAGATGATCGACGGCGCCGCCTCCTTCGCCTTCGCGAACAGGTCGCGCACACGCGCAGCGCCGACCCCCACAATCGCCTCGATGAACTCCGATGCCGCGATCGAGAAGAACGCTGCGTGCGCCTCGCCGGCGACCGCGCGCGCCAAGAGCGTCTTACCGGTCCCCGGCGGCCCGTACAGCAGCACGCCATGGGGCATCCGTCCGCCCAGGCGGACGTACCGATCGGGAGTGCGCAGGAAGTCGACGATCTCGGTCAGCTCGGCCTTCGCCTCGTCGATTCCGGCGACGTCGTCGAACGTGACCCGGATCCGCTCCGGATCGACCCGGCGCGCCTGCGAGCGGCCGAAGTTACCAAGCGCGCCCATCCCCCCGCCGGCGGCCGCGCGCCGCGCGAGCAGCACGAACAACCCGACGAGCAGGATCGTCGGACCGAACCCGAGCAGGAGCTCGGTCAGCAGCGAGGTGCCGGGGTTGGGATTCTGCGCGTTGACCTGGACGCCCTTGGCCTGCAGCAGCTGGGTCAGCGAGACGTTGTTCCAGAAGGACGGCACCTGCGTCGAGAACAACGTCGTCGGGATCGCCTTCTGGTCGTTCGGCGGGTAGCGAATCTTGGTCGCGAACGTGCCCTGGATCGTGTCGCCCTTGGAGGAGATCGATTTCACCTCGCCCGCCTGCAGCTGTTGCAGGAAATACGGGCTGAAAGGCACCTTCACCCGCGGCTGGCCCGGGGGCTGGAACAGGAGCACCGACAGCCAGTTCACGGCCAGCAGCACGAGCACGAAGATCCAGAAGACGCGCAGGCGGTGAGGCGGAGGCCGCTTGTGCTGCTCTGGCATCCCCCGGCCGTCCGGCGCCGGCGCGACCCGCCACCCTTGCTTGTCACGCGGCATCGGCGCGGGCGGCACCGCCTTCTGCGAGCCTTCCGGGCCGTTGGAGTCAGGGGACGCTTCGGCCACGGTCACATTCTGGCGCGTCGAGCACGCCGAGCTCAGCTGCTCCTACGATGAGGTCTTCGGGCGCGCAGACGATGCACCCCTGGGACCCGCCGGATCCCGACCCTGGCTTGTGCCGTTTCCCCAGCCGAGCACCGATAGCGGGCCCATCAGAATGCCGCGATCCTCACGCGCCGGGGCAGGCTCTGTCTGGCGTTCGGGTTGCGGAGGCTGGGAGACGACGTGCGTGACCGGCGCTCCGGTGAGCCGCTCGATCCGCTGCGGGAGCCCCGCGCGCAGCCATTTGGAGACTCCGATTGGCAGCGTCGAGACGATGATCTCGTCATAACGCCTCGGATCCCAGGCATCGGTGACCGCCACGATCGGATCGGCGTTGGCGACGGTACCGTCGGCCTCTAGGCCCGCGTCACGCAGGTGTGCCAATGCCCTCTCCAGCGTCTGGATCGCGGACGCCCGTCCTCCCCCGAACGGAGTCGCGGGAACGATCAGATGGATGGTCGTTGACTCGCCGTGAGCGCGCGTCCGGAGCGCGGTCAGCAACTCCGGCGAGCCTGCGGTCACGTTGGCCACAACGAGAAGATGCCGCTTCCAGGGTATGGCGACCTCCGCCAGATCTCGAGTTGCTGTGCATCCTCAACATAGCGCACGCCAACGACGCAAACGCGCCGCTTTTGAGAGCGTCGAGGAGACGATCGCGCCCTCGTGATCGAGTTCGTGGTGGCGACCGGCCGCGATCGCCGCCGGCGGCCGTGGAGCGAGCGCCGCCGCGGAACGGCGAGGGACAAGCCGCCCCCGCGGTGGAAGCGCACGCTCAGCAAGGGCTCGGCGCGAGACACGTTCGTCATCGGGATCCTGTTGAGCTTCCCGGCAGCGTCGTACATCGCGGGGACTGACGCCCTCAGCAACCAGAACATCGGAACCGCAGCGACGCTGCTCGCGGTGCTCGCGTTCAACGTGATCACGCTGCTGATACTCAAGCTGCCGCTGCTCGGGTACCTGATAAGTCCCGGGTCGACGGCCGTTGCCGTCGACCGATTCGGCAATCACCGCCTCAAGTTGGGAGCCGAAGATCACCTTCAGTATCGGTGGGCCGACGATCACCTTCAATCGACCCTGCGCACGCCGCCTGAATCGTCGCGAGCAGCGTGTCTGTCAGCAGCCGCATGACCTCCCCGCGGGGTGCCTTTCTGACGCGGGCCTCGTCAAGCGTCGTTTCGGCGAACGCGACGAACCCGGTCAGTGCGAGATGCAAAAGTGGCGGTGGGGTGCGGGTCCCGAGATGATTGAGCGACACGCTCGAGATCACCGTCTCGACGTGGCGGGCGACGATCTCGTCGAGCTCGGGCTGATCTGCAGCCCGAGCTCTGCGGTAGATCCGCCAGGCGTCGCTGGGCGCCATCGCGTGGGTCGCCGTGCGGGCGAAGTTCGCCGCCAAGCGTTCGGATAAGGGGAGCCGCTCGCTGACCACCCAGTCGCCGGTCAGCTCGCTCCCTGCCCGCTCCACCACCGCTAGCGCGATGTCGGTACGGCCGCGCGGAAAGTACCGATAGAGCAGGTTTCCGAAAGGACCCGCATGCCGCGCCTTCTCCGTCGACTGCTCACGTGCCTACTGGGGGTGAGCGCTGTCATCGCCCTGCCCGCAGCCTCCACCTCAGCCGCCGCCCCGGCGCCGGTCACCGCGACCCAGGCCCAGCAGATCGGTACCGACGCCTACGTCTACGGGATTCCCCTGCTGGAGTTCCTGCGCTAGCAGCAGACGCAGACCAGCGTCACTGTCCCGAACGACCTCTCGGACGCCCCGATCAACCAGCTCGGCAATCAGCGGAACCTCGCCACCGCCGCGCACCAGGTGATCGTCGCGCCGAACAACGACACGCTCTACAGCATGGCCCATCTGGACCTGAGCAGGGGGCCGCTCGTGCTCCACGTTCCGGCCCTGCCTGACCATCACTACTACGTGTTCGAGTTCATGGACCCGTACACAAACGACTTCCACTACATCGGGACACGCACCACCGGCGATGGCGCCGGCAACTACGCGATCGTAGGCCCGGCGTTCCACGGCAAGCTCCCTGCCGGCCTGCACCGCATCACGTCCCGGTATGAGCACGTCTGGGTCGTCGGCCGCACTCTCGTCTACGGACCCTCGGGCCTGTCGGCCACACACAAGATCCAGAACGGCTACAAGCTGATCCCGCTCGCCGCTTTCGAGCGCGTCGGGCTCAGCTACACCCCGCCGCGCCCGAAGAAGGTCATCACCACGCACACCGCCGCGAAGCTCCCCACCGGGATTGCGTTCTTCGACGCGCTCGGAACCGCGCTCGCGCACAACCCGCCACCCGCTCGGGACGCGGCGATCCTGCGCGAGCTGTCAAGGGTCGGGATCGGCCCGGGCCTTCGCCCCTCGACCGAGCACCTCCCCTCCGCGACGCTCGCGGGTTGCGGGCGGCGGCCGCCGGCGGGCCGGCGAAGATCTTCGCGATCCGCACCGAAATCGTCCTGCCGTCAGAGACCAAGCACAACGGCTGGTACGTCGCGCCGGGCGACATCGGCAACTTCGGCACCGACTACAACCTCCGCGCGATCGTCGCCGTCTACGGCATCGCGGCCAACATCCCAGTCGAAGCGATGTATCCGATCGGGAGCTTCGACAACAGCGGTGCGTTGCTCAACGGCGCCAACAAATACGTCATCCACATCCCCGCCGGGGGCTTCCCGCCGGTCAAGTACTACTGGTCCTTCACGGCGTACAACCAAGGCATGCTCCTCGTTCCGAACCCGATCAACCGCTACGCGATCAACTAGTTCACCCCGGGCGTCAAATACAACCGGGACGGCTCACTCGACATCTACGTGCAATCGACGCCACCCGCCGGACACAAGTCCAACTGGCTGCCGAGCCCCTCATCAGGACAGTTCGAGGTCATCCTGCGGATGTACGGACCGAAGCAAACCGCGCTAGACAACACCTACACCTACCCCCCGATCACAAGGGTCGGGTAGTTGTGGGTTTGCTCGTTCCTGTGCGGCTCCCTCCCCTAGCCGGGGAGGGGGCCGAGCGCTACGCTGGCCCTCATGCGACGTGCCCTCACGGTTCCGGTCTTGCTCGCGGGGATCGTCGGCTTGGCGCTGCTGGCGGTCGGCATCGTGTACCTGACCGTCGCCTGCCAGGAACTGCCGGGACTGCTGGGTCCGACCCGCGGTGACACGTCTCCTCGGACGGGCCTTGGGATCGTCGGCGTGCTGCTCGGCGTGGCGGTCCTGATCGTCGCTTTGCTCGTACCGCGGCGTCGCCCGCCGAGCGGCCCGCTGCAGTCCTGAGTTGCTGCTCGCTCCGCCCACCCCAGAGGCGCCCGGCCGGCCCGTCACCGGGCGCCCCGTGCAGTCATTTGGTCAGCCGTATATGAAGTGGCATTGCTGGGTCACGAACTTCCGCCAGTCGTAGACGTAGAAGCGCGTGGTCATCTCTCCTCCTATGGGTTAGGTATGCGCCCGCTGCCTTCCGGGATAGCCCGGTCCCGGCCAACCAAACATCCCGGGGCACGGGACCTTGATCAGCAGTAAGAACACGGAGCCGCTGAATTCGATGCGCTCGCCTGAACTCGTGACAGGGCGGCCTGCGTCGTGCGCCCATGGCCTGTACCGCCGGCGCGAGTTGCGCGAGGACGAAGTCGCCGGTTACGGTTGCCAAAGCTCAAACAGGGACACAGCGTTTCGCTGTGGGAAAGGACCGGATCGATGGCTACATATCTCGCGTTCCACGAGGTAGACGACGTCAACCACTGGCTCAGCTCGCCGAAGCGAGAAGAGGTATTCGGGCCGATGGGAATCACGACACGGACGTTCCATGACCCGGAGGGCTCAAAGCGCGTCGGGCTGATCGTCGAGATTCCCGACATGGCTGCTTTCCAGGAGTTCATGCAGTCCGAGGCGGCCGCCGACGCGATGAAGCACGACGGCGTCCACGCGGAGAGCCTCTTGATCCTGAGCGAGGGATAGGCCGGCGCGCCCATGTAACGGCAGCGGGCGGAGCCACCAGCGCGACCCTGTCTTGACCTTGATGCGAACATGTGTTCGTGACGAGCGATGGCAGTCCGTACGCCCGGTTCCGCCGTGCCCTCGATACGGGAAACGAACTGCTGGTCTTGGCGGCAGCGCGAGAGCTGCCGCGGATTGAGCTTGCAGACGCGCTGCGGATCTGCCTGGTGCTCCGTGACGGAGATCCCGACCGGTATGACCGGGCGGCGGTGCGCTGGCTAGGAAGATTTGCGCTCGAGGCCCGAGGCGTCACGATCGACGCATTGCGTGCAGCGGCCAGCGCGCTTGACGCATTGCCGGCCCGGCCGCATGAGGCCATGGAGCGCTTACAGCGCCTGTGCGTAGCTCACGGGCTTTCGTGAACTCGGCTTGTGATCTCTTGGCCATGAGCACGATCTACCTTCGGGGCGGTTCACGGCTTGAGGCCGGAGCAAAGGACAAGACGAACGTCCGAAGGTGACAAGAGCCCGCATGTGTCTCGCCGCACGGGGTATCGTGTGAGCGTGCCATGCTGAACGTGGGCACGGAAATTGGGGGTTACAGGGTCGACGGACTGATCGGCCGGGGCGGGATGGGCGTGGTGTACCAAGCTTCGCAGGCGTCTCTGGGCAGGGTCGTCGCGCTGAAGCTGCTGTCGCCGGACCTGACCAACGATGCGCGGTTTCGGAAGCGATTCCGACGCGAGGCAGCGCTGCAGGCGGCGATCGAACATCCGAACATCGTCCCCGTTTACGAGGCAAGCGAATCTCCGTATGGGCTCTACATCGCAATGAGGCTCGTTACCGGTCCGAACCTGAAGGAGCTGATCCGCGCCGGAGGCTTAAGCGCACGGCGCGCAATCGCTGTACTCCGTGGAGTTGCCGACGCATTGGACACCGCGCACGCACGGGGACTGATCCACTGCGACGTCAAGCCCGCGAACATCCTCGTAGTCGGTGATCACGCGTACCTGGCCGACTTCGGGCTGACCAAGGCGATCGGGGTCGAGTCGATCACGACGAGCGGACCGCTGTTTGGGACGCTCGACTACATCGCGCCCGAGCAAATCCGAGGAGACGACGCGGACGCTGCCAGCGACATCTATTCGCTCGGCGCGGTGCTGTACGAAAGCCTCACGGGCTACGTGCCGTTTCGCCGCAGCACCGAGGTCGCCGTGATGTATGCGCACCTCGAGCAACAACCCCCCAGCGTTCGAGAGATCCTGCCCGACCTCCCTGCCGATGTCGACGGCGTAATCCGGCGCGCGATGGCCAAGAGCCCCAATGAGCGCCAAGCAACTGCTAGACAGCTGATCGACGAAGCGGCGGCCGCGCTCGGCTATCCGGTTCCCGCCCCCTCGCTGTCGGCGTCAAATCGGACCTCTAACCGCCGAACGCTGCAGTCTAGGAGCCGTCGGCGGCGAGGCTCCCCAGGCCATCGAGGGGAGACCGGGGCGATCGCGGAAACCGCCGTTGTTCGCGAACCCTCGACCCCTGGTGCGACTACCCGTATGGCCAGGTGGCGCGGCCGTGCGTGGCAAGGCCCAGGACGGGTGATCGCGATCGCAGCCGTGGCCTCGATCGCCATCGCCGGCGGTCTCTTCGCAGGTGAGTCTGGGAGCGCGGCGATCGCCGCTCGCCCATCCACTCGATCGCTCAGCGCCGCGGGAGCCACCGTGAGCGTCCCGCGGAACTGGCTGCGCTTGCCGCCGGGAAGCCCGATTCCCTTCCTATTCACCCGTGACTCGCCGCGCGACGTACCGCTCGGCGTGGCGGGAGCGCGTCCGCCCCGCGCATCCGCCGCCGGCGTGCTGATCGGACGTAGTCCCGCCTTGGGGCCGGACCTTCTCCCCCAGAGCATTCACCGCTACGCCAGTATCAGCGGTGCCGGGGTGCCAGTTCGCCTGAACCGCCTCGAGGCACTGTCCTACAACGATGTCAAGAGCAACGACGGCCGCCGTCGGATCGAGCTGTTCTTAGTCCCGACGACGAACTACGTCGTCACTATCGCGTGCTATGCCCCGATCGGCAGGCCGGACGGCGGCGCAATGAACCTGTGCGCAACTGTTGCAGCGACGCTGCGCTTGTCGGTTGGGAGACGGTTCTGGCTGGGCCCTCGAGTTGCATATGCAGCATTGCTGGATCGGGTCCTGGGGGGGCTGTTGACAACCGTGCGTTCGCGGGAACAGGAGCTCGTGACTGCCCCGACCTCTGTGACACAAGCCGCGGGAGCGAACGGCCTGGCGGCAGCGTATCGGGTGGCCGCCGCCCAGCTCAGCCAGCTTCCCAACGGGACTCTCAGTCCCGCCGAGGTAGGTATCCATTTCTCGATCAGAGATGCTCTACGCGGCGTTAGCCGCGCGTATGTGATGCTCGCTTCGGCGGTGTCAGTTGGGGACCAGGTGGCCTACAACGCCGCTGTCAACCAGGTCTTCAGCGCAGTGAGCCTGCTCGGCGCGAGCTTCTACCAGCTGACCAAATTGGGATACGTGGTCTCGTGAGCCAACCGACTCCAGGACCTGTGCCACCACGGCGGTTCCCCGCTCGGGATGGAGGGGTCTGGTGAGCGCGCGACGGGCTGTCGCATTCGTTCTCTTGGTTGTCTGTTGCGCTGGCGGGGCGTTCGCCGTCGGGCGCCAGCTGCGCCGAACTGCGCCGGCGAACATTGTTCCCGTGCGCTTCACCCCTCCAGCGTTGAGGTTGCAGGCCGTCTACTCGTTGAGCCAGATGCCAGGAATGCGCAGTCTGGCCACCCCACGCTGAGCCACGCGCAGTGGGCACGGAGGCCGCACCTCGCCGTCCTTCCGGGTCTGGCGTAGAATCGCCACATCGTGGGACCGGGGTGGAAGTCTCCGTGGGCTGTCCACACCTCGTCGCCGCTTCAGCTCAAGGAGCGGCTCGAGGCGGAGCGAACCGGGCTGCCGCACGTCATCTACCGAGACGGATCTGACGCGCAGGTCGTGTCCTGGCTTGGGGGCGAGGTCGTCACGGTGGGTCGCCGAGAGGGCGTCGGCATTTGCCTCTCCTGGGACAGCGGCGTGTCGCGAGTACACGCTGAGCTTCACCGCATCGAGGACGTCTGGACGCTGGCCGACGACGGGCTGTCTCGGAACGGTTCGTTCGTGAACGGCAAGCGCGTCCGCGGGCGACAACGGCTCGAAGATGGCGATGTGCTCACATTTGGCTCCACCACGGTCGTGTTCCGCGCGCCCGCCCCCGAGTTCGAACAGACCGAGCCGGCCAAGCCTCTCGGGGAGACCGCGACGGTGTCGGCCTCCGAGCGCTGCGTCCTCGTAGCGCTCTGCCGGCCACTTTGCGCCGGCGGTAAT
>Ga0187814_10000367_pt1 | contig 14577 bp, 15 predicted proteins | sample NC_S_4_FD_132450 | JGI IMG/M metagenome (GOLD analysis project Ga0187814, IMG submission 132450) | Wetland sediment microbial communities from Neuse River Estuary, North Carolina, USA - ASW-S_4 | ecosystem: Environmental > Aquatic > Freshwater > Wetlands > Sediment | place: USA: North Carolina... | reverse complement strand
TTCCAGCCAGGCGCGCCGGGTGCCGGGATCGAGGTGCACGCAGCGCCACCCCGGCACCGGGCCGACCGTGCTGACACGCTTGCCGTGTGCAGCGGCCGGAACGTCGGCGAAGTCCCGGTCATAGCCGAACGCGGTGAGCGCGCTGCCGCACGTCGGGTCGACGTCGCCGCCGGTCAGCCGCGCGGCGCGGAGCGCTGCCGCCAGCAGGTCGGCGAACGTCGGGCTGATCTCGACCGGCTCGCCGCCAGCCTCGTTCAGTCGGCTCAGCTCCGAGTCAGATCTGAACCGGCTACCGGCCAGATCGATGTCGGCCAGCAGTTCGTCGGCGATGGCCCGGGCCCGGTGCGCGGCCTGCGGGCTGGTCACGAGCAGCACAGCCGTCGTGCCGAACACCTCGAAGGTGTCTCTGCTGATCGTCCCTGCGCTCATCCCGGGTCCGTGCTCACTGCGCTTGCCGTCACGATCCGCCCGACAGTACGTGGCCAGAGCCGAGCGCAGACTGGGGCGGTTGCGCCGGGATCACGATAGTGCCCTGATCGCCGCGCTCGTGCGTCGCGGCGCTGCCGCCGGCCCCGCGGGTGCTCGCCGAAGCAGGCGCGTGATGGCCCAGGGCCAGCGCGATCGCGGCCGTGCAGGCAGCGCCGGCCAGGCCCGCTCGCCAGGTGATTCGGCCGACCTTCCGCAGACCGAAGTCGCGCTCGCGCGCGGCGGTACGCGGGTCTTGCCGAAACACCTGCGCCGTCCTCTCCCTGCCCGCCGCTGGGCTGGCCCCGATGCAACCCAGTTGCACGGTCCACTCTCCCCGCCTATTCCTAAGAATCGCTGGACGTCGGCTTTGGGTTCACCACGGCCTAGCTGCCGGCTTTCCTGACAAGTAGCGTGCCACGGCTGAGCACGCGCGCCCAGGCCCGACCCGGCCCGCAAACCGGTCCGCTCGATAGGGATTTGCCGCCGTCGGCCGCTGCTACGGTTCGGCAAACCGGGGCCGGCTAGCCGAGCCATCCGGTGCTGCCCCGCTGGTCAGCCGCCCGAATGCCTGGAGGTTGGCCAGGCTTTCACCGCGCTTCACGCGCCAGGCGTATTCCTTCCTGATCGCGGACTCGAAGCCAATCATGAGCGCCTGGTCAAAGGTCTCGTCTGAGTAGCTGAGCACGCAGCCGAGCAGCCGATCTACCTCCCCGGTGCTGATCGCGGCCAGGGGCAGCCTGCCGACGAGGTACACGTCACCGACCGGGTCGAGGGCGAAGTGCACGCCGTACATGCGGGCGCACCGCTCGAGCAGGAACCGGTAGAACTGCGCGTGGTTCTCATCGGGCTGGCGGCAGAAGAAGGCCTCGATGTGCAGGCTGTGCCTATCAGCGACGAACCATGCCATCGTCTGCAGCTTGTGCTCACCCCGCAGCCGGACCAAGAAGCTGCCGGGGGCCTCGGACTCGTACTCAACGCCCAGCTCATCCAGCGCGGCGCGGAGAGCCGCCGCCGGCGGCTGCTGGCGAGTCACGCCTCGACCGCAGCTGCCGCCTCGGCGGTGACGGCGGTGTAGAGCTGCAAGAGCGAGTCGACCGTCGCCGACCAGCCGAAGCTGGACGCGTGATCGCGGGCCCCCCGGGCGAGCCGGGCCAGCCGGGCCGGCTCCTCGACCAGCTCGCGCACCGCGCGCGCGTAGTGGCCCGGATCACGGGAGTCGACCAGGATGCCGGAGTAACCGTGCCGCACTGCCGTCCGCAGTCCGCCGACCGAGGCGGCCACCACAGGCGTGCCGCAGGCCTGCGCCTCCATGGCGACCAGGCCGAACGATTCCGAGTACGAGGGCACCATGACCAGCGTGGCCGCCCGGTACCACCGGGCCAGCTCCGATTGCGGGCACGGTGGCTCAAGCCTGACCAGGCCAGCAAGTCCGAGCTGGCCGGCGAGCTGGCTCAGGCCGTCCGGGTCGTTGCGGCCGGTGCCGCTCGGTCCGCCCACGAAGGCGACGGTGAGCTGGCCAGCCAGGCCGGGATCGTCCGCGATGAGCCGCGCGGCGGCGTGCAGCACGATGTCCGGCGCCTTCAGCGGCTGCACCCGGCCGGCGAAGACGAGCACGATGCCGTCCTCCGGCAGGCCGAGCTCGCGCCGCGCCACGAGCTGCGATCCAGGGCGGAACACCGACAGGTCGACGCCGGGGTTGATGATCGCGATCCTGGCGGGGTCGGCGCCGTAGTGCCCGATGAGCTGCCGGGCCTCGTCGTCGGTGTTAGCGACCAGCCGGTCAGCGGACGCGACCACCTCGGCCTCGCCGCGCAGCCGGATGTCCGGCTCGGCGGCATCGCCGGCCGCCAGCGCGGCATTCTTCACCTTGCCGAGAGTGTGCATCGACTGCACGAGCGGGACGCCCCATCGCTCCTTGGCCACGGCGCCGACCTGTCCCGAGAGCCAGTAGTGGCCGTGCACGAGGTCGTACCGGCCGGGTGCATGCGCGGCTTCGGTCCGAAGCAGCTCAAACGTGAACTGGCAGAGCTGGCCGGGCAAGTCGGACTTGTCAAGATCCTCGAACGGGCCGGCGGCCAGATGGCGGACCAGTACGCCCGGAGCTAGCTCTGCGACCTGCGGCTGGTCGCGCGACACGGCCCTGGTGAATATGTCGACCTCGACGCCTCGCTCGGCCAGGCGCCTGGCCACCTCGACGACATATACGTTGAGCCCGCCCGCGTCACCGGTTCCCGGCTGCTCGAGCGGTGATGTGTGAACGCTGACGGTCGCGATCCGCCGTAGGTAGGGTCGCGGCACGGGCATGCACCTCCGGAAGGCAGCAACCCACGAGCCGGCCGTCATGTTCCCGCCATCAGTCTGCGGCGATCACGACAGCCGCTTGCCGACATGTCATCGTTCCTGGTTTTTATAGCTTTTGTGTGAATTGGTAGAAAGGGTGAGCGCGCGCGCCGGCGGCCTGCCGGGGCGGCCAGCTAGGATCTCGGCCATGAGCACGCTCATCATGATCAGGCACGGTGAGAGCGAGTGGAACGACAAGGGGCTGTTCACCGGCTGGGTAGACGCCCGCCTGTCCGGGCGCGGCAAGGCGGAGGCAGCCCACGCCGGCCAGCAGCTGGCTGACGCCGGGCTGCGGCCTGACGTTGTCCACACCTCGGTGCTCGGCCGGGCGATCGAAACCGCGAATATCGCGCTGGAGGTGGCGGACCTCGCCTGGCTCCCGGTACGCCGGTCGTGGCGGCTGAACGAGCGCCACTACGGGGGGCTGCAAGGCAAGGACAAGGCCCAGACCAGGGCTGAGTTCGGGGATGAGCAGTTCATGCTGTGGCGAAGGTCATACGACGTGCCGCCGCCGCCGCTCGCTGACGACGACCCGCTGTCCCAGGTCGGCGACCCGCGCTACGCCCTGCTGCCCGATGAGCTGCTGCCGCGCACGGAGTGCCTGCGTGACGTCGTCACGCGGATGCTGCCGTACTGGTACGACGCGATCATCCCGGACCTGGCTGCCGGGGCGACCGTGCTCGTCGTCGCGCACGGCAATTCGATGCGCGCGCTGGTCAAGCACCTTGACCACATCAGCGACGCTGACATCGCCGAGCTGAACATCCCCACGGGCATGCCGCTGGTCTATGAGCTTGACCAGAGGTTCCGCCCTCTCGGCGGCGGCCGCTACCTTGACCCGGAGGCCGCGGCAGCGGCGGCCGAGGCGGTGCGCGCTCAGGGGAGCGCCCGCACCTAGCCACCGCGCGGGCTCTGGGCTGTTTCAGCCTTCCGGCTGGGCCGGCTCGCCCTACCAGCGTCGGCTCACCGCGCGCCAGTCGCGGATCGGCTGCGACCTGGCGACTCAGCCGCCAGGTCGTCGGGTGGGCAGAATCGACATGTACGTTGGCTGTTGCGTTGGTGAACATTCGCCGAACAACCGCAGGTAGCGGCCTCGGGCTGTGGGCGAGAGCCGACCCGCGCTAATAACATCAGATCGTGGAGTTGGGGGTGCAAGCGGTCATGTCTCCGGACATGTCGGTCACCGAGCAACGTTCGGACGGCAAGCTGCCTCCCGGCATCCACTCTGTGCTGGCGGTCCTGCTGTCCTCGGCGGTCGTGCTGGGCAGTGACGACCGCGTGCTGAGCTCGAGCGCCGCTGCGCGTGAGTTCGGCCTGGTCGAGGGCGACCGCCTGGTAGTCGGCGAGCTCCTGGCTCTCGCTCGCCAGGTCCGCCGCGAGGGCACGGCCCGCGAGGGCGAGATCGACATTATGACGAGCCGGTTCAACGGCCGGGCGACCAGCTTCGCCGTCCGGGTCGCGCCGCTGGGCCCTGCCGTCGGCGACGGCGGGCTGATCTTGCTGCTAGCAGAGGACCAGACCGAGAGCCGCCGGGTGGATGAGGTCCGCCGTGACTTCGTGGCGAATATCAGCCACGAGCTCAAGACCCCGGTCGGCGCGCTCGCCCTGCTGGCCGAGACGGTCGAGGAGGCCGCCGACGATCCCGAGGCGGTGCTGCGGTTTGCCGGCCGGATGCGGCAGGAGGCAGCGCGGCTCACCGACCTGGTCCAGGACCTGATCATGCTGTCCCGGATCCAGGCAGCTGAGCCGGTGCCCGACCCGCGTCCGGTCCTGCTCGACGACGTCGTGGCCGAGGCGGTGGACCGATGCCGGATGCGCGCCACAGCGCGCGGCATCTCGCTGGAGGCCGGCGGCGAGGCCGGGATCTCCGTGCTCGGCGATGAGGACCTGCTGGTCACCGCGCTGCGCAACCTGCTCGAGAACGCCGTCGCGTACAGCCCGGATAAGACCCGGGTGCTGATCTCCACCAGGAACGTCTCGGACCGGATAGCCGAGATCAGCGTGACTGACCAGGGCATCGGCATCCCCGAGCGCGACCGCGAGCGCATCTTCGAGCGGTTCTACCGGGTCGACCCGGCGCGGTCCAGGGCGACCGGCGGCACCGGCCTTGGTCTCGCCATCGTCAAGCACGTGACCGCGGCCCACGGCGGCAACGTGTCGGTCTGGAGCAAGGAGGGCCAGGGCTCTACCTTTACGCTCCGGCTGCCACTTCGCTCCCGGCGCAACTTGTCAGCCAGTGGCAACGATCGGAACGGTCAGGAACAGCAAGCAGCGCGAACGGACCACGCAGGCGCGCGATCTGTCGGGGAGGCAGTCAGATGACACGGGTGCTCGTTGTCGAGGACGAGGAATCCTTCAGCGACGCGCTGTCGTACATGCTGCGCAAGGAGGGATTCGAGGTCGCGGTATGCCCGACCGGCCCGGATGCCATCGAGACCTTCGATCGGACCGGCGCGGACCTCGTGCTCCTCGACCTCATGCTGCCCGGCCTGCCGGGCAGCGAGGTATGCCGGACGCTGCGCGAGCGGTCGAACGTTCCGGTGATCATGCTCACCGCAAAGGACAGCGAGATAGATAAGGTCGTGGGCCTGGAACTCGGCGCCGACGACTACGTGACCAAGCCGTTCTCGTCCCGTGAACTCGTGGCCCGGATGCGGGCTGTGCTCCGCCGCCGGGGTGACAGTGACGAGCCGGTGAGCTCCATCATGGAGTCAGGCCCGGTTCGGATGGACGTGGACCGGCACGTGGTGACCGTCCGGAGCCAGCAGGTGCAGCTGCCGCTGAAGGAGTTCGAGCTGCTCGAAGTTCTGCTCCGCAACGCCGGCCGGGTGCTGACCCGGATGCAGCTCATCGACCGCGTCTGGGGAGCGGATTACGTGGGCGACACCAAGACACTCGACGTGCACGTCAAGCGGCTGCGCGCCAAGATCGAGACTGAGCCGACCAACCCGCGGCACATCGTGACCGTGCGCGGCCTCGGTTACAAGTTCGAGCCCGTCGGCTAGTCAGCCAGCCGCTCAGCGGCTCACGGCGACGGCGTGGGTGACGCGGCCGCCGCGGTCGGCGTGGCGCTGGGCTCGACCGGCGGCGGCGCGAGGGTGGCGTACTGAGCGGCTCTCGGCACCACCGGCACGAGTAGCGTGACCGGCCCGGCCTTCTGGAACATCAGCACCAGCCTGATGCTTGACCCGCTGCCCAGCGGCCGGGTCAGGTCGCGGAGTATCACCTGCGGCGTCGGCCCGGGGTAGTACACCGGGTGACCGGTGACGACAGGGACGCCGCCGGCCGGGATTGTCACCGAGGCAGCCGTGCCGGGGGCGGTCATACTCACCAGCTTGTCCGGGGCACCGATGTTGACCAGCGCCAGGAACACGCTTGCTGACTGGCCGCGGGCGAGATCGCGCCCGAGGGGTGCCCCCAGGACGAACACGTTCCTGATGGAGAGGTCGCCGACAGCCGTGCCGGCCGCGTCGGTCGGATAGTGGAACGCCAGCGTGGGCGCGTTGTTGCCGGCCTCGCAGCCGGCCAGCACGGGGATCAGTGCCGCAGCCGAAACGAGCATCAGCCGACGCGGCAGCGCGCCTGCCCAGCGGCTCCGGATCACAGCATGCTCCCCTCTCGAGGACGTCCCTGAGTCGTCGAAAGCGTAGCTATAAGGGAAGTTCGGGTCGGCACCGGGCCCGGTCGTTACGGTCCGGGGCGCAACCAGGTAACAGCTGCCGCCCTGCGGCTGCTCAGGCGGTGATGGCCTGCACGAGCGGCGCGGGATTGTCCCTCGGATCCAGTCGGCTGGCATACGTCGCCAGTCCGCCAGGCCCGACCAGAATGGCGGTGAGCGTGCCAGCCTGGATGCCCGCCGGGATGTTAGACGGCCTGGTCAGGATGCCGCCATCGGTCTCCTGGGCCAGGGTCAGCACCGCCTTGCGCTGCGCGCTCAGCTGACCGTACAAGTGCTGCACGTCTGTCTTGGTGGCAGTCGTGTACACCACGTAAGCGGGCGCGTGCGCGGTGCGCGCCACGTCGGCCAGCCAGCCGAGCGTCGGGCCGCAGCCGCAGTGCGGCGGCACCAGGACGAGCATGGCCTGCTGCAGCCGGTTCACCTGGATGAGCGGGCGGCCGGCTACGGCGAGCATCGCTCGCGGCGGCTGCCCGGAGACCATGATGGCCGGGGCCGGGGGACTCCCTGCGCCCGCTGCGGGGCGCGGCGGGGTGCCCGCCCGGGCGCTGCTGGCGGCTCCCAGGCCACCGGTCAGGTTCTGGCCTGATGTCGCGGTGAACACCGTCAGCAGGGTCCCGGTGATCAGGGCCAGGATCAGGCAGCACGCGAGCAGCGGCAGGACGACGCCCTCCCGGCCAAGCGAGCGGTGCCAGCGGGTCCGCCGCTGCCGCCGCCGCTGGGCGCGCCGCTCCCGGTAGTACGCCTGTACGTCATGATCGAGTTCCCGCGCGTCGTCGGGGATCTCGATGTCAACCGGTGGCAGGCCAGTTTCGTCCCGTTCCGGTTCGCCGCCTGGGTTCACGATTACCTCTCCGACAGGGAGCGAACGTCTACTCCCAGTATGAGCCAGAGCGGCCACCAGGGAGCCAGTCAGGCGGCGCGGACGGGCCGTCATCAGGGCTGCCCCGGACCGCGGCGTGCCGGGAGGTTCCGGCTCGGAAATTTGGGCCGACCTCGAGCCGAGCCATTGACCTGCACCTTTGCCGCTAACGACAGCGAATCGTCCCGGCTGCCCGTGGTAAGCTGGTATTCAGCGGAAGGGGTACGTGCCACATGTCATTTAAGGTCGGCGACACCGTTGTCTACCCCCACCATGGGGCTGCTCGGATCGAGGAAATCGAAACCCGTGTGATCAAGGGTGAGGACAAGACCTACCTCGTGCTGAAGGTCGACAAGGGTGACCTGACCGTGCGCGTTCCCGCGGACAACGCCGAGCTCGTCGGCGTCCGCGACGTGGTCGGGCAGGAAGGGCTTGAGCGCGTCTTCGACGTGCTGCGTGCCCCTTACACCGAGGAACCGACCAACTGGTCCCGCCGGTACAAGGCCAACCTTGAGAAGCTCGCCTCGGGTGACGTCAACAAGGTCGCGGAGGTCGTGCGGGACCTGTGGCGCCGGGACCGCGAGCGTGGCCTGTCGGCCGGCGAGAAGCGGATGCTGGCCAAGGCCCGGCAGATCCTGGTCAGCGAGCTGGCTCTCGCCGAGAAGACCAACGAGGACAAGGCCGAGGCTCTGCTCGACGAGATTCTCGCGTCCTGACCGCTGTGCCCGAGCTGCCGCGAGTCGGCATCGGCGTTGACGTTCATCCCATCGCGGCAGGTAGGCCGCTGTACCTGGCCGGCCTGCTGTGGCCGGGCGAGAACGGCCTGAGCGGTCACTCCGACGGCGACGTGGCGGCCCATGCGGTGTGCAGCGCCCTGCTGTCGGCGGTCGGCCTCGGCGACCTGGGCAGCCAGTTCGGCACCGACCGCCCCGAGTGGTCTGGAGCACCGGGGTCGGCGCTGCTCGGGGAGAGCGCGCGGCTGACCCGTGCCGCCGGGTTCGCCATCGGGAACGTGGCCGTCCAGGTCATCTGCAACCGGCCACGCATCTCGGCCAGGCGGGCGGAAGCCGAGCGCGCTCTGGCGGCCGCCCTCGGCGGCGCGTCGGTCAGCCTGTCCGCCACCACGAGCGACGGCCTGGGGCTGACCGGGCGCGGCGAGGGCATCGCGGCGATCGCCACCGCGCTCGTAGTCCCAGTCTGACCGCCGGCCCGGGGCGGATTCGCGGCTCGTCGGCACGGCCAACCGCAGCCGTCAGCTATCGGGTGGCGTCGGCGAGCTCCACATCCGGTGAAACACCGGCATGTCCTCCTCATCGGCGGGCTCGTGGGTCCCAGCGATTGCCTGACCCGAATCAGGCCCGGCTTCGCCAGCTGCTGCGTCGGCATCATCGAATGCCGACGCCGGCTCGTCGTCGGTCAGATAGTCCGCATCGGGCTCGCCGGCCACGAGGTCGGCCGGGTCAGCAACGGCGCTGTCGGCTAGCTCGGTGCCGTCTGCGAGCTCGGCGATATCGGCTACCAGCGGGCTGTCAGCAAGCTGCGTGGTATCGGGTAGCTCGGCTTCGGCTGGCTCGGTGTCCTCGGGCAGCTCCGTGTCGTCGGATTCAGCCGGGCTCTCGGCCAGCGTGTTGTATCCGGCCCAGTCGCTCGCGGCTGCGCTGAAGGCTGGCTCGCCACTACCTGGCTCGTCGGCTCGCTCTTCCGCCTCAAGTGCGAGATCGGACTCCGGCGCGTCGACCTCGGCCGCGTCAGCCACCGTGGCCGACGCGAGGTGGCGGGAGAAGCCGGGCACGATCGATGCGGAGCGCCACGGCTGCGGCGTCCGTACCGGCAACCCAGTCGGCTCGGCCGGCCCCTGCTGCGGGATGACGGGCGCGATCAGGTCCGGCTGGCCGAGGTCGAGGTGGCTGAGGTCGGGCGGGCGCTGGCTCTGCTGGCCAGCATCCGGCTGCGCGGGCTCCGGCCGGAGCGGGCGCGCTGTCAGCGGCGCAGCCGGGAGCGCGAGCGGGGCGACGGGCAGCGGCGGCGGCACAGTCTGACTAGGCGCGGTCGCCTGGCGGCGCAGCCGGGCGTGGCGCAGCATCGTGAGCAGCAGCACGAACGCGAGGAACACCAGCGCCCACGGCAGTACGGCGGCCGTTATAGCAGCGGTGTTGTGCGCGAGCGTCCGGCCGGTGGCGTGCAGCGCGTCCGCTCCGGCGGCCGCGGCCAGCACCACGAGCAAGGTAAGCCACGCCAGCAACCGGCTGGGCAGGCCGGCCCCGCGCAGCGCGAGCACGGCTGCGAGGACGATCACGAGCATGGCGTCGATTAGCAGCGGGTAGCCCCGGGCGTATCGCGGTTCGATGCCACCCTGCAGCGCGATCGCGCGGATGCCCGCGTACGACAGCACGAACGTGGCTGCTGCGAGCACGGCGACGCCCAGGCAGACGGCGGCCAGGCCGAGTGCCCGGAGCGCGCCGGATGCGCCGTTCGCCTCGGCGGGTCCCGCCGGGCTGTCCTCCATCGAGGTCTGCGCGCTCATCGGCTTGACGGGTCCTTCCTCACGGAATGGGGCGGGCGGCGTTCCCGGTGGGCGCTGCCTGGGCAAGTCACGGGAAAATGGCCCACAGGGCAGCTTCACTGCCAGCCCGCGTCAAGGGAGACGATATGCCGTACTACCGGATTGCAGGCGAGGTTCCGGCAAAGCGTCACGTCCGCTTCCGCGGCCCAGACGGGACCCTGTATGCAGAGGAACTGATGGGTGAGGAAGGTTTCGCCGCAGATTCATCGCTGCTTTATCACCGGTACCCGCCGACCGCGATCGTCAAGAGTGAAGGCGTGCACACGGCCGCGGGCGAGGCACGCCTTGTCCCCAACCATCCGTTGCTGCCGCGGCATTTCCGTACCCAGGATCTTCCAGTCGGCGGCGATCTGGTGCTCGGCAGGCAGTTGCTGCTGGCCAATGACGACGTGCGCATCTCGTTCGCCGCTGCCAGCGGCCCGTCCGGCCTGTACCGGAACTCGGCCGGCGACGAGGCCGTCTACCTGCGGTCGGGCTCGGCGGCATTCGAGTCTGTGTACGGCAGCATCTCGGCTGGCGCCGGCGACTACGTGATCGTGCCGCGCGGCACCATTCACCGCTGGCAGCCAGCCAGCGACTTCGTGCACGCGCTGATCATCGAGGCACGCGGCCACATCCGCCCGCCAAGGCGGTACCTGTCGCAGTTCGGCCAGTTCCTGGAGCACGCGCCGTACTGCGAGCGAGACCTGCGCGGACCGGACGGGCCGCTGCTCGCCGACGGGGAGGACGTCCCGGTAATCGTGCGAACCGCAGCGGGCCTGACCATGCTCACGTACGCCTATCACCCGTTCGACGTGGTCGGCTGGGACGGCTATCTGTATCCGTATGCGTTCAACATCGCCGACTTCGAGCCGATCGTGAAGCGCACGCATGCACCCCCGCCGGTGCACCAGACGTTCGAGGGGCCGAACTTCGTCATCTGCTCGTTCTGCCCTCGACCACTGGACTTCGATCCCGAGGCGGTGCCGATTCCCTACAACCATCACAACGTCGACTCGGACGAGATGATGTACTACGTGGCCGGTGACTACTCGGCACGGAAGGGCTCAGGCGTCGGGCTCGGCTCGATCACCCTGCACCCGTCCGGGTTCACCCACGGGCCGCAGCCAGGGGCGGTCGACGCCGTCATCCAGGGCCTCGCCGAAGGGAAGACCACCACCGACGAGACCGCGGTCATGATCGACACGTTCCGCCCGCTGCTGCTCGCCGAGTCGGCTCGCAGCGCCGAGGATCCCGAGTACGCGTGGAGCTGGGCTGGCGCCGCGCGCGGCACGATCAGCCCGCAGCAGGCCGATCAGGGTCCAGGCTTCTGACCGGTCAAAGACCGCTAGTCCGGTGCCGCGGCGCCGGACGTACTGTTGAGTCGTGGTAGCCGTGATGCGCACCGCCTGATGCGGGTAGCCAGCAATCGGGCGAGCCGCCGCTGGGCGATCGTCGCAGCGGGGACGGCGTTGCTGTGCGCGCTGCCCGCGGCCGTCGCTGCCTGGCCGGTCCCCGCTGCGGCTCTCTCGGCCGCGCAGCTACGGGCGCGGATCATGTTGTCGGCAGGCGTTCCCTATCAGGGTTACGTCGAGAGCAACGCCGCGCTCGGCCTGCCCAGCCTGCCTGACGTAGGTGATGTCACGTCCCTGCTGGACGGCAGCACCGATCAATACGCGTGGTACCGCTCGCCAGATCAGTGGCGCGCCGACGTGCTCACCACGGGGGGTGAGAACGACACCTACCAGGCCGGCGTCATCAGCATGTTCGAGTGGGACTACGGCAGCGACCTGCTCACTCAGGTCGTGGGCAGCCAGCCGGCACGACTGCCGCGACCGGCCGACCTGCTGCCGCCCGAGCTGGCGCGCCGGCTGGCGAGCTACGCCGGGCCGCACGCCCGGATGTCGCGGCTGCCGGGCCAGCGCGTCGGCGGCATCGACGCTGCTGGGCTCCGCCTCGCTCCCGTCTCCGCCACGTCAATCATCAGCGCCGTGGACATCTGGGCGGACCCGCGCACCGGGCTGCCGCTCGAAGTCGAGATATTCAGTCGCGACGCGACTGCGCCGGTGCTGGTCACCCGGCTTCTCGATGTCAGTCTGGCGCGGCCGTCGGCCGCTGCGGTGACGCCGCCGCCGCCGGACGGCGCGACCGGGTATGTGGTCACCGGCCTGCCTGACGTGGCCCGAATCCTGCACGGCTACGGCCCGCCGCTGCCCGCCAGCCTGGGCGGCGCGAGCGAAGTGGCTGGTGTGCCCGGACTGCCGGACATAGCCGCCTACGGCAGCGGCTTCGGCCGATTCGCTGTGATCCCGCTGCCTGGCCGCACCGGTGCCACGGTGCTGCAGGCAGCCACCGCGGCTGGCACGACGATCGAGCTCGGTAGCGGCACGGCCGTCGTCATCCAGACACCGCTGCTGACCGTGCTTCTGGCGCCGACGACATTCGGGCCTGTCTACCTGCTCACCGGGACCGTCACGGCCACGACGCTGGAGCGCGCGGCCCTGCAACTGCCGGGCTACTCGTGATCGTTACCAGGGCCCTGACGAAACGCTACGGCCAGCTGCTGGCGGTCGATGGCGTCAGCCTGGACGTGCGCGAGGGCGACCGGTACGGGTTCCTCGGCCCGAACGGCTCGGGCAAGACCACGGTCGTCCGCATGCTGCTCGGGTTGGTCTACGCCACTAGCGGAACGATCGAGGTGCTCGGGCAGCCCGTGCCTCAGCAGATCTCCGCGGTGCTGCCGGAGATCGGCTCGCTGGTCGAGTCCCCGGCCGCCTATGCACACCTGTCTGGCCGGGCCAACCTGGCGCTGATCGACGCCAGCGGGAGCAGGGTGCACGGCGCAGCATGGGGCAGCCGCCGGGATCGTCGCCGGCGCGTCCACGAGGCGCTGGACTGGGTGGGACTCGGCGGGATCGATGACCGGCCGGTGCGGAAGTACTCGCTCGGCATGCGACAACGGCTCGGGCTGGCGGCCGCGCTGCTCCGGTCGCCACGCCTGCTCGTGCTGGATGAGCCGACCAACGGCCTAGACCCGCGTGGCATCCATGACATCCGCAGCCTGCTCGCCGAGCTGAACGCGGCCGGGACCACGGTGTTCCTGTCGAGCCATCAGCTATCCGAGGTCGAGCAGCTGTGCACCCGGATCGGCGTGGTGGATCGCGGTCGCCTGGTGCTGCAGGACGACCTGACCGCGCTGGGCGGGGCGACCGGGCGGGTCATCGTGCGCAGCCCCGACGCTGATCGGGTGGCGGCCGTGCTGGACGGCAGGGTCGCGCAGCGGGACGGTGACCGGCTGATCGTCCCGGACGCCGACGCGGCGGCGGTGAACGCGGAGCTGATCGCGGCAGGCCTGCGGGTCGCCGAGATCGGCCCGGAGCGGCGATCGCTGGAGGAGGTGGTGCTGTCGGTGACCAGTTCCGGTTCTGACCAGTTCGACGGCGCCCCGGCCGCAGCGCAGCGGCCGACAGTGGCGGACGAACTGGCCGGCGAGGCCGACCAGTGATCCGGGTCGAGCTGATCAAGCTGGCGCGCCGGCCGCGGAGCTGGGTCACCATCCTGCTGCTGTGCTTGCTGCCCGCGGTGGTGGCGGTGTTCGTGGCCGTCACGCACGTGGCGCCGCCGCCTGGTCAGGGTCCGGCGCTGTTGTCTGCGGTACTGTCCAACGGATCGCTGTACCCGGCGGCGGCGCTCGCCATCGTGCTGCCCATCTTCCTGCCCGTCGCGGTCGCCGTTGTCGCCGGCGATGCGATCGCCGGCGAGGCCAGCTCGGGAATGCTGCGTTACCTGCTCGCCCGGCCGGTTGGACGGACCCGGCTGCTGGTCGCGAAGCTGATCGCGCTCGTCGCGTTCGTGCTCGTCGCCGTCATCGCCGTCGCGCTCACGTCGTACCTGACCGGGCGGCTGCTGTTCGGTGACAAGCCGGTCGCGGTGGGGGCAAGCGGGATCACCACGAACGTCATCGCGAACTCGCTATCCGGCACCGGACTCACCCCGGCCGACGTGCTGGCCCGCACTGCTGGCGCGGTGGCGTTTATCGCCGTGTCGATGCTCGGCGTCGGGGCTATCGCGCTGTTCTTGTCGACGCTGACCGACTCGTCACTGGCGGCGGCGCTCGGCGCACTGGCGGCCCTGGTCACCAGCGGGGTGCTCGTCGCGCTCAATGCGGCTGCGTCGGTGAGTCCCTACCTGCCCACCCGGTACTGGCTGTCCTGGCTCGATTTCTTCCGCCAGCCGATCCTGTGGCGTGACATCGACCGGGGGTTCGCGATCCAGGCCGTCTACGTCGTGGTGTTCCTGGCTGCTGCGTGGGCCAACTTCGCCAGCAAGGACATCACGAGCTGACGCAGTCCGCGGCGGTCGGCCGCGCCATCGGGCTGCGGCCAAGCGCTTGCAGCACCATGGCCACAACGGCCGGGCTCGTAGGCAGCTGCGAGTGACTGACGCGGGCAGCCGGACAGACCGACTGCACCTGCACGTCGATGGCGCCCGGCAGCAAGGCCGAATCGGGTGGCGTCACGACCTGATCATCAGTCGTCCACAGGGACATCCAGTGCGGCAGTCCGGCCGGGTCGGCGACGTCAAGGCTGCCCAGCAGGCTGCTGCCCGGGACAAGCTGCTGGCAGGCCGGCGGGCACGCGCCCGGCACCAGCGCCGCGGCCGCGGCGGCGAGCCGCGTGCCGTGGAACG
>Ga0187814_10000366_pt1 | contig 14580 bp, 14 predicted proteins | sample NC_S_4_FD_132450 | JGI IMG/M metagenome (GOLD analysis project Ga0187814, IMG submission 132450) | Wetland sediment microbial communities from Neuse River Estuary, North Carolina, USA - ASW-S_4 | ecosystem: Environmental > Aquatic > Freshwater > Wetlands > Sediment | place: USA: North Carolina... | reverse complement strand
AGGCGATCGAGGCGGCCGACGTGATCGTGCTCGCGCCGGGCTCCCTGTTCACGAGCCTGATGCCGAACCTGCTCGTGCGGGGGATCGCGGACGCCATCCGCGCGTCGTCCGCCCTGCGCTTCTACGTCCAGAACATCATGACCCAGCCTGGCGAGACCGACGACATGTCGACGGAGGACCACCTGGCCGCCATCGAACGGCACGCGGGAGGCGGCCTCGTGGACTGCGTCGTCGTGAACGACGAGCCCCTGGACGCCCCGACGCTGGAGCGCTACCGGCAGTCCGGGGCCTGCGTCGTGCCATACCGCCGCGAACGGCTGCAGGCCGCGGGCTACGAGGTGATCGCAGCTCCGCTCCTGGCCCCCGAGAGCTCGCGCGCCTGGCACGATCCCGCCGCGATGGCCCGCTGCATCCTGCAGCGCTGGTCGCGGCGCCGGCCCGAGGCCGGCAGGGTGCTGGACGTGCTCCTGCTGCGCGACATGCTGCGCGGCGAGCAGCGGGAGGCGCGATGAGGCGGCAGCTCACGGAGACGCTGCAGGTCCGGGAGGAGATCCTGGCCGCGGGCCACCCCCCGGCCTTCGAGCGGGGGCTGCTGCGCGGCCTCTTGGACGCCTCCCTCGCCGCCCTCGGGGACGGGACGCCGGCGGTGGCGGTCTCGGCGGCCAGGACGGCCCGCGCCCTGCACCGCATCGCCGCCGACCAGCTCGGCCTCGACGCGGTGGTGGCCGTCCGCCAGGGCGGTGCGCGCGCGCGCCGCTTCCTGCTGGCCTTCCCCGGCGGGGCGCAGGCCCTCGGCGAACTCGCGGCGCCTTCTCCCCGCCGGCTCGGCAGGCATGGCCGACGCGGATACCTGGCGGGGCTCTTCATCGCGTGCGGCACCCTCACGCCGCCCCACGTCGACTACCTGCTCGAGCTGCGGGTGGACAGGCCCTCGACGGAGCTGGCCGCCGAGGCGCTCTGGCAGGGCTTCGGCCTCACGGTGCACCGGCGCCTCAGGCGCGAGCACAGCGTTCTCTACCTGCGCGGCGCGGACCAGGTCGCGCAGGCGCTCAGCGTCCTGGGCGCCGACGAAGCGCGGCTCAGGCTCGAGGACGCGCGCAGCATGCGCGACATGCGGGGCTCCGTGAACCGGCTCGTCAACGCGGAGTCCGCGAACGTCGAGAAGTCCGTGCGGGCGGCGATCGCCCACGCGGAGTGGATCCGGCGCTTCGCCGCGCGACACGGGCTCGAGAGCCTGCCGCCCAAGCTGCGCGACGCGGCGCGGGCGCGCCTCGAGGACCCGGAGGCGCCGCTCGAGGAGATCGGTCGGCGCCTCGGGCTGACGAAGGCCGGGATGCACTACCGGCTCAGGCGCATCGCGGAGCTCGGAGCGGCGCAGCTGCCGCGCCCGCAGGGCGACGGGGAGGACGGGACGTGAGAGGCCCTTCAAGGGCGGGAGTGGCGCTGGTGGTCCTGGCGAGCATGTCCCTCGCGGCCATGGGCGGGTGCGGCGCGCCTCCCCGCAAGGCCGCGACGGCGCCGCGCGCGCGCGGCAGCCTGACGATCGCGCTCGTCGGCCGCCCTGCCAGCATCGACCCTCTCAAGGTGTCGGACGCGAGCGGCCTTGCCCTCGACTCCCTCTGCTACGACGGGCTCGTCCGGGTCGGGCCGGACATGACGGCCGAGCCGGACCTGGCGCGCAGCTGGCGGATCAGCCCCGACCACCTCACCTACACCTTCCACCTGGACCCGAGGGCGCGCTGGCAGGACGGCAGGCCGGTGACGTCACAGGACGTCGCCTTCAGCCTGCACGCCTACATGTCGCCGGGGAACGCCGCGCCGGCCGCCGCGGAGCTGACCGACGTCGCCGCGGTGCGCACCCCGAACCCGCGCACCGTGGTCGTCGCGCTGCGCCGGCCCTTCGCCCCCTTCCTGCTCGAGGGCGCCGCCCTGCCCGTGCTGCCCGCCCACCTGCTCCTTGCCGCGGGCGGCGGGCTGTCGGCGTCGGCCGCCGCGCTGCTCTCCGCGCATCCCGTGGGCAGCGGGCCGTTCCGCCTCGCCGCGCTCTCCGCACAGGGCGCGAGACTTGAGCCCAACCCTGGCTACTTCCTCGGCCGGCCGCGCCTCGCGTCGCTGCGGGTGGTCTTCAGCCCGACGGCCGCCGCGGCCCTCGGGTCCCTGCGCCGGGGCGAGGTCGACCTCGCACCCGTGCCGGGCCTCGACGCGCCCGCCGTCGCGACGTGGCCGGGCGTCCACCTGCGCCGGACGGCCGCGCTGCAGTTCGCGGCGATCGTCTACAACGTGAAGTACGGTCCTTTGGCGAGCCCGGCGGTCCGACGCGCCCTCTACTTCGCGGTCGATCGCGGGCGCATCGTCCAGGCGGCGCTGGGGGGCTACGGCGCCGTCGCCGACGGCCCGATCCCGCCGTCGTCGTGGGCGTACGACGCCGCGCTCGGGCACCGTGCCTACGACCCCGCGAGGGCTCTCGCGATCCTGTCGTCGCTCGGCTGGCACGAGACGCACGGAGTGCTGCGCGACCCGCAGGGCCGGCCGCTCCGGCTGACCATCCTGGCCGACGCCGCGGTGCCGTCGCGCAGCGTGACCGTCGGACTCGCCGTGCGCGGGCTCGAGGCGATCGGCGTGCAGGTTGCGGTGCGGGATGAGCCGTTCGCCCGCTACGCCGAGGACTTTGCCTCCGGCGACTTCGAGGCCGCCTTCGTGGAGCGCGGGCTCACCCCGGACCCGGACGTCGCGGCGTACTTCGGCTCGAGCGCGGTGAACACGTCGGGCCAGAACGCCGGCTTCTACGCGGACAAGGCGGTCGACGCGGCGCTCGCGGCGGAGCGCGAGGCCACGGGGACGGCGGCGCGCAGGCGCGCGTTCGCCGCCCTGCAGGCGGCCCTTGCCACGGACCCGCCGGCGCTCTTCCTCTACTTCCCGGACGACGTCTACGCGGTCGGCCCATCGTTCGGGGGGTTCACGCCGGACCCGGCCGGCATCTTCTGGAATTCGCAGGACTGGCGCGGCCAGGTGCACGCGCATGGCACAGGCAAGGAGAGCTAGGGGATGCCCGCGCAAGCTCCTGGGACGTCAGGCATCGTCTTGCCTCCATAGCCTGCCAGGGTGGGCCAGGAGGACCTGCGTTTGTGAACTTGTGCTACAATGGGCACGGTCTACGTGTGGCAACTTGGCGAAGTGGGTGATCATTTGGACCTTCGGTCGGTGTTCGCGGACATCGCGGCCGACCTCTCGGACGTGGAGCGGTTCCTCGGCCAAGTCCTGGACGACGGCCCCCAGGCGGTCCGCGACACGGCCTCGCACCTTTTTAGAGCCGGCGGCAAGCGCCTTCGTCCGGCCCTTGTGCTGTTCGGCGCCAAGTTCGGCACGTACCGCTATCAGGACGTGCGCGACGTCGCTGCGGCCGCCGAGTTGATCCACATGGCCACCCTCGTCCACGACGACATCATCGACGAGGCCGAAGTGCGTCGCGGCCAGCCCACCGTCCACGAGCTGTGGGGCCGGCAGAATGCGGTCCTGACGGGGGACTACCTCTTCGCCAAGGCCTTTTCGCTGCTGTCCGGGGTGCCGGTCGGCGCCGTGGTGCGCGTGATGGCGGACGTCGTGTACCGCATGTGCGCGGGCGAGATCGCGCAGAACATCGCCGAGCGGGAGCGGGCGCTGCCCGACGAACAGCAGTACCTGCAGCGGATCGAGGCCAAGACGGCGGTGTTCATCGCCGAGAGCTGCCGGGCCGGCGCCATGGCCTGCCAGGCCCCGGATGACGTGCAGCAGGCGCTCTACGACTACGGCTACTCCGTGGGCATGGGCTTCCAGATCGTCGACGACCTCCTGGACCTCACCGCCGAGGAGTCCGTGCTCGGCAAGGCGATCGGGTCGGACCTGCGGGCGCACGTCGTCACGCTGCCCGTCATCCACGCCGTCGGCGCCTCCGCGCGAGGGCAGGAACTCAGGCGGATCGCCCAGGAGGACGACCTGAGCGAGCAGGCGCTCGTCGCCGTCCGCGAGATCCTGGACGGCGCGGGCAGCCTCGCGTACGCGCAGGAGCTCGCGCACGGCTTCATCGAGCGGGCCAAGGCCCGCCTCTCCGCCCTGCCGGACCAGCCCGCCCGCGCCTCGCTCCAGGCCATGGCGGACTTCGTGCTGGAGCGACGGCTGTGAAGACGCAGCGCAAGGTGCCGGCGGTCGCGGTGCGCCGCCTGCCCGTCTACCTGCGGGCGCTGGAGGACTTCGGCCGCGAGGGCGTCGAGGTGACCTCCTCCGCCGATCTCGCCCTGCGCTCGGGCTACACCTCGGAGCAGATCCGCAAGGACCTTGCGTACTTCGGCGCCTTCGGCACGCGGGGGCTGGGCTACGACGTGGGCCAGCTCGCGCAGCAGTTGCGCCGCATCCTCGGCATCACGGGCGCCGTGCCCGTCGCGCTGGTCGGCGCCGGCAACCTCGGCACCGCGCTCGTGCACTACACCGCGCACAACTCCAAGGACGCCTACGTCGCGGCCGTCTTCGACCAGGACCCGCGCAAGGTGGGTCAGAAGATCTCCGGCGTCGTGGTGCAGCCGATCGGAGAGCTCGTCGGCACCATCCGCAGCCTCGGCCTGCGCATCGGCGTCATCGCCGTGCCGGAGGAGAGCGCCCGCGACGTGTTCGACCTCCTCTGCACCGCCTCCGTCACGGCGGTGCTCAACTTTGCCCCCACCAAGCTCGAGCGTCCGCAGGTGAACGTGCAGAACGTCGACCTGACGACCGAGTTGCAATCCCTGGCCTACTTCGCGCTGGGGGCTGGAGCGCCGGAGCGTTGAGCGCCGCGTGGATCGCCGCCGCGCCGCGGCCGAAACCGCTGGACGACGTCCGGGTGGAGCGCCATCCCGCGTTTGCCTCCGCCGACCCGGCACGGCGCTACGCGCCGCTCGCGGCACCCGTGCGCGCCCACGCGCTCGGCGAGTCCTTCCAGCTCGACCGCCTGCCCTACCTCCTCGCCTATGTCGGAGACCAGGCGGTTGGCGCGGTGTCGCTCGCCCTCCACGGGGACGACCTCGTCCTCTTGGGCTTCGGCGGGCAGCCGGAGCTCGGCGCGGTGGGCCTGTGCAGCGCGCTGCTCGCGGAGGCCCAGCAGGTGGGGCGCGAGATCGGCCGGCGACGGCTGGTGGCGCCCCTGACCAACGCGGACCCTCTGCCGTTCTTCTTCCTGCAGGCCGAGGGCTTCTGCCTCGCCGAGGTGCTGCCCTACAGCGGGCCCGGCCGAAGGGGCCCCGGCGACATCGCCGTCACGCACGAGCTCGTGCTCGAGCGGCCGATCGGCTGAGAGAGGAGGTCCGCCGTGCTGATCGCACTGCAGGGCATGAGCCTTTGGGACTATGCCCGCGCCGTGGTGGACATCCTCCTGATCGCCTACCTCTTCTACCTGACCTTTACGCTGCTCCGGGGCACGCGGGCCGTCCAGCTGACCAAGGGCATCCTGCTGCTCGTCGTCGCCACGCAGGTCGCCGGCATGCTGTCCCTCACCGCGACGCACTACGTGCTGCAGACGGCGGAGCTCGCCCTCCTGGTCGCCGTGCCGGTCGTGTTCCAGCCCGAGTTGCGCCGGCTGCTCGAGCAGATCGGGCGCAGCCGCATCTTCGGCGGCCAGGGTCTCCTGCACGACCTGACGGACATCTCGTTCCGCCACATGCTGGACGAGCTCGTCAAGGCGGTGCGCATCCTGGCCACGGACCACATCGGCGCCTTGATCGTGCTCGAGCGCGAGACGGGCCTCAAGGACCTCGTCGAGACGGGCGTGCCGATCGATGCGCAGGTCAGCTGGGAGCTCCTCGCCAACATCTTCACGCCGAAGACGCCGCTGCACGACGGCGCGACGGTGGTGCGCGGGGACCGCATCGTGGCGGCCGCCTGCTTCCTGCCGCTCTCCGAGACGCTGCGTCCCGCCTCGGAGTTCGGCACGCGCCACCACGCCGCGCTCGGTGTCAGCGAGCAGTCCGACGCGATCGCGATCGTGGTCTCGGAGGAGACCGGCACCATCTCCCTCGCGGAGGGCGGCCGGCTGATCCGCCACCTCGACGAGAACGCGCTGCGCCGCCTGCTGGAGGCGGCGCTGCGCCCGCCCGAGCGCAAGCCGATCCTCAACCTGCGGAGGGCTTGAGATGGTCGACCGCTGGCTCGAGAACGACTGGGTCCTGCGCATCCTCTCCCTGCTGCTCGCCATCGGCATCTGGGCCAGCCAGACGCTCGCCCAGAACCCGACGGTGCTGCGCCACTTCAACACGCTGCCCGTCACGGTGCAGGACGCGGGCCACCTCCACGCGCAGGCGTCGCCCGACACCGTGCGCGTGGAGATCCGGGGACCCGCCAACATCGTGAACGGCCTGCAGCCGAGTGCCATCCTCGTCACCGCGAGCGTACCCTACGCAAAGGCGGGCACGTACAGGGTCAAGCTGAACGTGGCCGCGCCGGTGGCGGGCACGGAGGTCGTCAGCGTGGTGCCGGGCAGCGCCACCGTTCGCCTTGCCTCTCCCTAGCCGGACCGAGCCAGGAGGTCTCCCGATTTGCGACTCTTCGGCACCGATGGCGTGCGCGGCGTAGCCAACCGCGACCTCACCCCGGACCTCGCCCTCGCCCTCGGCCGCGCGGCCGCCCTGGCCCTGTCGGACGGCGGGCGGCCGCAGGTGGTGGTCGCGCGCGACACCCGCCTGAGCGGTCCCATGCTGGAGTCCGCGCTGGCCGCGGGGCTGATGTCGGCCGGGGCGGAGGTGGTCCTGGCGGGGGTGCTGCCCACCGCCGGCGTCGCGTACCTCACGCGCCGCCAAGGCTTCACGGCCGGCGTGATGATCTCGGCGTCCCACAACCCCGTGGAGGACAACGGCATCAAGTTCTTCGCCGCGGACGGCTACAAGCTGCCCGATGCGGTGGAGGACCGCATCGAGGCCGCGATGCGCGAGGCGGGACCGCGCCTGACGGGCGCCGCGGTGGGCGACCAGTGTTCCGAGGCGGGTCTGCGCGACGACTACGTGCGCCACCTCGAGGCCCTCGGCCGACGCTACTCGGGGGGCGTGGTGCTGGACGCGGCGCACGGTGCCGCGACGGCCGTGCTGCCTCAGGCCTTCGTCCCCGCCGCCCGGCGCGTCGCCGTGATCTCCGCGGAGCCGGACGGCGCCAGGATCAACGTCGCGTGCGGGTCGACGGCGCCCGACCACCTGCAGAGCACCTACAGCGCCCTTGGCGGTACGCTCGGCTTCGCCTTCGACGGCGACGCCGACCGCGCGATCGCGGTGGATGAGGACGGCGAGATCTGCGACGGGGACACCATCCTGGCCCTGCTGGCGCTCTGGCTCAAGGGGCGCGGAGAGCTCGAACCGTCCCGGGTCGCCCTGACCGTCATGTCGAACGGCGGCGTGCGCGACTTCCTCGGCGAGCAGGGCATCGAGAGCGTCGTGACGCGCGTCGGCGACCGCTACGTCGTCGAGGCGATGCGCCAGCAGGACATCGTCCTGGGCGGCGAGCAGTCCGGGCACATCGTCTGCTCCCTTTCGGGCACGACGGGCGACGGGCTCGCGACGGGCATCCTGGCGCTCGCAGCGCTCGAGGAGACCGGCATGCGGCTTGCGGACCTGCGCCGGCGCATCCCGCGCTACCCCCAGCGGCTGCGCAGCGTGCGCGTGCAGGATCGCGCCGGGGCCCTTGAGGCGCCGCGCTACGTCGAGACGTTGGCCGCCGCCGAGGCGGAGCTCGGCACCCTGGGACGGGTGCTCGTGCGGCCGTCGGGCACCGAGCCCGTGGTGCGCGTGATGGTGGAGGCCCGCAGGGAGGAGCTCGCCGACCGTTGGCTCGGCAGGCTCTGCGAAGCGCTGCAGGCCTAGCCGAGGCGACCTGGCCGCGGGCGCGGGAGGCCGTCGGAGCACGAGGGTGCCCGGGACGCGGGCGCCCTGCAAAGAACGGCTGGAGCGCTCGCACCCGGGCACCCGCGCGTACAGCTTGAGGGTCGGCCCGCGTGGCCGGGCCCGCTACTCGAGGAAGTCCTTCAGCAGCCGGGCGCGGCTCGGGTGGCGCAGCTTGCGCAGGGCCTTCGCCTCGATCTGCCGGATGCGCTCGCGCGTGACGCCGAACGCCTGACCGACCTCCTCGAGAGTGCGCGCGCGGCCGTCCTCAAGGCCGAAGCGCAGCTCGAGCACCTTCTGCTCGCGCGGCGTCATCGTCGTCAGGACCTCGTCGATCTGCTGGCGCAGCAGGAGATAGCTCGCCACGTCCGCCGGCGACTCCGCGTCCTCGTCCTCGATGAAGTCGGCGAGGTGCGAGTCGCCCTCGTCGCCGATCGGCGTCTCGAGCGATACGGGCTCTTGGGCGACCTTCATGATCTCGCGCACGCGGTCCGCCGAGATGTCCATCGCGTCGGCGATCTCCTCGGCGGACGGCTCGCGGCCGAGGTCCTGCACGAGCTGACGCTGGGAGCGCACGAGGCGGTTGATCGTCTCGACCATGTGCACAGGGATGCGGATGGTGCGGGCCTGGTCGGCGATCGCCCGGGAGATGGCCTGGCGGATCCACCACGTCGCGTAGGTGGAGAACTTGAAGCCCTTGCGGTAGTCGAACTTCTCGACGGCCTTCATGAGCCCGAGGTTGCCCTCCTGGATCAGGTCCAGGAAGTGCATGCCGCGCCCGACGTAGCGCCTCGCGATGCTCACGACGAGGCGCAGGTTCGCCTCGGCGAGCTGCTTGGCCGCCGTCTCGTCGCCCTGCTCGATCCGCTGCGCCAGCTCGACCTCCTGCTGCGCGGTGAGGAGCGGCACGCGGCCGATCTCCTTGAGGTACATGCGCACAGGGTCGTCGAGCGCGATGCCGTCGGGCACGGAGAGGTCGGACGCGTCCTCGGCGGCGTCGGTGAAGCCATCCTCGGCGGCGTCCTCATCCTCGTCGGCGAGCAGGGGCTCGCTCTCGAGGCCGTCTTCCTCCTCGTCCGGCGCATGCGCGACGCCGCGGCTCGCGCGGAGCGGGTCTTCGTCCGGCGCAGGAGGTCGAATCGGTGCAAAGTCCCTTTCGTTCACTGAACTCTCTGTCATGTGCCAAGATCACAGCCTTTGTTCATTGGGGTGAACCCGGGAAGCGAGGGGCAGGCGAGCCCCCGCCGAGACACCTGAGAGTCCGGCCAGGCGACGCGCTTATGGGCCGAAAAGCGGGTCGCCGGCCGCCGCTATGGCGAGGATCAGGCGCAAGCGGTCGTTGCGCGTGGGACGACACTCTCGGCACATAGGCCGGAAAAGCATGAACCTGCTCGAAGATTGAAATCTTTCCGCGCGCGCAAGCGCCGACTTCCGACCTTTCGCCGTGTAGCCGGGTGTTCCTGCTCGCGGTCGAAGTTCCACGCAGCGGCGTCCGAATGGCCCGTCCGCACCCGGGCGACCGCGACCTCGCGAGCCCCGGCGAACCGCTCGCCCGTGCGTCAGTCCCTGTACCGTGCGGCGATCGCGGCGACCGTGCGCTCCACGGACCCACTTGCCGAGCACGGCGCGATCGGCCGGTGTCCCCAAAACCAGTCCTCGAGAAAGTCGTGCAGTCCGGCGCGATCGGGCAGTTCGCGCTCGAGGAAGGCGGCGAGGTCGCTCGGCCCCGTCGGCGACTCGCGCAGCCAGAGCGCGAGCACGGCCAGCAGGGGCTCGCGTCCCAGCAGGCGGTCGAGGAGGGCGAGCGCGACGGTGCCCTTGGCCCGCGACACCTCGTCGAGCAGCGGGTGGCCGGCGGCGCCGACGAGCGGCACGGCCATGGCCCGGGCGTCGTCAAGGACCGCGAGGCGGGGCGCGAGCGCCTGGTGAAAGCCGCGGCCAGGGCTGTGCTCCTCCTCGAGCAGGGCCTCGAGGTGGTTGGCGAGCGCCTCGTGAAAGCGGTCCGCGTCGGGCGGCGTCCAGAAGTGCGCGAGCTCGTGCGCGGCCGTCGCGCCGGCCGCCCGCGGCGAGCGCGACCACTCCTGCAGGATCACGTCGCCGAGGTTCACGGAGCCCCATCCCGGCGGGATCTCGACGATCGTCAGCGGGCGCTCCGGCAGGTACGGCGGCCGGCCGAGCCAGACCTGCAGCTGCTCGAGCGCGCCTTGGCACGTTGCCAGGACCGCCTGTGCCCAGCGCCGGTGCCCCGGCCGGTGGAGGACGGTCACGGGCCCCTGCGACACCTCGCCGTAGCGGCCGGCCGCGAGGACGACGCCCTGCGGCGGGTGCTCGAGGCAGAGCTCGTCGCCCGCCGTCGCCGCGGGCGACGGGCGGGCCCCCGGCACGGTCACGCGCCAGCCGGCGGGCGCGCGCACGGTGACGCGGGCCGTCTCGACACCCTTGGCGTGCCGCAAGAGCGCGTCCCGGTCGGACTCGCCGCGCGGCCCCGCGGGCCACGGGTACCAGAAGGACTCGGCCCGCAGCAGGGCGTGGTCGCACTGGACGGAGTCGTGGACGTACGGCCAGGTCTCGCGGTAGCCGACGACCGGGCCGCGGCAGCCAAGTTCGACCAGGAAGGACCCGCCGGGTGCCAGCGGCGCCGGCAGGTCCAGCGTGACGCGCGAGACCTCGAGCGTGTCGCCGACCTGCTCCGGCTCCTGGCGCACGACGAGCGAACGCAAGGACTCCCCTTCCGCGGCGGAACGCACGCGCAGGAGTCGGTGCAGGCGCAGGTCCACGCTCGTGAGCGCGTCGGACGACGCGTTCACGAGGCGCAGCCGGGCCTTTACCTCTATGGTGCCGGGAGCATCCGGCAGGCGACGCCCGATGGGGTGGGGGATCAGCTCGACCGCCAGAGCGAGATCCGCACAGCGCACCGGCATGGGGACGGCGGCGACCGGATGCCGCCCTCGCCTCCCTCTCGTGGGTAGGATTACCTCTGAGTTCGCTGGCAGGAGATGGGGTTCCTGCGTGGCCGGTCAGGCGGCGCCGAAGGGCCTCGGGTCGGTGGCGAGCGGCTCGCGCAGGCGCCCAATGGCGCTCAGGAGGAACCAGGCGCCGACGGCGAGGTCGCCGAGCGCCGCGATCCAGAACGTCAGGCGTATGCCGCCCGCCACCGCGAGGAGGCCGAAGAGGACGGTGCCGGCGAGCCCGAAGAGGCCGCCGAAGAACTGCATGCCGCCGTTCACCCGGCCGAGCCAGTCGTCCGGCGTGACGGTCTGGCGCAGCACCGTCTCCTCGATCTCGTAGAGCGTACCCGTCAGGTCGCCGAGGAGCTGGGCCGTGGCCAGCGCCGCGAACGCGGGTGCGAAGCCGCTTGGCGCCAGTGGGATGGCGAGGCCGGTCAGACCGGCGGCGAAGAGGCTGAAGGTGAGGGTGCGCCCGATGCCGAGGCGGCGCACGACCGCCCGCGCGATGCCCGCGGAGAGCAGGGAGCCGATGCCGCCCAGGGTGACGAGGAGGCCGAGCGCCAGCGGGCCGAGCTGCAGAGTGCGCAGCACGTACAGCTCGTAGAGGGCGGCGAACGCCCCGCCGCACAGGTTCGTGACGGCGACGACGACGGCGAGCGGGCGCAGCAGGGGATGGTGCAGGACGATCCTCAGGCCCTGCGCGGCCCTGGGCGCGTCGTCCTCCGGCGACCGCTCGGGGCGCGGCTCGGGACACCGGATGGCCCAGAGCGTGAGCGCGCTGGCGAGGTACGAGAGCGCGTCGAAGAGGATCGCGAGCGGTGCGCCGAGGGCCTGCACCAGCACGCCCATGGCCGTCGGGCCGACCGTCTCGCCGACGGCGCCGGCGGCGTAGACGAGACGGTTGCCCGCGTCCAGGCGCCGGCGGCCCACCAGGGTCGGCAGGTAGGCCTGATCGGCGATCTGGTAGGCGACGGTCAGGCCGGCCACGAGCAGGCTGACGGCCAGGAGCTCGCCCAGGCTCAGCCGGTGCGCGAAGCTCAGCACCGGCACGCTGAGCAGCAGGACGAAGCGCGCGACGTCGAGCGCGATGAGCAGCGGCCTGCGCCGCACGCGGTCCGCGACGGCGCCCGCGTGGGCGGCGAGCAGGAGTCCGGGCAGCTGGCCGAGCGCGGCCATGGCGGTGAGCCCGAGGGCGCCCGTGCCCAGCGTGAGGATCGCCGTGACGGGCAGCCCCTCGCGGCTGATGCGCGATCCGATCTCCGACACGACGCGGCCGCCGAGAAACCAGCGGACGTCGCGCTCGCGGAGCAGACGGTGCGCGGTCTGCGGTGCGTTGGCCATGGACCTCATGCATTCGTGTCCCGCGGCGCGACACCTGCGGGGGAGGTCGGCGGGGCCAAGCGCCGAACATCTCTGCGATCCCGCGAGGAGGCTTCCATGGCATGCCGCTCGACCCGACCCGACGCTTCACCGGCCCGCGCGTGCGGCTCGAGCTCCTGCGCCGCGAGCACGCCTCGTCGCTGCTCGCCTACAGGCGTAGGAACCTCGCCTTCCTGCGCCCGTTCGAACCCCTGCAGGACGAGCGCCAGCTGCATCATCAGGAGCAGGAGGCCCTGATCGCGGGCTACCTGGAGCGTGCGGCGCACGACCAGGGCTACCACTTCGGCATCTTCCTGCAGCGGGACGGCGCGCTGATCGGCCGCTTCAACCTGAACAACGTCGTGCGCGGCGTCTTCCAGAACGCCTACGTCGGCTACGCCCTGGACGAGGAACATCAAGGCCAGGGCCTGATGACGGAGGCCGTGGCGCTGGGCTGCGAGGTCGGTTTCCGCGTTCTCGAGCTGCACAGGCTGCAGGCGGCGACCTTGACCTGGAACAGGGCCTCGCAGCGGGTGCTCGAGAAGAACGGCTTCCGCCGCGAGGGCTTTGCGCCCGGCTACCTGAAGATCGCCGGCCACTGGCAGGACCACATCATCTTCGCCCGACGCGTCGATCAGGGCATGGAGCCCGAGGACGCCCCGCAGGATGAAACCGCTCGTGGCCGGCCGGGGTCCTGCGGTTGAGGTGAGCGGATGGGCACGACCGGTGAGCCCGACAGGACCAAGGCCTACTGCCGCGCCTGCGGCCAGCAGATCGACCCCCGCGCGGTCGTCTGCGTGCACTGCGGCGTGCCGACCGGGTTGGCGTACGGGGACCCCTTCGCAAAGGACTGGCTCGTGGCGCTCCTGCTTTCGATCTTCGTCGGCGGCCTCGGCGTGGACCGCTTCTACCTGGGCCACATCGGCACGGGCATCCTCAAGCTCATCACGTTCGGCGGCTTCGGCCTATGGTGGCTCATCGACATCATCCTCATCGCGACCGACAGCATGACGGACAGCCTCGGCAGGCCGCTCGCCCACCGCACGGTCTGAGGCGGACCGGCCGAGCCGCGATCGGAGGGACCGAAGGTGGCGAGCGGAGGCGCCTTGCCGACCGCGCTGGCCGCTGCCCTCTGCTTGGCCGCGGCCTGGTCCGCTCCGGCGGCGCCTGCCGCTGCGGCCGGTGCCACGACCGCTCTGCGCGTCTACCTGGTGTCCCAAGGGCGCATGATCGCCGAACGGCGCACCGTGCCCAGCACGACCGCCGTGGCCGGCGCGGCGCTGAGGGCCCTGCTGGCGGGCCCGTCCGCGGCGGAGCGGGCCACGGGCGTCGGGACGGCCATTCCCGCCGGGACCCGGCTGCTCGGCGTCTCGCTGCGCTCCGGGACGGCCTTCGTGGACCTCTCCTCGGCGTTTGCGGCGCGCGGCGGCGGCCAGGGGATGCGCGAGCGCCTGGCCGAGGTCGCCTACACGGCGACGCAGTTCCCCGCGGTGCGCGCGGTGCAGGTGCTCGTCGAAGGTCAGGCGATCCGCACACTCGGGGGGTCCTTGTCCGTGCCCCGGCTCCTGTCGCGCCGGGACTACCCCGGGCTCGTTCCCGCCGTGCTGATCGAGGAGCCCCTCACGGGCGACGCCGTGGCGTCTCCCCTCGTCGTCCAGGGTCTCTCGGACACCTTCGAGGCCGTCTTCCGGCTGAGGCTCCTCGACGAGAGCGGCCACGTCCTGGTCAGCCGGATCGTGCACGCGAGCTCGGGCAGCGGCACGCCGGGCCAGTTCCGCGCGGTGCTCTCCTGGCCCGGCGGCGCATCCAGCCTGGAGCTGCGCGCCCAGGTGCGGTCCCCCAAGGACGGCACCTGGCGCACGGTGGAGGCGGAGCGGCTCCAGCCGACGAGGTGAGGTGCGCGGCTGCGGCGGTTGTGTAGTAGAATAACTATCCTCTGGCCGTGCGCGCTCGCGCACGGCCGCTCACCCGTGCCACGCGGGGGAAGGAGGGCGCATGGCGGAGGATCTGGACGGACGTTTCCTGACCATGGCCGAGGAGCAGGAGGTCCTCGACGCGACCGTCGAGGGCCTCGGCTACCTGCTGGAGGCCGCGCGCGAGGAGCGGCGCAGCCGCGAGGCCGAGTTCCGGCGCACGCAGGACGCCGTGGCCTGGCGGCTCGCCGCCTACCGGCGCGAGCGCATCGCGGACCTCGAGCACGTCGTCGTGTGGCGCCAGCGGCCGTACTACGCGCGGATGGACGTGAAGTCCGACGCGGGCGGCGACGTGGAGCGCTACTACCTGTCCGAGGTCCTCGACGACTGGACGGACCTCTCGGCCGCCGGCGGCGCCCAGACGATCCACTGGACCGTGCCGATGGCGCGCGCGTTCGCCGAGCAGCCCGAGCGGCTCAGGGTCGGCGAGTTCGT
>Ga0187814_10000365_pt1 | contig 14581 bp, 14 predicted proteins | sample NC_S_4_FD_132450 | JGI IMG/M metagenome (GOLD analysis project Ga0187814, IMG submission 132450) | Wetland sediment microbial communities from Neuse River Estuary, North Carolina, USA - ASW-S_4 | ecosystem: Environmental > Aquatic > Freshwater > Wetlands > Sediment | place: USA: North Carolina... | reverse complement strand
GCGGTCGGGGGCCCTAATCTACTTGGCACGCCAGGGCCTCTTGCCCGATATTTCGTTTTACTTTCGTTTTGAACTTGTAAAGTGGTAAAGTCCTGAGTTCCGAAAGTCGTAGGGTCCTACTATGAAGCTGTCGATACTGATGCCCGTGTACAACGAGTACACGACTTTGGCCTCTGCGGTTAAGGAGGTCCTCAGCGTGGACTTTCCGTGCGAGTTCGAGCTGGTCATCGTCGATGACGGCAGCACGGATGGCACCAGGGAACTTTACCCGTCCATCGCGGACGACCCGAGGATCAGCGTTCACCTGCACGAGCGCAATCAGGGCAAGGGCGCGGCGATCCGCACGGCCGCCGAGGTCGCGACCGGCGACTACGTGATCATGTGCGATGCCGACCTGGAGTATTCGCCAGCCGAGATTCCGTCGCTGCTGGCCCCGGTGCTGGCCGGGGACGCGAAGGTCGTCTACGGCACCAGGACGTTCGGCAGCCACAACTCTTACTCGTACCTGTACGTGCTCGGCAACAAGGGCGTCACGACGGTAGCGAACGTGCTGTTCAACTGCTACATCAGCGATCTTGAGACCTGCTTCAAGCTTGTGCCCGCCGACCTGTACCGGGAGCTTGACATCCGGGAGACCGGCTTCGGCATGGAGGCGGAGGTCACCGGCAAGCTGCTCAGGCGCGGCATCCGGCCGTACGAGGTCCCGATCAGCTACAAGGCCCGGAGCCGCGAAGCCGGCAAGAAGCTCACCTGGCGCGACGGAGTTGAGGCGCTGTGGATCCTGCTGAGGATCAGGCTCAGCCGCCGCCTTGCCATGAAGAACCGCGGCTAGCGGCGAAGAACCAGGCTACCCGGGCCTAGCCCGGGCCTAGCCCAGCGCATCACCTGCCCAGAGCGCGCGAACTGAGTCGATTGTGTCGGCATCTGCGGGGCTCTTGTCGGGCCGGTACCGAAGGACGCGCGCGAACCTGAGCGTCACGCCGCCTGGATATCTGGTGCTTGCTTGCACCCCATCGAATGCGATCTCCACGACCAGTTCCGGCTTGACCCGCACGACGCCGCGATGCGCAGGCCCGGCCGAGCCAGGTGCCGGTTCGGCCAGCTCAAGCAGCCGTTCGGTCTGCCAGGCGAGCACGGCGTCAGTCAGGCCCTTGAAGGTCTTGCCGAGCATGACCGTGCCACCGTTCGCCGGGTCACGTGCTCCGAGATGCAGATTAGACAGCCACTCCTGCCGTCGGCCGTGGCCCCACTCTGCCGCGAGCACTAGCAGATCAAGCGTGTGCCTCGGCTTGACCTTGATCCATTCACTGCCGCGGCGGCCTGCCACGTAGGGGCTGTCGAGCGACTTCACCATGACACCCTCGTGGCCCCGCGCGACAGCGTCGGCAAAGAACTGCTCCGCCTCGCTGACGTCCGCCGTGACGAGCCTGGGTATCACGATCTCGGCGGGCGCCACCGCAGCAAGCCGGGCGAAGCGCTGGTCGGCCCGCAAGTCAATCAAGTCGGCGCCGTCCAGGTGCAGCAGATCAAAGAAGAATGCGGTGAGCGGGACGGCTCCGGCCTGGCTTGCGGCCCGTGCGGAGGTGACCTGGAACGGATGCGGCCGCCCGTCAGCGCGCAGCGCGACAGCCTCCCCGTCCAGCACCGCGGCGGATGCATCCAGCGCGAGCGCGGCTGCTGCTATCTCCGGGACCCTCTCGGTGATGTCATCAAGCGTCCTGGTGAACACCCGGGCCCTGTCCCCCTGACGGTGTACCTGGACCCGGATGCCGTCGATCTTCCACTCAACCGCGGCAGGTGATATCCGCTCGAGCGCGGCGGCCACGCCCGGTGCCGACGCAGCAAGCATCGGTCTGATGGGCCGACCTACGTGCATTCCGACGCCGCGCAATGCTTGCGACTGGCCCCCCGACGCCTCGGCCGATACCTGCCTGGCCGCCGGAAAACTGTCCGCAGGCCGGTGCCCGAGTGCCGCCGCCGCCGCGTCGGCCAGCGAGCCGGTGAGCTGATAGGCGCGGCGCACGTCCGCGACGGGAACCTCGGCCGCCTTAGCGATCGCCTCGGTCATCACGCCAGCCAGTGCGCCCTGGCGCAGGTCCCCGGCAATGAGCCGGACCAGGAAATCGCGCTCGGCCTGGGTGGCACGGCTCAGCAGGTCTGCCAGTAGCTGCCGCCGCTGGCCTTGCGAGCCAGGTCCGGCCTGGGCGCCGATTTCTGTGAATGCCAGGTCAGTATCGGCAAGTGACAGCGTGGGAGTCCTCGCCGGCGTCGAGGCTGCTGGTTGATCGGCCTCGCCGTAGCCGCCGAGCAAGTCGGAAATCGCGGCGTACCCGACACCGATTTGGCGCTGGGTCAGCTCGCCCGACAGGAAGGCAACGGCGATTGGCATCTCCGCAGCAGGGACCTGCCTGAGCAGCCCGGCTATCTCCGCGATCTTGGCAAGCCTTCCCGGCGAAGCCGCCACGGCCGCCGAAGTCCGTACCACAGCGTCAAGCAGCATGCGTTTACAGCCAACCTTTCCGCTGAGCCAACTCGACAGCCTCGGCCCGGTTGCGCGCGCCCAGCTTTTGTATCGCTGCAGACAAGTGATTGCGCACAGTGCCCGGGGACAAGTGCAGCCTGGCCGCGATGTCAGAGATCATGTCGTGCCCGGCCACCGCGGCGAGCACCTGCGTCTCCCGCTCAGTAAGTCCGAGCAGGACAGCGGCGACGATGATGCTCATCAGCACCCTGCGGTAGGGCACAGGCGTATGCCCGTCAGCTTCGTCAGCCATGACGGGCAAATCGCGAGTCATGCTCACAGGCTAGGCAGTCCGCGGCCGCACGTCATGTGCGCGCGGTCCCGCCTGGACCATGACGGATGTCACGGTGCGGACTGCCCCGGGCAGGCCGACCAGCGCGCGCGGCCGGCCAGCGGCGGGCGGCCGGACACGGCGCAACGGGCGGCTCTGCGCCTGCGTGCGCCGGTTCAGATCAGATCAAGCAGGCTCCTCCTGCCCGACCACGCTCAGACGATGCGCTGATGCCCGTTCATGTCGGCATCTGGCTCGGCCGCATCGACGTCCTGGCTTGTCCCGGCCTCAGGCGGCTGCCCTGGCACCGGGGCGGGCGGCGTGTACACAGCCGAGTTCTGCCGCTGACGCAGCGCGAGCACCGCGGCGATGCTAGCCAGCGCGAGCAGCATCGTTCCGAGCACCAGGCCAGTCCGGCGGCGGCGCGGCCGCTGCGGCGTGGTGTCGATCTTCTCCGCGGCCGAGATGAGCGCACTGGAGATCATCGGCGCGATGGTTTCGCTGATCGCGTGCGCGGACTGCTCGATCTGCGGCGCAGCCCAGGACCGTGCGGCATCCACCAGCGGCGTCGCCCAGGCAATGGCGTTGTCGGTGCCCTGCCGTACGGTCGCGCCGGCGTTCCTCGCCAGCGGAACTGCCTGCTGAGCTGCTTGCTGCGCCATCGGCACCGCCTTGCCGGCGAGCGGAGCCACTTGCCTTGCTGCGCGCGTGGCGTGCCCGCGAACTCCGCTGACCTCGACAACCTCCGGCTTTCTGGTCAAAACAGACACAAAGACCTCCCGTGTTTCTTTCCCCCCCATGACACCTTCCCTGCAGCCGAAGGGTCAATCACGGCACCCGAAGGGTCGCTCCGTCGCCCGGAGTGGCTTGAGTGCAACGTGGGCATGGCAGGATTCTTGGTATGACGAACACGCTGACCGCAACGCTGCGGACAAGCCGGGGGCCTGTGGTCGTCCGGCTCTTTCCTGATCATGCGCCGAAGACGGTGCGCAACTTCGTCGAACTCGCCGAGGGCACCAAGGAATGGACTAACCCGGTGACTCGCAAGTCAGGCCAGGCCAGGCTGTATGACGGCACGATCTTCCACCGGGTCATCCCGGACTTCATGATCCAGGGCGGGGATCCGCTCGGCACCGGCACCGGCGGACCTGGCTACAAGTTCGCCGACGAGTTCCACCCTGACCTGGCGTTCGACCGGCCTTACCTGCTGGCGATGGCCAACGCCGGACCTGGCACCAACGGCTCTCAGTTCTTCATCACCACTGTTCCGACGCCCTGGCTCACCGGTAAGCACACGATTTTCGGTGAGGTCGTCGAGGGCAGCGAAGTTGTCGATCAGATCAGCAAGGTGCAGACGAGCCGCGGCGACCGCCCGGTCACCGACGTCGTGCTGGAGTCTGTCGAGATCGGGCGTTCCGACAGCGAGTAGGCGGTCGACACACCTCATGGCCATCCCCCCAGACCAAGATCAGAGCCAGGCCGCTCCACCTGTCTGCTATCGCCATCCAGGCCGGCCGACTTATGTATCCTGCGTGCGCTGTGGCCGGCCGGCCTGCCCGGACTGCCTGCGCCCGGCTGCGGTAGGCCATCAGTGCGTCGACTGCATCAGTGCCGGCAACCAGGGAGTGCGCCGGGCTAGCGGCCGGTTTGGCGGCCAGGTGACCACGAACGCGACGGTGACCTGGACGCTGGTCGCGCTGAACGTGGCCTGCTACATCGCCGAGTTGATCAACCAGAACCTGATAACCGACGGCTTTATGCTCGGCAAGTTCGGCAGCCAGTACGGCGTCGCCGACGGCCAGTGGTACCGCCTGATTACCAGCGCCTTCCTGCACGATCCACTAGGCAGCGGCCTGGGCATACTGCACATCGCGTTTAACATGTGGGCCCTGATCTTCGTGGGCCCGGCGCTTGAGCACGTGCTCGGCCGGGTCCGGTTCCTGGCCGTATACCTAGCCAGCGCCCTGGGTGGCTCGGTGCTGTACTACCTCATCGCGCCGGTTGGCATCCCGGCACTCGGAGCTTCCGGGGCCATCTTCGGCCTGTTCGGGGCCTGGTTCGTGCTGGCCAGACGGCTCCGGATTGACTCACGCCAGATCGTCGGCCTGATCGTGCTCAACCTCGTGATCGGGTTCGTCGTGCCCAACATCGGCTGGCAGGCACACGTCGGCGGGCTGATCGTGGGCGCGGCGCTGACCGCCGCCTACGTGTACGCGCCGCGCGCCAACCGCGCTGCCATCCAGGTCGGAGCGACCGTCCTGGTATTCGCGCTGCTAATCCTTGGCGTCGTGGTCAGGGATTACCAGCTCGTCGGAGCGGTCAGGCTCTAGCCCCGCGTGCGGCAGTTGAGGTCAGCGCCACTTCGTTGACAGGACCACGCCGGAAACCAGGAAGGTGAATCCGATGACGAGGTTCCATGCGCCCAGGGCGCCGATCGGCAGGCTCTGCTGGCTCACATAGAAGATGACAATCCACACGAGGCCCACTATCAGGCAGCCCAGCATGACCGGGACCAGCCAGGGCGGGCTGACCTTGGCCTTGCTTGAACGCGGCGGTGGGGTGTAGACCGCCTTGCTTCTGACGCGGGACTTCGGCACGGTCGTCTCCTGATCGGCTTCCTTGCTGCGCTCCGACGTACGGCCGGAACGCAGCGGCGCGCGGACCCGAGCGCGCCTATCGGGTAAGCGTAGTTGGTCTTGGGCGGTTATGCGTCCTACGAGCTCGAGGGGCTGGGCGAGCTCGGCGTGGGGCTAGGCGAACCGGACGGGCTTGACGAGCTAGGTGTCGGGGACGGCGTGCTCGCCTCCGCCACGTAGATGATGATCTGCGAGCCAGGTGCTAGCCGCTGCCCGACGGCCGGGCTGGTCGCGTAGACCGTGCCGACCGGGTAGCCGCTGCCAGGAGGAGCCACTCCTGGCGTCGCAGTGACGATGTAGTTGTACGGAGCGGCGGAGAGGAACTGGATCGCCTGTGCCTGCGTCATGCCAAGCACGCGGCTCGGCACCGTTGTCACGTTTCCGTTCACTGTGATCGTCACCGTCGACCCCTCGGGCACCGAACTTCCGGGGTGCGGCGTCTGGCTGATCACCGTATTCGGCGCGGCCGTCGAGGACTGGCCGGGTATCACCTGCGGCACGAGATGATGCGCGCGTAGGGTCGCCTGGGCCAGGCTCCCGGTCATCCCGACCACGTTCGGAACTTGCACCTTAATCGCGCCGCTTGAGTAGACGATGTTCACGGCCGTGCCCTTGGGTTCGGTCAGGCCGTTTGCCGGGATAGTGGAGATCACCAGGCCCTTGGCGACCGATGATGACGGCTTCGGTGTCACGGTCCCGACGGTCAGCCCGGCCGCCCTGATCTGCACCTCGGCAGTCTTGACCGTGTCGTTGAGCACATTCGGCACCGAGACGTCGCTCGTTGTGCCGTTCGCGTACTTGAACAGCACGATCGCGGCGATCAGGACGACGACGACCACCGCCAGGGTCACCCACGGCCAGACTCGCCGCTGCCGCTGTGGCGCGCCGGTACCGCCGTCCTCTGGACCGTATCGGTATGGCGGAATCGCGGTGGTCCGGCCGGCTACCTGCGTCGTGGCACCCATTCGCCGGGTGCCTGGGCTGTAGGCATCGGCCAGCATTGGCGCGGCGACCGGCGCGCCGGACAGTGCGCGCTGTATGTCGTTGCGCATCTCACCCGCCGACTGGTACCGGTCGGCTGGGTCTTTCTGCATGGCCTTGAGCACGATCGCGTCTGCCCAGGCTGGCACCTCCGGGTCCACCTGCGAAGGGGGCACCGGGTTTTCCTTGACGTGCTGGTAGGCGATGGCTACCGGCGAATCACCAGTAAACGGCGGCCTGCCGGTCAGCAGTTCGTACAGCAAGCAGCCGGTCGAGTAAAGGTCGCTGCGCGCATCGACCCGTTCACCGCGCGCTTGCTCCGGGGAAAGGTATTGGGCCGTACCGATGACCTGAGCTGTCTGGGTCATGGTCAGCTGGGCATCGGAAACCGCCCTGGCGATGCCGAAGTCCATCACCTTGACATCGCCAGACCTGGTCAGCATCACGTTGCCTGGCTTGATGTCCCGGTGCACGATGCCGTTGCGGTGACTGTAATCAAGCGCCCGGAGCACGCCGTCGGTGATCTCTGCCGCCCGCTCGGGCAGCAGCCGCCGATCGTCGCGCAGCAGGTCACGCAGGGTCCGGCCGTCGACGAACTCCATCACGATGTAGGGCACAGGGACGCTGCCGACCATGTCCTCGCCAGTGTCGTACACGGCGACGATCGACGGGTGATTCAGCGACGCTGCGGACTGTGCCTCGCGGCGGAATCGCGCCTGAAAGGTCTGGTCACGTGCCAGGTCATCGCGGAGCGTCTTCACCCCGACGATGCGGTCGAGACGGATGTCGCGGGCCCTGAAGACCTCGGCCATGCCGCCGCGCCCGACTATGCCGTCGAGTTCGTAGCGGCCACCGAGCAGCCGGGGCTGAGTCATGTCTCGCACTTACGTTACCGTCCTGCTTATCGAGGGCTGCGACCAGCATGACAGGCCGGGGCAGCAGCCATGCGCCCGGTAGCCTTCGTTGCGACTGATCATGAGTGGGCACCCAGATATGCCTTGATCACCGCGACCGCGATCGGAGCCGCCGCGTCTGCACCGAAGCCGCCGCCCTGAACGATGACCCCGACGGCTATCGGCGACGGCCTTCCGTTGCTGCCCGGCACGAAACAGGTGAAGACGGCATCGTTCGGATTGCCATTATTAATCCCGTTTTCGGCGGTTCCGGTCTTTCCGTCAATCGTGATGCCTCCCGTCGCCTGCGGTCCGGCGGTTGCCGCGGCCGTTCCGCCAGGGTTGTGGGTAACCTCAAACATCATGGACTGCACATAGCCCGCGACGGTTCGCGATACTGCCTGGCTCAGGACGGATGGCGTGTGCGACTCGATCAGCGAGAGGCCCGGCCCGAGGACCCGCTGAACCAGGTAGGGCTTCATCAGGGTGCCGCCGTTGGCGATCGCCGCAGAAAACATGGCCTCCTGCATGGGGGTGACCGCATCGTTGAACTGCCCGATGGCCGTGAAGGCGGTCAGCGACGGGTCGGTCCAGCCCTGAACCTCCGGCACAATGCTCGGCACCACCGGCAGCGGGATCGACAGCGGCGCATTCATGCCGAACTTGCTCGAGTAGTCGCGCAGCACCGGAGCGGTGAGCTTGATGCCAAGCCCGCCGAATGCCGTGTTGCAGGACATCCAGAATGCCTGGATGATCGGCGGGTGCCCGTTGCCGCAGACCTCGCCTCCGTCGTTGATCAGGTGATGGCCATTGGGCAGCGTCAGCACGGTAGGCGCAAGCACCGTGGTGCTCGGATTGGCTACCTTCCCGGTGGAAAAAGCAGCGGAACTCGTCACGACCTTGAAGGACGAGCCTGGCGGGTAGCGTTCCTGGATCGCCCGGTTCAGCAGCGGCTGCCGCGGATCTGCCAGCAGCTGCCTGTCAATCTTGTCTAGCTTCGCGCCGTTGAGCGTGGTGAGCTCGTTCGGATCGAACGAGGGGTATGAAGCCAGCGCCAGCACTGCGCCGGTGGACGGGTCCAGCGCCACGAGCGCCGCGGGGTGGCCTCCGTCTGCGGCGAGCGCCTGGTAGGCGGCCTTTTGAGCAGCCGGGCTGATGGTCAGCGCGACCGTTGCGCCCTGCTTCTGCTTACCGGTCAGCAGCGCGGTGAAGTTGTGCACCGCCAGCCTAGGGTCGGTCCCAGCCAGCAGGCTGTTCTCGGTCTGCTCGATGCCGGTCTTGCCGTAGATCGTGTCGTAGCCGGTGACCGGCGCGTAGATCGTGCCGTAGGGGTATTTGCGCACGTAAATGTCGGTGCCCTTGACCGGCACGGATTCGGCGATCTTGAGGTAGGTGCCGTCGCCGTTGGCGAGGATCGTGCCCCGCTGGTAGGTGAATTGCTGATCGAAGACCCGGACGTTGTGCGGTTCGTCGGCCAGCTTGGTCGTCTCGAATGCCTGCACGTAGTTGATGTTGAGCAGGAGCAGCACGAACATCGCCAGGCAGGCCAGCGAGATGCGGAGGATCGCGCGGTTCATCCGGCCCGCACCACCTGGGTCATGCCTTCGTCCTGGATCGGCTGCGGAGCAGGCTTGCGGGCCGAATCGCTAACCCGGATCAGCAGGCCAACCAGGATCCAGCTCGCCACGAGCGAAGAACCACCTTGAGACAGGAACGGGGTTGTCACGCCCGTCAGCGGTATCAGGCCGCTTACTCCTCCGACGATCACGAAAACCTGGAGGGCCAGCACGAACGACAGTCCCGCGGCCAGCAGCTTGGAGAACGGGTCCTTCACCGCCAGCGCTGCGCGAAGCCCGCGCTGCACCAGCAGACCGAAGATCAGCAGCAGGGCCATAACGCCGACCAGGCCAAGTTCCTCGCCGAACGCGGTGAAGATGAAGTCGCTCTGCACCAGCGGAGTGAAATAAGGCTGGCCATGCCCGAGGCCAGTGCCGAACAATCCGCCGAATGCCATTCCTTCCAGGCCCTGGACCAGCTGATAGGAAGCGTTGAGCGGGTTGCTGCCCTGGAAGGGGTGCAACCAAATGGTGAACCGCTCGCCGACGTGGTGGAAGAGACTGGCGGTAACGAACGTCCCGGCGAGGAACAGCCCGAGCCCGATCAGCAGCCAGGACGTCCGCTGAGTAGCGATGTAGAGCATGGCCACGAACAAACCGAAGAACAGCGCTGATTGGCCGATGTCAGTCTCGAAGATCAGGATCAGCAGGCTGGCCGCCCATGCGATCAGCACCGGGCCAAGGTCGCGGGCGCGCGGCAGGTCGATGCCCAGGACGCGGCGCCCGGCCAGCGCCAGCACGTCGCGCTTGGACACCAGATAACCGGCGAAGAAGACCGCGAGCGCGAGCCTGGCGAACTCGCCGGGCTGGATCGAGAAACCGCCAAGAATGATCCAGACCTTCGCCCCGTTGACCACGCTGTGGCTCGACGGCAGCAGCGCCGGAAGGGCCAGGAGGGCGAGGCCAAGCGCGCCAAGCGTATAGGTGTAGCGCTGCAAGACGCGTGCCTCGGAGATCAGTACCAGCACGAGGACCAGCCCGACGATGCCAACGCCGGTGTAAACGAGCTGCAGCTTAGCGGCCGACGTCGACATGACGGGCGAGACGAGGTACCCGGGATTGCCGTTCCGGCCCGACTCTTGCAGCCGGTAGATCATCACGATGCCGAGGCCATTTAGCAGCGCTGCCAGCGGCAGCAGCAACGGGTCGGCGTACGGCGCGAAGCGGCGAACAGCGAAATGCCCGGCAATCATGAGGATGGCGAACACGATGACATAGACCGGCAGTCCGGCTGGCAGCTTGCCTTTCAGGCCAAGGCCGACTGCCCCGTAGGCAAGCAGCACTACGGCCAGCGCGAACAGGAGCATGACCAGCTCAGTCCGTCGCCGGCCACGCGGCATCGGGACTGGCTGGTCGACGCGGGCGGCGAGGCTCACGCTGCCCCCTGTGCCGGGCAGTTCGCCGGCACAACGGGCTTCGGCCCGATATTCACTGTCGGCGTCTTGTGCTTCTTGCCGGTCTTACTGGTCTTGCTGGCCTTCAGCTGGGCAAGCTTGGCCGCATATTTGGCGTTCCACTCCCTTAGGGCGGTCTGCTCCTGATTGCAGTTGTACAAAAACCTGATCTGCTGCACGGTGGCCTGCGCCTTAGCCAGCGTGGTCGGCGTCGTGGGCAGGGATAGGTCGCCGGGCACGTGCGATGTGGGGATACCGGTCCGCTGGTACACGCTGGACAGGTTCAGCCAGGCGATCTTCTGGCTGATGCCGCGATAGATGATCACTTGGTTGCCGTCAGAGGCAACGAAGTACTGGCTCTGCGTCTCCCGGTAACCGACATATAGTCCACCGACGATCAGCAGGAAAAGCACCACCAAGATCGTGGTCACTACCGGCCAGCGTCGCCTCGGCTCGCCCAGATCCTCATCGGCTGTGTCCTCGTCACCGCCCGCTGTGCCCGCGGCGCTGGCTCTGGACCCGTTCAGGCTGGCGCTGGGCACCGAGCCCGGCAGGTGTCCGTCCGGCGATCCCGCGGTCGCAGCGCGCAGCAGAGTGCTCGCGTCGCCGTGCGCGGCCGCCCCGGCTAGCACCGACTCCCTTGTCGGCGGCACCGGTCCGGATACGCTGTCCACCACGTCCGCCACGATGCAGGTGATGTTGTCAGGGCCGCCGTTGCGGTTAGCGAGCGCGATCAACTGCCTGACTGCCTGGTCGGCGTCCGGGACCGTGCTGAGTACCTCGTGTACTTGCTTGTCGCTGACGACGTCGGTCAGGCCGTCTGAGCACAGCAGATACCTGTCGCCGAGGATGGCGTCGTGTATCGCCAGGTCTGGGTCCGCCTCGGTGCTGCCCTGCAGCGCCCGCATGATCAGAGAACGCTGCGGGTGGTTCGCGGCGGCGGCTGGACTGAGCCGGCCCTCATCAACCAGCGACTGAATCAGGGTGTGGTCGCGGGTTATCTGGTACAGGTCACCGTCGCGCAGCAGGTAGGCACGCGAGTCGCCGATATGGCAGACGGCTACTCTGGCGCCTGCCCATAGCAGCGCGGTCAAAGTGGTGCCCATGCCTTCGACCGAAGGGTCGGACACGCTCATGTCGTGCAGCGTGTTGCGGGCCGAGGCCACGGCTGCCGCGAGCGCTTCGAGCATGTCATCGCTGTCGGTCAGGTTCTGCCGATCAAGCGGGGCGATGGCGGAGATCGCTACCGCGCTGGCTACCTCGCCGGCGGCGTGGCCGCCCATCCCGTCAGCGATGGCCAGCAGGCGCGGGCCGGCGTAAGCGGAGTCCTCGTTGCCCTCACGAAGCAGCCCAACGTCAGACAGGAGCGCGTAATGCAGTGCAAGGGTCATCTGCGCAGCTCCAGAACGGTCTTGCCGATTCGGATCGGTACACCTACCGGTACCGGGGTCGGCTGCGTCACCTTCTGCCGGTCCAGGTAAGTGCCGTTAGTCGAGCCGAGATCCTCAACCAGCCACTGGCCATTTTGCGGGAAGAGTCGGGCATGTCGGGTCGAAGCGTAGTCGTCGCTGAGGACAAGCGTGGCATCATCGGCGCGCCCGATAGTGATCTGCTGATCCGTCAGGCCCAGGCTTGTGCCCGCAAGTGCGCCTGCTGTCACAAGCAGCTGGTGGGGAGCCGAGCGGGACTGTCGCACCGGCTTGGCCTTGGACCGCTGCCTCGGCGGGGGTGGCGCAGCCTGCCGCCTGCGGCGGGTGGACGGCCCGAACAGGTCAGTCCTGACTACGCCGACCGCGGCGATCACGAAAAGCCACAGGACAGCAAGGAACCCGATCCTGATCAGGGTGAGCTCGAGCGCGTTCATCCGGTCATGAGTTCCTTGGCTTTGCCATGCTTGCCAGTGGCTTCTCAGCTGTCCTTGCCTTGTATCGCTGTTTGCCGACCGGGCGGCACTGAGCCGGTGCTGCCCCGTTCCCTTCCTAGCGAAATTTCAGTAAATGCTGTCCCGGCGGAAGACGAGGGTCGTCCGGCCCAGGGTGACCCTGGTCCCGTCGGTGAGGGCGACTCGCCGCACGGGCTGGCCGTTGACAAATGTGCCATTGGTCGAGCCCAGGTCGACCAGCACGACCTCGCCGTCCTCTACCCGGATCTCGGCGTGATGCCGTGAGACACCGGGGTCAACGAGACGCAGGTCACAATCGGTGCCGCGGCCGAGGATGATCAGCGGCGTGCTGATCTCATAAGTGCGCTGGGTGCTGCCGTCCGGGCCGGGCTCCGGGCCGGAGACCAGCAGCCGGGGCTTGCCATGGAAACCGCCAGCGGGCTGCGGCAGGTCGGTGGCAGGACGCCGGATCTCGCCATCCTCGACGGTCGTGCCTCTGATCACGCCAGACAAGATCCGGAACGTGCCTGTAGTCAGGTCCCGGACGCCCTCGAATCGCATCCGGACCGGCCCCACGAACGAATATCCCTGCTCTTTGGCATACTCGCGGGCCAGTGTTGCCAGCTCAATCCCTAGGCTGTCGGCATAGACATCCAGCCGCGCGTAGTCGTCTTCGGCGAGCTCCACGACGAAATCGTTCGGCACCAGGGTGCGGCCCTGAGCCACAATGGCCGCGCGGTCGTCCATTTCTCGCTGGACTGCGCTGGCTACCTCAACTGGCTGAAGCTCGGACTTGAACGCCCGCGCAAAGGCACCCTCGACCATCCCCTCGAGCCTGTGCTCAAAGCGCTGCAGAACTCCCACCGTGGTGCCCTCCTCTCCCTGCCGTATCCGATGGTATCGGCGATGTGGGACAGCTTGCGGACGTGCTAACCTGACTGCTGCCCCAGGGCGGGTGGCGGAACGGCAGACGCGCACGGTTCAGGTCCGTGTGTCCGAAAGGACGTGAGGGTTCAAATCCCTCCTCGCCCACGTCCAATTTACGTGCGCGCCCCTCGGGCTGCCGACTCGTTAGCTGGCCTGGCCGCAGCTTAGGCGCAGTATGCGGTCCTTGTCACCGGGATCCCGGCCCTCGAGCATGCTCTGGCAGCATGAACGGCATGACGGCCACGGTCGCCCTGCAGCGCGCACGCAAGATTGCCGAAGAACTTTTGTTCCCATCTGCGATGTATGTCGACCAGGCCGTCCGGGTCCCGGCCGGCCACCTCGGCGCGCTTGCTGAAGCCGGGCTTTACGGCCTGGCCGGACCGGCCTGTGCAGGTGGCCTGGAAGCTGACCCTGGCACGTTCTGTAGTGTGACCGAGATCATGGCGGGCGGCTGCCTGGCCACGACTTTTGTCTGGCTACAGCACCACTCCACGGTGCGGGCGCTGACCACGTCGGACAACGTGGCCCTGCGGGATGCCTGGCTAGAGCCACTGTGCCAGGGCGCCAAGCGAGCCGGCATCGCACTCGGCGGAGCGCGGCCAGGGCCACCGCTGCTGCGGGCAACCGCGGTGCCGGGCGGATATGTGTTTGACGGCTCCGCGCCCTGGGTCACCGGCTGGGACATGATCGACGTGGTATACACCCTGGCCCGAGACGGCTCCGGTGAACTGGTCGCCGCTCTGCTGCCGGCCCGGGTCTCCGCAACGCTGGCCGCCCGCCGGCTCGAGCTGGTGGCGGTCAATGCCAGCGTCACTGTCGAGCTGACCTTTACTGGCTACTTCGTGCCCGCCGGGCTTGTCACGGGCGTCGTGCCGCACGAGGAATGGCTGCTGCGAGACGCCGCCGGGCTGCGTCCAAACGGTTCGCTGGCACTCGGGGTGGCCGGGCGCTGTTGTCAGCTGATCGGGCCTGGGCCGCTGGACGACGAGCTCATCACGTGCCGCAGTCGGCTGGACGCCGCCGATGCCGGGACGCTGCCCAGGGCGAGAGCTACGGCGGCCGAGTTCGCCTGGCGGGCGGCCGGTTCGCTGGTGATAGCCGCCGGGAGCCGGTCGATCGTGGCTGGTGAGCATCCGCAACGGCTGGCCAGGGAGGCCATGTTTCTGCTGGTCTTCGGCTCGCGCCCGGCAATCAAAGCGGCCCTGTTCGACCTGGTCGCGGCACCGCACGCGGCCGTCAGCGCGCCATCTGAGTAAGGCGAAGACGTATGCACGCCGCCCAGAAAGATCCTTCGGCATAATCTGGCCGACGATGCGGCAATCAGCGAGACGACGGCGCAGCCGGATCGGGCACAATCGATGCTGTGCCAGAACTGCCCGAGGTGGAGGCGCTCGCCGCCGACCTGCGCGAGCGCGCAGTGGGGCGGGAGATCGACCGGGCCGACATCGCCGAGTTCTCGG
>Ga0187814_10000364_pt1 | contig 14585 bp, 11 predicted proteins | sample NC_S_4_FD_132450 | JGI IMG/M metagenome (GOLD analysis project Ga0187814, IMG submission 132450) | Wetland sediment microbial communities from Neuse River Estuary, North Carolina, USA - ASW-S_4 | ecosystem: Environmental > Aquatic > Freshwater > Wetlands > Sediment | place: USA: North Carolina... | reverse complement strand
CGTGTCGCCACGTGAGCAGGGCCATCGCCGCCATCGCGATCGCGCTCGCGACTCCGAGCCCATCGAGGTGCGCGGCGAACCCGGCGCGCGCGATCAGCGTGCCGCTCGCTGCCATGTTCAGCGCCGAGCGCGTCCAGGCTAGGCTGGTGCGCTCGCGCGCTGTGCCCGGATCGCCCAGCTCGGGCGCGAGCGTCGCGTCCTCACCGGCCGAGGTCTGAGGCTCCCTCGGGCTCAATGCACCAACCGGTCGACCACGGCCAGGACCGCGCCGCAGAAGGCGATCACCGCAATCCCTCCGGTGAGCAGACGCGGCATCCACGAGTACCTGAGTGGCTCCCGCAGGCGCATTGCCCGTTCGCTGTCCTCCCAGTGCAGGTAGCTCGCGAGCGCAAGCGCGGCGCCGAGCACGATCAGCGGCACCGCGATCAGCAGCCTCAGTCCGTGCAGGTTGAAATGCAGGAACTGGGCCGCCGCCAGGCCGGCGGCGATCAGCGCGAGCGCGGTGCGATTCCAGGCGAGGAAGGTCCGTTCGTTGGCGAACGTAAAGCGCGGATCAGGCTCACTGCCGGTTTGCTCAAGTCGCCGCTCGCGCCGCGTGCTGGAGGCAAGCCAGCGCCGAAGCGCCCAGCCTTGACCGTCCGTCTCCCCGCCGGACTCGGGGTCTCGCGGGCCGCCGGCGGCGGGCAGCTCGCGCTGGTCGGCGTCGGCTTCAAACGAGCGCTCGCTCATCACCAGCATTCTCCCGCCTCGATGGCGTGACGTAGAAGGTGCCGGTCGCGCGGAACTCGGCTCCCTCGTCGGTCCGGGCGCGCGCCCCCTACGCGCCTGTGTCTCACATCTGCCCGGCGTAGAACGCGCGCCATCCGCCGTGGCTCGTCCGTCAGCTTGAAGATCCCGATCGGCCACCCGAGCCCCGATTTGACCATCTCGTCAATCTCCGCCCGGGCCAGGCGGTGGTTGCTATTCGCGCGCGATCATCGCGGCGGCCTCGCGCTCGAGGTCGACGTAGGGCTCGCCGGTGACATCGACGGCCCCAAAGTGGATCGTGCCGCCGGTGAAGGGCCAGGGCCGCTCGCCTGGGTAGTCGTAGGTGATCGCGTGGAGGCTCCGTCCGACTGTCAGCCCGGAGCCTGTGAGGCCGAAGGTCGCGGGTTGGGTCTTGATCCGGTCCTCGCCGACCTTCTGATCGCCGTGGTAGAGCGAGACGATCCCGGTCGAGACTCCCGGCGGGTCCTCGCCGTCCTTGACGAACGACGCGGACAGGATCAGGTTCTCGCCGACGGGCAGGTCCTCGGTCGCGTCGATCTTCTGCTCGAGCATCCCGACGAAGTTGTAGACGTAGTGCAGCCGGTTGTCCTTGATGTAGAGCGTATGTCCGCCGAAGTGCGAGCCGTGCGCGAACAGCACGCCACTCGCTCCCGCCGCCGGGATGTCGAGCCACATTCCTATGATGTAGTCGCGGTTGCGGACGTTGACCGCCTGCGTCTCCGGGACCTCGGCGACGTCGGGGAAGTAGCGGTAGCGGTTGCGAGGGCTGGTGAGCTGCGGCCGCGGGGTCGTGATGATCTCGATCGGGGAGCGGTCATCGAGCGGGAACGCCCCGTTCGCGCCGGCTTCTGAGAACCAGAGGTTGATCAGCTCGCGGAGCTTGCCTGGCTGCTCGGCGGCGAGGTCGTGGAGCTCCGCGCGGTCGGTCTCGACGTTGTACAGCTCCCACGTGTCTTCGTTGAAATGGCTCCAGCCGGCAACGGTTGGATGGGTGCTGACGGCCTTCCACCCCTCGTGCCAGATCGCCCGCGAGCCGAGCATCGAGTAGAACTGCGTCTTGCGCCGCCCCGGAGCGTCGCCGTCGTTGAAGCTGTAGCGCATGCTGACCCCATCGAAGCTGCTCTGCACGTGGCCCTTGATCGCCTCCGGCGGCTCGACCCCGAGGCAGTCGAGAACGGTCGGGACGACGTCGATCGCGTGGTGGTACTGGTGGCGGATCTCGCCCTTGGCCTTGATCTCCTTCGGCCAGGAGATGATGCACGGGTCACAGCTGCCGCCGTTGAACTCGTAGCGCTTCCACATCTTGAACGGCGTGTTGAATGCCATCGCCCAGCCGTTGGGGTAGTGGTTGTAGGTCGTGGGGCTCCCGAGCTCGTCGATCATCGCGAGGTTCGTCTCGATGTCGTCGGGGATCCCGTTGATGAACTTGTTCTCGTTCAGCGACCCGTTCGGTCCGCCCTCGCCGCTGGCGCCGTTGTCGGAGACCAGCACGATCATCGTGTTCTCGAGCTGCTCGGTCTCCTCCAGGTAGGCGAGCAGCCGGCCGATCTGATCATCGGCGTGCGCGAGGAACCCCGCGTACACCTCGGCCATCCGACAGAACAGCTCGCGCTCCTCATCGGACAGCGAAGCCCACGGCCGCGTGAAGTCCAACGCCGGGAACGGCTGCCCCTCGGGACCCTTGCGCGTCTCCGGGGTCCCGATCGGATTGACCGGCGGCAGCTGCGTGTCCTGCGGGACGAGCCCGAGCTGCTTTTGGCGCTCGATCGTCTGCTCGCGCATCGCTTCATAGCCCATGTCAAAGCGGCCCTTGTACTTCTCGATCCACTCGTTCGGCACGTGGTGCGGCGCGTGACACGCTCCCGGCGCGTAGTACAGGCAGAACGGCTTGTCCGGCGCGACCGCCTTCGCGTCCTTGATGAACTCGAGCGCCTTATCGGTCAGATCCACGGTCAGGTGGTAGCCATCCTCCGGCTGGGCCGGCTGATCGACCGGATGGTTGTCGTAGATGAGGTCGGGATGCCACTGGTTGGTCTCAGCTCCGAGGAACCCGTAGAAGCGCTCAAACCCGCGCCCTGTCGGCCAGTTGCGCCGCGTCGAGGCCAGGTGCATCTCGTCGGTGGGGCATAGGTGCCACTTGCCGGTCATGTACGTGTTCCAGCCGAGCTCGCCGAGGATCTCCGGGAGCATCCCGTTCTCCGGCGGGACCGTCCCGCTCGCGTTCGGAAACCCGATTGCGGCCTCCGTGATGCACGCCATGCTGTTGCGCGTGTGGTTGCGTCCGGTCAACAGGCAGGAGCGCGTCGGCGAACACAGCGCTGTGGTGTGCCACTGCGTATACCGCACGCCCTGCGAGGCGATCCGGTCGATGTTCGGCGTCTCGACCGGGCCGCCGTAGCAGCCGATCGCCGAGAAACCGACGTCGTCGAGCACGATGTACAGCACGCTCGGCGCGCCATCAGGCGCCCTCGGCGGCTCGAACGGCGCCCAGTCCGGAACGGAATCGCGAATGTCGACATCGATTACGCCCTTGAACGGGATCGCCATTCGCTGCTCCTAGGTCTCGTGGTTCGAGCGCGCCAGAAACGCCACTCTCGATGATGCTCGTCGGCCTCGCCTCGCCGCGCATCATCCGTTGCGGGTGATGCCCACTGATGCCCATGAGATCACCGGTCCGGGCACGCGTGAGGTCACGCCGGAACCGGTGTCGTCACGACTGCCTGCCCCCGATGTCGTCGCATCTCGGCGCCAATCGAACGAAGGCGACTCTCGCGCTGCCGTCACGACGGCACACATCCGCCGCCGATCCCCAGGCAGGAGGGCCGCCTGGCGCACCTGACTCGTTCAATGCACGCCCGATCGAATTCGCCAGCGACGAATCGCCGAGCAAACCCCGGCTCGATCGCTCCGCGCCAGCGCCCGAGGGCGGGGAGCGCTGGTAGCTGGCGCGGAGGATGTGCACGCTGACGAGCATCACCCACACTGGGAAGAGCACCTCGACCCGGGGGACCGTCCTACGACGAGCAGCAGCACGGCGGCGATCACGTAGCCAGAAACGGTGAGCCAGCGAGGCGCGGTCATTTGCAGGACGTTTGGAATCACCAGGTTCGCTCTGCTGCCTACTTCTGCGAGTTAACGCCTCCACGTCCGCTTCGAATCAGGCCGAGCGGCATCTCCAGGTAGTCGGCAGTAGCACGCTCATCGCCGTCGTTGTCACGTGTCGCGGCGATCGCCTCCCAGACGTCGAGCCCCGTCCCCACCAGGCGGGCCCGGCGCCCTGCGGGGCCGTCGGCGAACCGGATCAGCGGATGCTCGTCGGTGCGGAGTCCTTCCTCGACGTAGCGTTGCGCGAGCGTCCGCGGCGCGACGCTACGGCTGCGCGCACAGCGATCCGCTCGCTACCGTCGAGGTTTCAACGGCTCTCGTGTCCGCGTACATGCCCGCGAGCCGACCGCGCCGGGACGAGGTGCGCGGAGCGGCGTCGTAGGCGTGGACGTAGATCCGCTGCGTGGTGGCGACATTCGCGTGGCCGAGACGCGCGCTGACCTCCTCGATCTGCCAGCCCGCAGCGATCAGCGCCGAGCCGTGGGAGTGGCGAATGCTGCGGAAGGTGGGGCGGGCTCGATGATCGCGCCGTCGCGCTCGACAGCGTTGAGCCCTGCGCGCTTCACGGCACGGGCGAGGGTGCGACCGCCGATGTCGCGATGGTCGTGTGGGGTGCCGGCGCGGTCACGAAGACGAAGTCGTGCCGGCCGCTGCGTGCGGCCGCAAGATTGCGGCGGGCAGCTTCGAGGCCGTCGTGGCAGTGATCTCGAGGCATCGGTGCGAACGGCTCGTCTTCAGCGGCGCCCGCGCCCCTGCCGGTCGAGCTGGGATTTGAGCGTGACCGTCTGCCCGGTCAAGCTCGCCCCAGACGAGGCCGAGGGGCCTCTGCAAGACGGCAGCCGTCTCGGCAGCGAGCTCGAAGAGAAGCTTGTAGGGCTCGTCGATCTTGTCGAGCAGGCGGCGTAAATTGAGCCGGCCCTAATCGTCCAGCGTTTGAGGTCGGCCCGCCGCTGCTCGGCGATCGATGCGGCAACATCGCTCGGCGTGAGGGGGGTCATGTGGGAGCCGCGAACCGGTGACGCAGATGGCCGAGGCTGGCGGTCTAGGCGCTGTGCGTCGCCGGCCGGAGCCTCGCGACCCGAGCTTCACCAGGCGGCCGCGGCGTCGTCGAAGCGCTGTCGCAGATACCTGGCTCGGCGCGCTGCCCGGAATCATCCGGGGACCAGCGGCGCGCCGCTGAGCGGCACGTCCCTCTCCTCGGGGCTCGAGCACCCCGAGGGGGTGACCGCGAGAGCTTGAGAGAACGACAGCGACGCGGGGCAGCCGTCGCGACAGGGTAAGGGCTTCGACCCCAGTGGAGGTACGCGCCGGCAGCGAGGTCGGCGCGCAGCGCGCTGAGCGCCGCTCTATGGCCGCACGCCCCTCCGGCTGCCCAATCCTCAAAGGGGGAGCGAGCTCGACGCTGTCGCAATGTCGAGACGAAGGAGCAGCCGGTTCGGCCGCTGGGCGGATGCGCGTTCGTCTTCCGCAGCGAGACTCTTCAGGCTAGGCTGACCCGGTCATCTTTGCGGATCGTGCCTGTCGCTTCCGCGACGGCGTAGACGCCAGCGCAGGGGTAGAGCGCACCCGCGACGTCGATCCTGTTGTGCTGGGCGAGGGCCTTGAGGATCCGGGAGTCCTTCGGAAAGTCCTCCTGCGCAAGGCTCGGCATGACGCATCGAGGATCTGGCAAGGTCACGCCGAGCTGTACGTCGTCGCCGATCGCGAGCGTGTGACCGAGCCACTCGTTCTCGACGAAGCCACGCGCGGGGGTATCGACGATCATATTCATGCGGAACCGCCGGGCGTCAAAGCGGCTTTGTGGTTCGAGTTCGCCCAGCTGGTCCAGGCTCGACGTCGTGAGGACGCTGAGCGGGAAAAGGTCGAAGAACGAGCCGTCGGGAACAGCCGAGGGGAGCCCCCGCTCGTTGAAGAACGCCGCACCGAGCCGCGCTTCAACGACCTCGTCGCGGTGTCCCTCAGGATCGTAGTTCTCCTCGTCAGGGTGATACTGATCGATCGTGTAGCCGTTCTGCGCGGCGCGCGCCAGCTCCACTTCGCGCCCGAAGAAGCGCGACAGGACAGCGTCGACATCCGCCGCGTCGCTCAGCACCGAGTTGCCGTCGGCGAGTTCGATCCGCGCTGGCGGAAGCTCCTCGCCCGGCCGCGGCGGTTCGACGAACGCCGCCCGGCACGCGAGCAGGTTGGGCCACAGCTTCGGATGCTTGGCGCTCGCGACCTTGTCCGTTTCCCTGTCTCGGATCGCGTAAGCGCGGTCGCCAACGATCCCGCCCTCACTCACATCGGCCGCGTCGAGCTGCTCGCCCAACATCGACTTGACGGGGAATCGCCACAGCGCTCGAATCGTGCCAACGGGCTCGCTCGCGTTCATTCTTCGGCCTCCTTCAGTCTGTGAGCCTCGATGCTTTGGTCGCGGAGCTGCTTGCGCCTAGCCCACCGGTCGGCTCGACATTAGCCTAAGGGCCGCCCCCACCGCGGCCAACGGCCAGAGCGTCTCGGCCTCTACCGCTATCGGATCTGCCCGCCACCGGTGCCAAGCGCTGCTTGCTGACTCTGCCTAGCCGGCGACAGCCGCAGACTGGGCATTGCGCTGGTCGCGGCGGAAAACGGAAGCCGCACCCACCGGGAGCAAGAGTGCGCCGGGATTCGTGAACAGCCACTTACCCAGAGCGTGGTTGTACCAGTGGTTCGCCCCGTAGGTGAACAGCAGTCGCAGACCAATCACGACGATCCAGAACGCGGCGCACGCCGCTCCGGCTTCACTGACGAGCTTCTTGGTCCCCGGATCTCGCCGGATCACCATCAGTAGGAGCGACCCGACGGCCCCGAGCGCCAGGCCCGCCACGAGCCCGACGAGCTCAAGGGTAAGACCATTGCCCGCCGTCTGCGGGCTCTTGACAAAGATCGCTATGGCGATCGCCGCCACGAGCACCGGGCGAAGGACCCGACGCCAGGTGATTTCCTTCGTTCCGAGGTCAGCCCACAGCACGGCCCCCAGAACCGCAAGGTTCAGTTGACGCGCTGCAAAGCTTGCTCGCGGGTCACTACTCGGCTGCTCAAGCTCGTTCCCCTCCACGGGGATGGGATCTCCCACTAGCGGCGCCCGCGGTCAAGAACGTCTGGCAGAACACTCGCTCGTGACCAAGCAGACTGTCCCTCTGGTCGAGCTCCGGAAGCGGCGTCGTGGTCGCGTGGATGCGTCCAAGAGACTCCGCGGGTGGCGCAGTGGGGTGGTTACGCTTGAGCGCAGGCGTGAACGTTGGCGTAGTGATTGGGCTGGTCCTCGCGGCGATTTCGACCACGCTCACGAACGTCGCTTATTCGCGGGAGCACGACGCCGCTGCTTCTCTGCCGTGCCTGTCGATGCGGCGCCCGGTGCAGTCGCTACGCCTCCTGCTCACCAACCGGAGCTGGCTGACTGGCTTCGGGATGGAGTCGGGTGGGTTTGCGTCCTACGCCGCGGCGCTGGCGCTGGCGCCGCTCGCTATTGTCCAGAGCATCGGGGCGGGCGGGATCGGCGTTCTTGCGTATGTGTCTGCGCGGGTGAGCGGCCGGCGGCTGGGACGTCGCCGCTTGACCGGAGTGTGGGCGTCCGTACTCGGCCTGGTCTTGCTTGCTGTGTCGCTGGCCAAGAGCAGCGGCGGGGGCGGGCGAGGCTCCACCGCAGCGATTCTGGCGTGGCTTGGCGGGACCGGTGCGCTGGCGCTGGTCGTGCTGTTGATCGGTCGTGCGCACGGGGGGCTTGGCGTGGCTCAGGGCGTCGCCGGAGGTCTCTTGTTTTCAATCGGCGACATCTCGACGAAGCTCGCGACCCAAGGTGGCACCCACTTCGCCTTTGTGGTGACCCTCATCCTCGGCTACACGCTCGGAACCTCGTTGCTCCAACTCGGCTACCAGCGCGGCAGTGCGCTGACCGTGGCCGGACTCGCCACGTTGTTCACGAACGCCCTCCCAATACTGGCGGGCACCATCGTGCTCAACGAGCCGGTGCCGCCAGGGGGCCTTGGCGTCGCGCGAGTGGTCGCGTTCGTCGCGGTCACCGCCGGCGCGATTCTGCTGGCCGCACCCGACTCGGCGGCACGCGATCAATCCGGGGGCGGAGTGGCCGGAGCGTCGACGCCGGCGGCGGTCGGGCAGTCGGCACGCAAATCGCCACCGGTTTTTTGGGCTCGTTTGTGAGCGGTTACGCCCACTACTTCAACTGCGTAGGCCTCAACTTGGGGCAAGATGCCATCCCGTTCGCCACGGCGGCAGGCCCGACGCCGCCGCCGCCGCCACCACCACCACCACCACCACCGTCTTGGCCTCCGTGGACGACGCTGCCGCGCTGGTTTCGGATCAGACCTCGCACGTCCGCTGGTGAACCAGTCCCGCAGACCTGCTCTTGGACGATAGGCAGGCTTCGGTCACTCAGCGGAAGGCGTCAGAAGCGACAGCCAGCCCGCCGAAGACGTGCGGGCGGTCGGCGAAGGTTCATCTCTGAGAGCGACGCGTTGATGGTCGCGAGGGCCAGTTCGAAGAAGGTGTTGAGCGCGCCGACTACGTTGACCGCCCGCTTGATTCGTGCGGCGCGCGCTGGCGTCTCCGGTGCCGAGGTGCGTCCTGACTCCATCGGCACCGCTCCGCCTGGAGCCTGCCGAGCAAAGCCGACGCCGCCGGCAGCGGAGGCCAGCCCCGTCACAACCACGGCACCGACAGCCACGTCCTTCGCTAATGCTAGGCGTCGCTCGCGCGCGCTACGCCGACGCGAACGGGTCTCGTTCAGACGCGTCGGCAACCACCCACCCACCAGCGCGACAAGCGCCAATGAATCAACGGTGCCATAGCGCCGCCATGCCCGATTCAGCACCTTCCCGCGCTCGGACTTGTCGGTTATGTCCTCAAGTGCGGGATTCATCGCGAAGCGCCCAAACAGATTCCCGCCCAGCAGCGCCGCAAGCGCAACGTGGTGGACGACCCGCCCGACACTGCACGCGATATCGCTCTCGCTCTGGCTCCTCACTTAGCACCCATGCTATCCGTGCTCCCGCAGAGGTGAAAGCGCCCAGAACTGGCGCAAACTGGTTCGAGCGAGCCCGCTGGGCCCTGCCGCAGCGAGACCCGCTCCGCTGCCAGGACGGAAGCTCGAAGGCACGCGCACAGGCCTGAGCTGCACGCCGCCTTGTTCAACTTGGCAGGGCGTTCGAACCAGGGCTGATACACCGCTGGAAAGGTCGCGGCAAGCCACAAGTAGAAGCCCTCACCCGTGCGAGCCGTTGGACCGATCCGGCCTCAGCTCTGCAACAACGCGCCGCCAAGACAGCTGAAACCGAATGTTCTCATCCGATCACCCCAGGTCGAGGCCGAAGCGCCACGTCAGCCGCGTCCGCTGGGGGGACCCCCAACGGACACTGGTCCAGGCCGGTCGGCGCCCCGACGGCCTGGGCCGGCGGGGAGGACTGGAACCCTTGCTTGGAGGCTCGGTAGGCGGCGAACGCGTTGCCGGGGAAGTGATGATCGGCACACTCGATCCGGCTGGGTTTGTGCTGTTCCAGACGATCCCGATGGCAACGGCCCCAGCCGAGAGCGCATCCCCCGCCGGCCCGTATCGGGGGCCAGGATGCGAGTCGGACGTTTGGTCACGCCCCGTTTCGGCTGTTGTTCGCCGGTCGCGCGATCACGGCGATCGGCGATCGGCGAGTTCACCGGCTCGTGCGCCAGCGCGTGAGGCTTGCCGCGGGCGGCGTGCGGGCGCTCGCGACCGCTCGTTTGCCCGCCCGCTTATGCGTGCGACTGCGTCAGCTCGCGAGCCAGCTCGTCGAAGACCTGCACGTAGGCATCGACGGCATCGTTCGTGTGGCTCACCGACAGCGTCCACTCCTCCTCACGGCCGGGCGTCATGAAGATGCCCCGATTCATGTTGTACAGCCACGCGAGCTCGGTCAGCTCGACGTCCTGGTTGGCCTTGAACGTCTCGTAGTCGACGACCGGCGTGGGAGAGAACGTCACGCACCCCTTCGCGCCGACGCCGATCGCATACCCGGGAAGGCTGTAACGCTCGACCACCGCCTGGCAGCCGGAGACGATCCGGTCGTTCAGTTCGTCGAGATACCGGTAGGCCTCAGGCGTCAACACGTCGAACAGGCTGGCCCGGGCGGCCGCCATCGCGAGCGGGTTGCCGTTGTACGTGCCCACCTGGTACACGGTGCCGTCCTCGACCACGCGCATGATCTCCTCGGTGCCGCCGATCGCGCCTGAGGGAAGGCCGCCGCCGAGCGTCTTAGCGAGCGTGACGATGTCCGGCTTGACCCCGAAGCGCTCCGTTGCCCCGCCCGCCGCGATCGCCAGCCCGGTCTTGACCTCGTCGAAGATCAGCACGATTCCGTGCCGGCGCGTGATCTCGCGCACCTCCTCGAGGTATCCCCTCTCTGGCAGCACGACCCCGAGGTTCATCATCGCCGCCTCCATGATCACGCACGCCGGCTTGCGTCCCTCGCGCTCGAGGCGCTGGATCCGCCGCTCCATCGCGCCGGCATCGTTGAACGGCACCGCGATCGTGAGCTCGGCGACCGCACGCGGAATGCCCGCTCCGTAACGCAGCGAAGCGTAGTTCTCGCGGTCGCCGATGCGGTCGTACTCGACGCCGATCGAGACCATCACGCCGTCGTGATGGCCGTGGTAGGAGCCGAAGATCTTCATGATCGTCTCGCGCCCGGTGTAGCCGCGCGCGATCCGGATCGCGTCCATCGTCGCCTCAGAGCCCGAGTTGACGTAGCGCCACCGCTCGAGGCCCCAGCGGCGCTTCAGCTCCTCGGCGACGACCACGCCATCCTCGGTCGTGGCCGCAAAGTGCGTGCCGAGCGCGACTCGCTCGCTCACGGCGCTGACGATCGCGGGATGGGCATGTCCCTGGACCATCGACCCGAACCCGTTGTGAAAGTCCCACATGCGGTTGCCGTCGACGTCGTAGACGACGGGTCCATCCCCGGTCGTCAGGTAGATCGGCCACGGCTCGCGGGCCTGATAGCTCGACGCGACACCGCCGCTCAACGACTCGCGCGCGCGGCGGTACAGGGCGCCCGACGCCCCGGTGCGCTCATCGAGCTTTGCCCGCTCGCGCCTCGTAAGCTCCCGGATCCGCTCGCGGTCCAGCTGCACAGTGGTGTTGACTGCCATCTTCAGGCTCCAATCGGCGCGGCGCGAACCCGGCACTCGCCGTGGCCAGTTCTAGGTTACTCGCGCGGCGATTCCATAGTTTGAGGGCGGCTTCGGAACCGGCGACGCCCAACGGGCTCCATGGATTTCGCTTACCGCACGCGCAACCAGCATCAAGCGGGCTTCGCGCGCAGGCACCTCGATTCCAAGCACCTCGGAATCAGCCAACCGGCGCTTGCACGCGTCCGCTCACCCATCGCCGACCGCGACACTTCTGCATCGCCGCAGACCTCAACGTGGACTGCCGCGAATGTTCGATTGGGGACGAACGATCAACGAACAGCGGGCTGGGCCCGCCTCAGGTGAACGTCGCGGTGGTCCATCGTCACGTCGAACCAGGAGCGACGTTGGGCCAGACGCGGGTGCGACACCGTTGCGGACCACACCTCTTTTGCATGCTGGAACCCCGCGCTTGAACCGGGCCCGCCCGATGACGAAAGCTGCAGATCGTCGGGGCATCGACCCGGATGAGTGGCGCCACTCTCCCGCCAGTCGCGGGGTCGAGATCGTCTGCGATGGTCCATCGCAGCCGTGTGCGGCGCTGTTCGACGAGCTCTACGGCTGACACTCAGCCGAGATCCTTGAACCGCGGCCACAGCGCGGCCCAGCTGCCGCGCAGCCCGGCGGCGAACCACAGCGGCGCGTGCTGCTCGTCGTTGTTCACCTCGAGGTGGTTGTCGAGCCGCGAGACGAGCCGCACCTTGGCGAAGAAGTGCTCGAGATAGCCGGGGTCGAAGCCGACACCGAGCACAGAGGTCGTGCTCGGCGGCGGCGGCCCCCAGTACCAGAAGCCCATGTGGCCGCTGTGGGCCGCCGGCAGGCCGAGCGCCGGACCGTAGCGATCGACGGCGCCCGCCTCGCCGTAGTTGCTAGTCAGGATCGCCCCGTGGGCGCGCACGGACGCGGGCAGTCCGTCCCACGCCGCGGCGATCTCGTGCACGTACGTCGGCCACGCCACCGTTTCGCCGATGTCGTAGTTGAGCGATACGACCGAGGTGTTGTGCAGCGTCCGCAGCGGCACCAGCGGCAGGCCGTAGTACAACGAGCTGAACGCGCTGAGGACGAACGCCGCGCCGAGCGCCGACCGCCGCAGGCGCCGGCGACCGCGCCGCGTCCAGCCGAGCGTGGGCTGCGCGCCGGCCGCGAGCAGCACCGGGTACATCCCTGCGAGGTAGTACGCCTTGCCGTCCGAGATCACAAAGACCGCCGCGAGCAGCACGTAGGCCCAGCCGATCGCGCGGGCGAAACACAGCTCCGGCGCGCGGAACAGCCGCACAAGCCCGGCGATCCACACCGGCGCGAGGTAGAGGCTGACGATCACGAGCTGCTCGGGCAGGACGAGCCAGCGCGACGTCGAGGTGCCCGACGCACCGTTCGCGATCCCGCGACTGACGGTCAGCTCGGGCCAGCCGTGGCGTGCCTGCCAGACGAGGTAGGGCGTCCACATCGCCGCAGCGAGGAGCCCGCCGGCCCACAGCCACGGCGAGCGGAAGGTGCGCCGCGGCCCGGCGATCGCGATCCCGCCGAGCAGCGCCGCGACCAGGAACGCGACCAGGTCATCGTCGAGCAGCCCGACTCCGGCGACGACGCCGACGGCCAGCCACAGGCGCTCGTCGCCACCGCGCAGGATCACGACCACGAGCAGCCAGATCACGGCCCACGCGAGCAGGTCGAAGGTCGTGGTGCTCAGCATGTGGCCGGCGCCGAGCAACACCGCCGAGACCGCGATCGACCCAGCCGCGAGCAGCTGCGCGCCGCGCTCGCCGCCGAACAGGCGGGTCATCGCCGCGGTCAGGGGCACGATCGCCGCCGCCACTACCGCCGAAGGCAGCCGCAGCACCGCCACCGACCCGGGAGCGAGATCGTTCATCAGCCGCGCTAGCAACGGTACGAACGGCGGCTGATCCGGATACCCCCACGCCAGATGCCGCCCCGCCTCAAGGAAGTACAGCTCGTCGCGGTGGTACCCATACCGCCCGGCGACGGCTGCGAGGACCGCGAACACGCACGCACCGAACGCGAGCGACGCCCAAGCGAACCGCGCAGGAGCACGCGTCGCGTCGCCCACCCCACCACGCGCCACAGCAACCGCGGCAGTCACACCACTATCATTCCACCGCAAGACGGGCGCCCGGCGTCACACAAACCACGCCCGTGCCGATCGAGCGCCTCCGGCGCGGGCGGGTGAGGCGGAGTGCACGACCGCCGCTCAGCGCCTCGCCCGGTTGCAGCAGCCGCGCACCGATCGTCTGCTCGAGGATCTTGCGCCAGGCGCGCGTCTTCTCCTCTCCGCGGCGAAGTGCTTGATCACGTTGCGTACCGCGTCCCGAAGTCTCGATTCCGTGGCGCGCGCAGATCGTGCGGATGTCCTCGTACTCGCCAGCGAGCTTGAGCGTGACCGACTGGAACGGTGGTGCGCGACGTCGATCCGCGAGGTGAAGCTCATGATCGAAGATCTCGAACATGAGCTCGTCGTTGGCTCGGGCTCGATCAGCACGGTCTCGACGCCGGGATAGCGCTGCTCCCAAACGCGCGCCATCTCGCGCAGCCGCTGGGAGACGAGCCAGCTTGACCGCCTCGTAGCCGATCTGCGGAAAGCCCACGTAGGAGCAGTGCCGCGGCCGCGCGCCCCGCAGCGTCAGGACGCTGCGCTGAAAGTCGTTGACGTAGGGCACGAGCGGGTAGACGACAACGAATTTCGCGCTGGCCTCGACAGCGATGTCGAGATTGGTCGTCGAGACGACACCGCCGTCGATCAGCTCGCAGGGTCGAGGGCCTCCGCCGCGACGCCGGCCTGCTGCTCCTCTCACCAGCGGACCAGCCACCGACGGCGCTCGCGATCCAAAGCTACTGGATGCTCCGACGCTCGCCGCCCTCAAGGAGCCTGGACCATGCGAAGATCCAGGAGAAGACGTTCAGAGCGCGTCTGTCGGCCCCGCGCACGCAGCAAGGCCGATCGGCCGTGCCGCCGCTGAGCACGACCAGCCACGGGCCACGCGCTGCCGCGACGATCCGGTGCGATCCCTGCAGTCCGCGCGAAGGGGGACGTGCTCGAGGACGCGCAGGATGCCCCACGCGTGATGAAAGGAGGTACCCGTCATGCCGACGCGGGCGCTCTCGTCGGAACGCAGAGTGTCGGAAATAGCCCAATGCAGAAGCGTCCAGCTCGGCGTTGGCAGCGTGCTCGTATTCCTCAACTGCGGTCGTACACGCTCGGAGAGCACTTACGCGCTTTACGCTGCGCTGCCCCCTGGTCTGGCTTCGTGACTTGGGGAGGCATCCGCGCCAGTCAGCCGAGTGCTTAGAGGACCCTGCCGACCGGTGTGCGGCTGACGAGCACCCACGCGAGCGCGAACGAGCCTGGCACGGCTGCACAGGCCACGGCGAGCGCTTTGACCTCAGCGGGGACTCCGACCGGGCGTAGCGCGATTTCGAGCCCGATGATGACGGCTCCTTGGAGGATGAAGGCGGCGAAGGCGCTGCGTGCGAGGGCGCGGCCGAGGCGCCGTGGGGGGCGG
>Ga0187814_10000363_pt1 | contig 14593 bp, 8 predicted proteins | sample NC_S_4_FD_132450 | JGI IMG/M metagenome (GOLD analysis project Ga0187814, IMG submission 132450) | Wetland sediment microbial communities from Neuse River Estuary, North Carolina, USA - ASW-S_4 | ecosystem: Environmental > Aquatic > Freshwater > Wetlands > Sediment | place: USA: North Carolina... | reverse complement strand
GGCGGTCATCGCCGGCGTCGGCCGGACCGGACGCCTCGTCACGTCGGCGGCGCTGATTCTCTTCCTCGCCATGGCCGCGCTCGCCAGCGCCCCGATCACCTTCCTGAAGATCTTCGCGACCGGGATCGGCGCCGGCATCCTGCTAGATGCGACCGTGGTCAGGTCCCTGCTGGTGCCCGCGCTGGTCGCATTGCTCGGCGAGTGGAACTGGTGGATGCCTGCCCGTGCGGCCCGGATCCTGCGGATCGCTCCATCGCCAGTGCGCTCAGCAGGTTCCGCGGTTAACCCGATTAGTCCGGCCAGTCACGGTCGTCCTCACAGGTAGACGGCACCCGGCGGGCAGCCCTGAGGCTCGGCGGTGTGCCGAGGACAGAACGAGGCACGTCGCGAACTGCGACGCCGTGCGATTGCGTGCCGTGGTTGCCCGCCTCGGAGGTGCTGCTGGAGGTGCGCGCGCGATGACATGGCGATGCCGCAGCCGGCCGACGCGATGAAGCCCGACATCGCGGTCCGGGTGCTGGGGCCGGTCCAGGCTCGCGCGACGGGCGGCTGGCTGACGGCTCCGCCGCAGCAACGCCTGCTGCTGGCCCTGCTAGCTCTGCAGGCGAGTCACGTAATTCCGGTCGGAGAGCTGATCGATGCGATCTGGCCGGAAACACCGCCAGCGTCGGCGCGCGCGAGCATCCAGGTCATGGTCACCCGGCTGCGCCAGATCCTGGCCGGCTCGCCGGGCGGAGTCATTGAGCGATGCGGAGACGGGTACCGGCTCGCCATCGTGCCGAACTCCATCGACGTGCAGCAGTTCCGCTTGCTCGTCCGGGCAGCGCGTGACGCGCCCGAGGCGGTAGCCGCTGTCGGTGCATTTGATCAGGCCCTGGCGCTCTGGCGCGGACCCGCGCTGGCTGACGTGCCGGTCACCGCGAGGATCGAGGCGATCCGGTTTGCGCTGGCAGAGGAGCGGCTCTCGGCTATGCAAGACCGAATCAGCGCACTGCTGGACATCGGCCGGGACCGTCAGGCAGCCGAGGAGCTGACCGCCTTGCTGGCAGCTCATCCACTGGCCGAGCGGCTGGCCGGCTCGCTGATGGTCGCGCTGTACCGATGCGGCAGGCAGGCCGACGCGCTGCAGGTGTTCCGCGATCTGCGCGGGCGGCTCAGTGCCGAACTCGCGATCGAGCCCGGCCGGGAACTGCAGTCCTTGCACCAGCAGATCCTGGCGGGTGATGTCGTGCCGCCCGCCACAACCGGCTTGCTGATCAGACCCGTTGAGCTGCCGCGGGGTGCGCAAGAACTCGCAGCTGCCGCAGCCGACTCGCACGCGGTCCCCCGGCAGCTCCCGACAGGCGTGGCTCACTTCACCGGGCGAACCGCACAACTGCGCGTACTGGACAGCCTGCTGGAACGGGTGGGCTCGGCTGACGGGAGTGTGGCGATCGCCGCGATCAGCGGCACCGCCGGAGTCGGCAAGACCACCCTGGCGGTGCACTGGGCCCACCAGGTGGCGGACCGGTTCCCGGACGGCCAGCTCTACGTCAACTTGCGGGCGTTCAGCCCGGCGCGCGGCCCCATGAAGGCTGCTGACGCGATTCGGGGCTTCCTCGACGCGCTCGACGTCCCGAGAGAGCGCAGACCGACCGGTGTCGAGGCCCAAGCCGCCCTCTATCGCACGGTGCTGGCCAGCAAGCGGATGCTGGTCGTGCTCGACAACGCTGGTGACGAGGATCAGGTACGACCGCTGCTGCCCGGCGCGGATGGGTGCCTCGTCCTGATCACCAGCCGAAGGCGGCTTGCCGGACTGGCTGCGTGCGAGGGCGCGATGCTCCTCACCCTGGACGTGATGTCCGAGCCGGAAGCGCTCGACCTGCTAGCCGGGCGGCTCGGCGCCGCAGTCACGAGCATCGAACCCGACACGGTGAGTCAGCTGGCCACGCTGTGCGGGCGGCTGCCGCTGGCGCTCTCCGTCGCCGCGGTGCGGGCAGCGCAGAGCCCGAAACTGGACCTGGCCGCGCTGACAGCCCAGATGCGAGACATACCTGGCCGGCTGGACGTGCTGGATGCGGGGGAACGGGCGAGCAGCGTCCGGGCGGTCTTCTCCTGGTCAGATAAGAATCTCAGCCAGCCGGCGGCGAGAATGTTCCGTCTGCTGGGAGTGCATCCGGGACCCGACATCGGCCTTGCCGCCGCCGCCAGCCTGGCCGCTTGTGACGTTGTCCAGGCCAGGCGGATCCTTGCCGAGCTGGTCAGCGCGCATGTGCTCACCGAGCACGCCGGCGGCCGGTGGAGTTGCCCCGACCTGCTCCGTGCCTACGCGAGCGAGCAGGCGCGATGCGACGTAAGCCAGGCAGAGCGAGACGCTGCGATGCTGCGGGTACTCGATCATTATCTGCACACTGCCTGGTCCGCAGCCTTGGTGCTGCGGCCTGGGCGCGACCCCGCGTTCCCTCTTGTCGCGCCCTGTGCCGGCGCTGAGCCGGAGAGCATCAGCAGCGCGCCTCGCGCCGTGGCATGGTATGAGGCTGAGCACCAGGTCCTGCTGGCAGCCATCGCGCTGGCGGCGGCAACGGGCTTCCACGCCCATGCGTGGCGGCTGCCCTGGGCGCTCATGGACTACCTGGCAATGACAGGGCGCTGGCACGACGAGGCGGCCAGCATGCGGACAGCGCTCGCGGCTGCGCTTGCGCTAGGTGACCTGGCCGGCCAGGCGCGGGCGCACCACGGCCTGGGCTGCGCGCTGTTCATGTCCGATCCTGACGCCGCCCGCGCGGAGCATCTGGGTCAGGCCCTCCTGCTGTACCGAGATCTTGATGACCGCATCGGTCAGGCGTCCGCGCGTTGTCAGCTCGGAGTCGCCCTCGAGCAGCAGGGTCGGATCCAGGCGGCGCTGGCCGAAGCTCAACGGGCGCTGCGCCTGGCGCGCGCGGCCGGCCACCGTGGTCATGAGGCAGAAGCGCTGAACATGGCCGGCTGGCTGCACGCCCAGCGCGGAGATTATGACCTCGCCGTCAGGCAGTGCCGGCGGGCGCTTGTCCTGCACCAGGCCGCGCGAGATCGGTTCGGACAGTCCGCTACCTGGGACAGCATCGGCTACATCAGCCATCGGCTGGGCGACTATGCGCAGGCGGGGGAGCGCTACCAGCAAGCGCTGCAGCTGAACACCGAACTCTGCTGCCTCAGCGCGCGGGCGATCATTCTCGATCATCTCGGCGACAACTGCGCGGCGGCGGCCCGTCCGACAGCCGCACGCGATTTCTGGCGGCAGGCTCTGGCCATCCTTGACGACCTCGAGGGCGCCGACACCAGCGGGATCCGCCAGAAGCTGTCTGCCTAGGGAATAGGTCGCAAGGGCTGCCAAGCTGCCGACAAGCCGTTGCCAAGCACCGGCCAAGAGACCGCTGGGATGCTCATCGCGCTTATCAAACAGCGCCACGACCTGCCCGTTCGCGCCATTCCCCCCGGCCCAGCGCCGGCTCCAGCGGACGGGCAGGCTCGCGGCCTACTCGCAACTAACGCTGTAGATGCCAAAGGAGTCAATGCCGTGGGTCGATTGCTAGGTCCCACAATTACGCGATGGCGCGCCGGTTGCGCGCCTGCAGCCAAGGCAGGGCCGGAGCCCACTCGCACGAAGATCGCCCTGGCTGTCACGGGACTGGCGGCCCTGTCGCTTGTTGTCGGTGCTTGCGGTGGGACATCGTCATCAAAGTCCTCTCACGTCAGCTTGAACAGCGGCGTGCAGGGGCTCAATCCAGGAACCGGCGCGCCGCAGCGGGGCGGCACGCTCAACATGCTCGGCACCGGTGATGTCGACTATATGGACTACAACATCAGCTACTACAGCATCGGATACCTAGGCCAGCGGATGTGGGTTCGCGGCCTGTACGCCTACCCAGCCATACCGGGCCAGACGACGACTCCGGCGCCTGACCTGGCCACTGGGCCGCCGGTCATCAGCGACAATGGCACGACATATGTAGTCACGATCCGATCAGGCGTGATGTGGGACACCACGCCGCCCAGGCCGGTCACTGCGGCGGATGCTGTCCTCGGCCTGAAGCGGGCCTGCAACCCGGTCCAACCATTCGGCGGCCTGCCGGACTTCATCAACCTTATCCAGGGCTATGCGGCGTTCTGCAGCGGATTCTCTGCTCTCGCCGCGACCGGCACACCCACTGTCGACGCTATCAAGGCCTACATCGACTCCAACAACATCTCCGGAGTCACCGCATCTGGTCAGACCATCACGTTCCACCTCACCAAACCGGCGTCTTACTTTGCCGGCGAGCTCACGCTGCCGCCCTTCAACCCGGCGCCGGAAGAGAGCTTGAACTACCTCCCCGCGAGCGCTGAGGCCGCGCAGAACACCATCGCAGACGGTCCGTACAAGGTAGAGACCTATGTCCCGGCCAAGAAGATCGTGTTCGTGCGCAACCCGGTGTGGAATGCCTCAACGGACCCCATCCGCAAGGCTTACGTCGACCAGATCGTCGTTAACGAGACCGGAAACCAGACCACCAACCAGCAGATACTGCAAACCAACACCGCTGCCGGCGGCATGGAATTTGACAGTTTCCCGCCCGTTCCCTCGATTCCCGGGCTGATCACGCAGATGCAGCAGGGCAGCAACGACTTCAACCTGGGACCGACGTACTCGACGAACCCGTACATCGTCTTTAACACGGTCTCGCCGAACAACGGCGGGGCGCTAGGCAAGGTGGCCGTGCGCCAGGCTATTAGCTACGCGATCGACCGGGCGCACCTGATTCAGGATGACAACGGCACGGCGGTGAGCCCGCCGCTGACGCACATTCTGCCGGCCGGCATCAACGGCGCGCAGGACGTGCCTTCGACGTACGACCCCTACCCCTACGACACCGCGAAGGCCACGGATCTGCTGAAGTCTGCCGGCTACCCCAACGGCCTGACGCTGACATTCATCTACCGGAACCAGTCCTCCCTGGCAGCCAAGGTATTCCAGACGCTCCAGGCGGACCTCGCGCAGGTCAAGATCAAGCTCGTCGGTTTGGAAGTGCCGAACGCTGACTTCTACACCAAGTACATGACGGTGCCGAGCGTCGCAAAGCGCGGTGTGTGGGATGTCTCGCTCGCCGGGTGGGGCCCGGACTGGTACGGGGACGCGGCGGCGTCGTTCTTTGAGCCGCTGTTCGACGGCCCGTCCTCCTACCCGCCTTACGGCAGCAACTTCGGGTTCTACAACAACCCGACGGTCACGGATCTGATCACCAAGGCAGCTGCCCAGGGCAATTCGTCCACGGCCGCCAGCATGTGGGCGACCCTTGACCAGGACGTCATGCAGGACGCCGTGATCTATCCGATTACGCAGCCGCTGCAGCCGAATTACCACGCGAGCTACGTGCACAACGCCGTGTACGTTCCGGCGATCCAGCAGTTTGATCCGACAAACGTCTGGCTCAGCAAGCCCACCGGCTGACGCCGGGCCGGCCCCTTGCAGGAGGTGCCGCTCGGGCCCGAACTCCTCCCAGCGGCATCTCCTGCAGGCGGGTCGGCGAGCCGAGGATAGCGACTCGATTCGCCGCGGATCGTCCACCCGAAGGGCAGTCAGCGTGGCACTACTGGACGTCCAGAATCTGCATGTCTCGTTCCGTACCGCCGACGGCATGGTGCAGGCGGTACGCGGCGTGTCGTTCAAGATCGAGCGCAGCCGGACGCTCGGCATCGTCGGCGAGTCGGGATCCGGTAAGAGCGTCTGCGTGCAAACGGTCATGGGACTCACCCAGAACGCGCGAGTATCGGGCCAGGCGATGTTCGAGGGCCGCGACCTGCTGGCCATGAGGCCCGAGCAGCTTCAGTCCATTCGCGGTGCCAAGATCGGCATGATCTTCCAGGATCCGCTGTCCAGCCTGCATCCGTTCTACCGGGTCGGCTGGCAGATCGTGGAGATGATCCGCCTGCATGATCCCATGTCGAAGAACCAGGCGCGGCACCGCGCTGTGGAGCTGCTGACGCTGGTAGGGATACCCCAAGCCGATCGCAGGGTCGATGACTTCCCGCATCAGTTCTCCGGCGGCATGCGCCAGCGGGCAATGATCGCGATGGCGATGGCGCTGAATCCAGCTCTGCTCATCGCGGACGAGCCGACCACGGCCCTGGACGTAACCGTGCAGGCGCAGGTGCTCGAAGTCCTCAGCCGACTGCAGCGCGAGTTCGGGACCGCGATCATCTTGATCACCCACGATCTGGGTGTCATCGCGGATGTCGCGGACGACGTGATTGTCATGTATGCCGGCACAGTGGTCGAGCAGGCCGACCTGACGACGATCTTCACCGAGCATCATCATCCCTACACCGAGGGGCTCCTGCAGTCGCTGCCGGCCTACGGCGGCGACCGGCAGCGACTGCAATCCATCCCCGGCCAGCCGCCCAGCCCCATCAGCGTGCCGCCGGGCTGCCCGTTCCATCCCCGGTGCAGCTACGTCATGGGTCGCTGCCGCACCGAGGTCCCGCCGCTCGCGTTCGTTGACAACCTGGGCCACCTGTCCGCTTGCTGGCTGAATCGCGACAGTGCGGTAAGGAACTCGCTGCGCCGCAAGGTCACTGAACCCGGCCTCCGGGATACCGGGGAGGCAGCACGCACATGACAGCGCCCAGCGATCGCTCAGGTACCGAGGACGTGCTATTGCGGCTGGAAGACGTTGTCAAACACTTCCCGGTTAGGTCAAGTGCCCTGATCCGCGGCAGCCGCGAGGTCGTTCATGCGGTCGACGGGGTTGATCTCGAGGTGCGCCGAGGCGAGACCATCGGGCTAGTCGGCGAGACCGGATGCGGCAAATCCACGCTGGCCCGATGTGTAGCGCGATTGCACGACGTGACCTCCGGCCGGATCACTTTCGATGGGCATGACATCACCACACTCTCGGCGCGGCGGATGCGCCCGTACCGGCGCGAGATTCAGATGATCTTCCAGGATCCGTACGGCTCGCTCAACCCGCGGCGGCGAGTGGGCTCGATTATCGGCGACCCGTTCGCCATTCATAAGATCGCTAAGGGCGAGGACCGCAAGCGCCGCGTCCAGCACCTGATGGAGCTTGTCGGCCTGAACCCGGAACACTACAACCGGTTTCCGGCTGAGTTCTCCGGTGGTCAGCGGCAGCGGATCGGCGTCGCCAGGGCGCTAGCCTTCAGACCAAGGCTGGTCATCTGCGACGAGCCAGTCTCGGCGCTCGACGTCTCGATCCAGGCGCAGATTCTCAACCTGCTCGCGGATCTCCAGAGCGAGCTGGGTCTGACCTATATCTTCATCGCGCACGACCTGTCAGTTGTGCGGCACGTCAGCAACTCGGTCGCGGTCATGTATCTCGGCAAGGTGGTCGAGCAGGCTCCGGTTGACCAACTGTGGGCGCACCCCCGGCATCCCTACACCGATGCGCTGCTGTCCGCGGTGCCCATCCCGGATGTGGAACGTGCGAACCGCCGGGACCGGATCATCCTCGTCGGAGACGTGCCGTCGCCGATCAATCCGCCGGCGGGGTGCAGGTTCCATCCGCGGTGCCCGAAGGCGCAGCAGGCCTGTGTTGACGAGGTACCCGACCTAAGCTCGCGCGTCGGCAATGACCCAGGTCATCTAGCCGCCTGTCACTTCCCGGTCCAGGACGGCGAGGACATCTCGAAATTCACGTCAGCTCTCGGCAGCGACCAGCGCGTCGTCGAGACCGGGCTGATGAGCGGTTCCTGAACAAGCTGTGACGGAGGTCTCGTGGCCGACAATCCAGGAGTGGCAAGCGCGGTTGATCTCCTTCCCGGCACCGGGACGGAGTCGGCTGAAGCTGGCAGCACCGCGAAGAAGATCCAAGGGCGCAGTCCCCTGCGCCTGGCGGTTGAGCGGCTGAGACGCGATCGCGCCTCAATGGCGGCGCTCGTCGTGATCCTGCTGATCGTCGCCGTCGCGATCTTCGCGCCGGTATTCGCGGCGATCACCGGACACGGTGTTTACCAGCAGTTCCGTGGTCCGCAGCCGCCCGTCGGGCTAACTCCGACCGGCCAGCCGGTTGGTCCTTCTGGCGCCTTTCTTCTGGGCACTGACGACCAGGGCAGGGATCTGCTGGTGCGGATCGCCTACGGCACGAGGATCTCGCTGCTCGTCGGCGTGGTCGCGACCGCGATAACGGTGGCGATCGGAACCGTGGTCGGACTTACTGCCGGATATTTCGGCAAGATCGCAGATACGATACTGGCCAGGCTCATGGACTGGCTGCTCGCCATTCCGTTCCTGCTGCTGGCGATATCACTCGCCTCCGTCGTGCTGGTCCACCCGATCGGACCGCTCAAGCCCGGCCTGCCGATCGTCATCTTTGTCATCGGGGTCCTCGGCTGGGCCACGATCGGTCGCGTCGTGCGCGGCCAGGTGCTGTCGATCCGGGAGAAGGAGTACATCGAGGCCGCGCGTGCCCTAGGCGCCGGGCCGTGGCGGATCATGTTCATCGACATCCTGCCCAACTTGCTTGCCCAGCTCATCGTCTATACGACGCTGCTGATCCCGCTCGCGATCGTAGGCGAGGCTGGCCTCTCGTTCCTCGGCGTCGGTGTTCCCCCGCCGACGGCCGACTGGGGGGAGATGATCAGCACGGCAGCCACGCTTTACCTGTACGGCCCCTGGTGGTTCCTGGTATTCCCGAGCGTTGCCCTGCTCATCACCACACTGGCCTTCAATATCTTCGGTGACGGCGTGCGGGATGCTTTCGACCCGCGCGCCGACCTATTCGTCTAGGAGCGCTTGGGTGGCTCGTTTCCTGATCCGCAGGATCCTCCAGGGCCTGCTTGTCTTGTGGCTGATGACCGTCACCGTGTTCCTGATCTTCTTCGTCGGCCCTGGCCCGGGCGCGGTCGCTCGCACACTCGCTGGCCGGGAGGCGACCCCGCAGGTGGTTGCGGAGGTGTCTCGCAGGTTGCTGCTCAACCGGCCAATCTATGTGCAGTACCTGCATTTCCTCGATCTGCTGGTGCTGCACGGCAATCTCGGTCATGACTACTACCACGATCAGTCCGTGAACTCGATCATTGCCGCTGCGCTCCCGATCACATTGTCACTAGTCGTCGGGGCGTCGGTGGTGTGGCTTTTCCTGGGAACGATGGCCGGCGTCGTGTCGGCGGTGAAGACGAGGTCCTTCTCGGACCGGGCGCTGACCGGCCTGGCGCTGCTTTTCTACTCCATGCCGTCCTTCGTTCTCGGTCTGCTCCTCATCCTGGGCCTGTATTACGAGTTCACCATCCATCACGTCAGCATCTTCCCCGCGCCTGGGACCTGGGTGCCGTTCACGCAGAACCCGCTGCAGTGGGCGCACGTCCTGATCTTGCCGTGGCTGACCCTCGCGCTGGTATATGCCGCCACGTACACCAGACTGACCCGAGGCAGCATGCTGGACGTCTTTGGCGAGGACTACATCCGCACCGCCAGATCCAAGGGCATGAGCGAGCGGCGGGTTATCTTCCGGCATAACCTTCGGGCGTCGCTGACCCCGATAGTCACCCAATTCGGGCTCGACGTCGGCGGGCTTATCGGCGGAGCGGTACTGACAGAGACCGTCTTCGCTCTGCCGGGAATCGGCTACACGGCTATCAATGCGATCTACCAGCAGGATCTGCCAGTGGTCATCGGCGTCGTCATCGTCGCGTCGGCGGGCGTCATCGTCGCGAACATGCTCGTGGACATGTGCTATGTCCTGCTGGACCCGCGAGTGCGCCTGCACTGACGCCGGTGCGGCGGCGTGCTGTCACGCACGATCCCGAGGATGCTGAGGGCTGCGGCGCAGTGATCGAGCTCCGCGTTCCCTCCTTAGGGCAGCTCGTCGGGTAGGCCGAAGCGGGTGAACAGTTGGGTGCCGGTGATCCAAGGTCCGCCGCCTGGCTCCAGGAGCGTGTCGTTGCTGCCGCCCGGACCAGGTGACGGCGCTGGCAGGTGCGGAGATACCTCGTCAACCAGGAAGCCAGTAACGGCGGCAATCTTGGCACCGTCCAGCGTGAGCACGTCTAGCACGGCGGCCGGGTACGTGCCGGTGGACTCACTGAACAGGTAGCAGCCCACGGCGAGCTGCCCGTTGGCCCGCGCGGGCAGGTGCCGCCAGCGGTAGGTGAGCGGGACGCTGACCAGGAATTGGCGGACTGCCTCGTGGCCGCGGAACCAGGTGGGCACGGGCGGCATGGACCAGCTCGCGTCGCGGGTGAGCATGCTGATCAGCGTGTCGGCGTCGCCGTGCTCGATGGCGTCGGCGTACCGCTGGACGAGGGCCCTGGCGCGCACGTCGCCGAGGTCGCGCAGGGTCGACTGCTGACTGCTGGCAGGCAGGCGGTCGCGGACGGCTGCCCGCGCGCGCTGCAGCGCGCTGTTCACCGACGCCGCGGTCGTGCCGAGCTGACTGGCAATCTCCGCGGTCGAAAAGCCGATGACCTCGCGCAGTAGCAACACCGTGCGCTGCAGCGGGGGCAGGTGCTGCAGCGCGACCATGAAGGCCAGCTCAATGCTTTCGCGCTGCTCGTACCGGGCCTCCGGCGACAGCAGCGCGTCACCGGTCAGCCAGTGATCGGGGTAGGGGTCCAGCCACGGCTGCTCGGTCAGCGGCGCGTCCAGCTCGGCTCCGGGGCTGGCGCTCGGGCCGAAGGCCACGGGCAGTTCGCGCCTGGACCGGCGCCGGATGAGGTCGAGCGCCGCGTTGGTGACGATCGCGTACAGCCAGGAACGCACTGACCCGCGGCCCTCAAATCCATGCAGGCCCCGCCAGGCCCGCAACAGCGCCTCTTGCAGGGCGTCCTCGGCGTCGGGCAGCGAGCCGATCATCCGGTAGCAGTGCGCCCGGAGCTCGGCCCGGTACGGCCCCGCCAGTTCGCCGAATGCGTTGTCGTCGCCGTCCCGGGCCAGCTTCAGCAGCCTGACCTCATCGGCGCGTGCGCTTTCGGTACCGGTCACCCCGTTCACGCTAGCGGCCACGGCAGGTCTTCCCTATCACTACTACCTCGACTCCGAGGCAAGCCAATACGACCGCCAGTGCTCGCCGAATCGGCACTCGGTCAGGTCTGCTACTACCCAAGACTGGGAAAGCTGGCCTGATTCATCGGACGGACCGTGGAAATCTGCCACCCGCCCGGGGATCCGGCGCGAAACACTCGGCCCGGCCGCGTCTGGGCGCGAGTGCGGCCGCGAGTCCGGTTGCGTCTGAGCGCGTGTGGGCGCGGGTCCATGGTTTCCGCTGCGGAGTTACTCCTCGCCGATGTCGGCCAGGCTCCGGCGCAGTTCGGTGATCAGCGGATCGCCATCCGGCAAGGTGCGCTCCAGGCGGTAGACCGTGTCGCGCAGCAGGGCGCGGGCGTCGCCATAGCGGCCTAGTCGGCGGTAAACCTGGGCCAGTTCCGCGCGGCTCCGCAGCGTATCAGGGTGCCGAGGGCCGAGCACCCGCTCAAGCCCGACGCAGGCCTGCTCGCAGGCCAGTTCCGCCGCCGCCGTCTTGCCCGCCTTCTGGTAGGCGGCGCCGAGGTTGTGACGCGCCGTAAGAGTTTCCAGGTGATCGGGACCAAAGACGCGCTCCCGGTCAGCGACGACCCGCTTGTAGCACGCGACTGCCTCTTTCACCTGGCCGCTGGCCAAGTAGGAGCCGGCCAGGCCGTGTCGCGTGGTCATCGTCTGCGGGTGCCGGTCTCCCTGGGCGCGCTCGCGATCGGCCAGCGTGCGCCGGTAGAGATTGATGGCGTCGGGGTATCTGCCTGCAGCCAGGTAGGCGGCGGCGAGCTCGTCTCGCGCGCCGAGTGTATCGGCATGCCTAGGCCCGCAGACCTGCTCGAATTGGGGAACGGCGCGCTCAAGGATGGTAATTGCAGCCGGGAACTGGAGCGCCGCCACGAGGGCGTGACCGAGGCGGCGCTCGGCCTCGATCACGTCACGATGATCCGGCCCGAGCTTGCGCGTCAGGCTGTTGAGTACCCACTGGAACCACGGAATGGCGTCGTCCGCGCGCCCGGCCGCAAGGTAGGCCTCGGCGAGCCGCTGGCCGGCCAGCATCGTGTCTGGGTGCTCGCCGCCAAGGATCCGGCTGCCCGTCGTAGCCAGGTCGAGCCAATGGTCCACCGCGGGTTCGGTCAGGCGGGCGCGGTCCAGACTGTCCCCCAGCCGCACCAGCAGGGGATGGCAGCCACCGTCCCACAGCAGGTCTCCCGTGAGCTGCCAGAGGGTCGCCGCGCAGGATCGCAGGCCAGAGGCAGGCCAGCCGGGTAGCTCCCGTTCCGGCCAGGCCTGCAGCAACGCATCCGCGCCGGAACGGGCCGCCTGTTCCGCCATGCCGTCGGGCATCGCGGAGCGCAGCGCGGCCTGCAGCACCGGGCTGATCCGGACCATCGGCGGTGCCGTCACCTGTTCGACGGTGAGCAGGCCGACCTGTTGTAGCGCCGCCAGCGCCGCCAGCACCGCGTCGGTGCGTTCGCTGGCGGCCGGGCCGTCGCCGCCCCGCGCGAGGAAATCGCCCGCCGCGGGAGCGGCAAGGACGGTCTGGGGAATGCCGTGCCCGTCGAGCATTGCGGCCAAGGCCAGTAGCAACTGGGCCGATCTGCCCGGCGCCAGCTGGTCCGCCCGTTCGAACGAGAACATCCACGTCACGGCGGCTGCCGGCGGGAGTGCGAAGGCCGACCGCGCCAGCTGCTCCCGCCTGCGCAGGAACTGGGCCCGGTACTCGCGGCACGACAGCGGGGAGCTGGCGATCATCGCGCTGGCCTGGGCCAGCGCGGTCGGCTCCAAGTCCAGGTCCTGAGCCAGTTCGATCGCGCCGTGCCGCTTGTCCGTGTCGGCCGACAGGCATTCGCTGAGATAGCTGGTGGCCTCACGCAGGCTGAACCGCCCGACCGGCATGACCCGCATGCCGCTGGGGACGGCCGCAGCGTCGGCAGCGGTCATCAGCACCCGGCCGGCCGGGCCGGCCGGCCACAGACCCTCCAGGTTCGCGGTGCTGGTCAGATCATCGAGTACCACCAGCCACGGACGGCTGGTCTCGCTCAGCCAGCTGAGGAACTGGGCGGCGACCGACTCACAGCTGCTCGCCTGGTCCCGCCCGGTCGCGGCTGCGGTCGCCGCGGCGTAGCCGGACAGCACCGAAGCCCGGCTCGTGGCCTCGATCCAGACCAGCAGGTCTACCCCGCCTGAATGCCACAGCGACTCGGCGAAAGCCGCGGCGAGCTGGGTCTTACCCGACGACCTCAGCCAGTCCTGCGCGTCGGGAGCAGCCATCAGGCCAGGGAAAGCAGTCGGGACCGCGGCCCGATCGGGGATAAGCGCGACCGCGGCCCCGGCCGGCAGACTAGCCGCCAGGTTGGGTGCAGTCTCCAGCCTGGCACGGAAACCGTCCGCCAGGTCCGGTACCGTGCCCGACCGGACGGGCCAGGATGGCCGGCCTGGGGCCGCGCTTCTCCGGCTTGCGGCCGGCGGCACTGCGCTAGGCATGGCGTGCTGGCCACCAGCGGCCGTAGCGCGGCCAGGGCCGCCAGCGGCCGTAGCGCGGCCAGGGCCGCCGGTCACCGTAACCCGGCCAGGGCCGCCGGTCACCGTAACGCGGCCACCGGCCGCCGTAACGCGGCCGGCGCCGTCGGCCCGGCTGGCTGAGTGAGTCATGTCCGGGCGCGCCGTCTGTGCATTCGTGGCATGGCGGCGGCTGACCCGGCGTCGGCCCGGCTCACAGTTCGTCGCTGAAGGCGAGCACGGGAGTGGTCCTTCTGAGTGTCTGCTTGCGGAAGAAGGCGGGGGCCGTGAACCGCATGAAGGCAAAGCCGATCACGCCGGCCACCGCTCCCAGCGCGGCGATGATGAAGACACCGCCGACCTGCCAGTGCAGGCCCGGCACCGTCCAGCTGGTGTAGCTGTTCTTCGCGATCCAGTCGGTCCGCAGGCTGTAGAAACCAGCCGCGTACATGATCAGCCCGCCTAGCCCGGGCAGGATGCCGCGCATCCACAGGTTCCAGGCGCTAGCCGTCAGCGTGCGCCGGTAGTACCAGACAGTGGAGAACGCCGTCAGCCCGTAGTAGAACGCGATATACAGGCCGATCGCGGTGACCGCGTCGGCGATCGGGTTGCCCTTGGAGATGTAGTTCAGCGGGATGTACAGGCAGATCGAGAGCGCGCCCATCACGAGAGTCGACACCGTCGGGGTCAGGTACCTGGGGTGGATCTTGGCGAACGACACGGGCAGCGCCCCGTACGCGGCCATCGACAGTGTCGTGCGTGCCGTCGGCAGGATTGTGGTCTGTGTCGACGCGGCGGCCGAGCTGAGCACCATGAGGATCAGCAGCCGGGACAGGACCGTGCCGACCCCGGAGGTGCCGAAGATCGCGCCCCCGGTGACGGACAGCACGTCGAATTGGTGCGCCGGATTCGTCAGCCCGCAGCCCGTGTGGCCGACGCCGCAGAACGCCTGCATGGAGATGATCACGATTACGTACGTGACGAGCAGGAGGATCGTCGAGATGATCCCGGCTCGACCTGGCGTCCGGGACTTGTCCGCTGTCTCCTCATTCACCGACAAGGCGGTGTCCCAGCCCCAGTAGATGAACAGCATCAAGATGATCCCGGACACAAAGGCCGAGAAGGGCAGGT
>Ga0187814_10000360_pt1 | contig 14639 bp, 16 predicted proteins | sample NC_S_4_FD_132450 | JGI IMG/M metagenome (GOLD analysis project Ga0187814, IMG submission 132450) | Wetland sediment microbial communities from Neuse River Estuary, North Carolina, USA - ASW-S_4 | ecosystem: Environmental > Aquatic > Freshwater > Wetlands > Sediment | place: USA: North Carolina... | reverse complement strand
GCGACCTGGCGGCCGGCTCCGGTCGTCATCCGGATCACCAGCGGGATCGCGAACTGGCCGCCCGACATGTGCCCGATCGTCCCGGCGTTGTTCATGATCTGGTCGAGCGCCAGCAGGCAGAAGTTGACGGTCATCACCTCGACGATCGGGCGCATGCCGCCCATCGCCGCGCCGATGCCGGCGCCGACGAACGCCGACTCCGATAGCGGCGTGTCGCGGATGCGCTCGGGCCCGAACTCCTCGAGCAGTCCCTTGCTGACGCCGAAGCAGCCCCCGTAGGCACCGACATCCTCGCCCATCAGGAACACGCGCTGATCCGCAAGCAGCGCCTCGCGGATCGCCTGGCGCATCGCCTCCCGGTAGGTGATCGTCTTGGACTCCGTCGAGGTGCTCATACCGGGCTGCCCTCCCAGTAGACGAACCGTTCCAGGTCCTCCACCGGCTCGAACGTCCCGGCCTCGGCGAACTCGATCGCCGCCTCGATCTCCTCCGCGATCGATCGCTCGAGCCCGCCGACATCCTCCTCGCTGATCAGCCCATCGGTTCTCAGCCGCTCGATCAGCGCCGGAATCGGATCGTGCTGCTTGTAGCGCTCGATCTCGTCCTTGGCGCGGTAGAGGTCGGGGTCGTACATCGAGTGGGCGCGGAAGCGGTACGTCCGCAGCTCGAGGAACACCGGCCTCGAGCCGTCGCGTACCTCCGCGGCTGCCCGGTGTGCGGCCTCCTCGACGGCGAGCACGTCCATCCCGTCGACCGACCAGGCCGTCATCTCGTAGCTGGACGCTTTCAGAGACAGGTCGGTCTCCGACTCGTAGCGCTCGATCGCCGTGCCCATGGCGTAGCGGTTGTTCTCGCACAGAAACAGCACCGGCAAGCTCCACAGCGCGGAGAGGTTCATGCACTCGTGAAACTCGCCCTCGGCGACCGCTCCATCGCCAAAGAAGCACGCGGTCACCCGCTGGCGGCCCTGGAGCTTGTCGGCGAGCGCCAGCCCGACCGCCAGCGGCAGGCCTCCGCCGACGATCGCGTTGCCGCCATAGAAGCGAGTGGCGGCGTCGAACAGGTGCATCGAGCCTCCCCGCCCCCGCGAGCAGCCCTCGAGCTTCCCGTACATCTCGGCCATGATCGCCTCTGCCGAGACCCCTCGCACCAGCGCGTGGCCGTGCTCCCTGTAGGTGGCGACGATCGCGTCCTGCGGCTCGAGCGCCTGCATCGTGCCGACCGCGACCGCCTCTTCGCCGATGTACAGGTGCATGAAACCGCGGATCTTGCTCGCGCTGTACAGCTCCACGCACTTCTCCTCGAAGCGGCGAACGCGCAGCATCTCGCGCAACAGGTGCAGGCCGTGCTCCCGGCCCACCGAGCTCGCCGCAGTCACGAGTCGGACTCCAGTGTGGAGATGTCGCCCTCCGGCAGGCCGAGCTCGCGTGCTTTCAGCAGCCGGCGCATGATCTTGCCGCTGCGATTGCGCGGCACCGAGGCGACGAACTCGATCTCCCGCGGCGCAACGGCGGCGCCGAGGCGCTGGCGTGAGAACGCGAGCAGGTTGCGCCGAAGCTCCTCGCCCGGCTCGTTCCCGGGCTTGAGCGAAACGAACGCCTTGACGATCATCTTCGCGACCGGATCGGGCTTGCCGATCACGCCCGCCTCCGCCACCGCGGGGTGCTCGAGCAGCACGCTCTCCACCTCGAATGGGCCGATCAGGTGGCCCGAAGACTTGATCACGTCGTCACCGCGCCCCACGAACCAGAAGTAACCGTCGGCGTCCCGCCGCACCAGGTCGCCCGTCAGATACCAGCCCCCGACGAAGCACTTTCGGTAGCGCTCCTCGTCCCCCAGGTACCCGCGGAACATCGAGGGCCAGCCGGGGCGCAGCACCAGCTCCCCCTGCTCGCCGGGATCCTCCACGAGTTCGAGTGTCCCGTCGGGCGCGAGCACGGGATTGTCGTCCTCGTCGCGACGCGCCACCGACGCCTCGATCCCCGGCAGCGGCCTTCCCATCGACCCCGGTCGCACCTCCATCGAACGGTAGTTGGCGACCATGATCCCGCCGGTCTCGGTCTGCCACCAGTTGTCGTGGACGGGCATTCCGAATGCCTCCTGGCCCCACACCACGACCTCCGGATTGAGCGGCTCGCCCACGCTCGCGATGAACCGGAGCGAGCTCAGGTCGTACTCGTGGGCGACCTCAGCGCCGGCACGCATCAGCATCCGCAGCGCCGTCGGAGCGGTGTACCAGACCGTCACCTGCTGGTCTTGGAGGATCCCGTACCAGCGATCCACCTCGAGCTCGGCCTCGTCGATGATGCAGGTGGCTCCCAGCGTAAGCGGCGCGATGATCCCGTATGAGGTCCCGGTTACCCACCCGGGATCGGCCGTGCACCAGAAGACGTCTCCTGGGCGCAGGTCCAGCACCGTCCGGCCGGTCTCACGGTGCGCGAGCACCGCGTCGTGGACGTGGATCGCCCCCTTCGGCGTCCCGGTCGTGCCGCTCGTGAAGTGAAGCAACGCCATGTCCTCGGGTCCCGTGGACGCGATCTCGTGCGAATCTGCCGCGGCGCTCATCAGCCCGTGGAAGTCCCCGACGTCGGGAATGCCGGCGATCTCCTCCTGATCGCCAACCAGCAGCACGTGCGCCAGGCCGGGAAGTCGCGACCGCAGATCGGCCACCTTCCGGCGATACAGCGCGGCGGTCGTCACCAGCACCCGCCCATCCCCCAAGCGCAGACGTTGCTCGATCGGCTCGGGTCCGAAGGCCGAGAACAGCGGGCAAAACGTGCTCCCGTGCTTCATCGTTCCAAGCGCTGCCACGTACAGCTCGGGAATGCGGCCGGCGAGCACGAACACCCGCTCCCCGCGCGCTACGCCAATCTCGTCGAGCACACTCGCAAAGCGGTCGGTCTGGAGCTTCAGCTCCGCGTACGTGTATTCCGACTGAGCACGCCGCTTGCTCAGAAAGCGAAGCGCAACGCTGCTCGCGAGCGGCCCCTCGGCCTGCCGGTCCACCGCCTCATAGGCGATGTTGAGGCCGCCTCCGGGGAGTCCGGCCAGTTCTGCCCTGGCTGCCTCCCAGGAGAACTCCGCCCGCGCCCGATCGTAATCGGGCATGTTCGGCGGCGGCGACTGGAGGGCCGTCGCGACTGGTTGGCGTGCGGGCATGGTCAGTGCACGCTGGTCTGGCGAGCGTGATGCAAGCGCTCGGCGGCGCGCTGCCATTCATCCTCGAGCTCGCGGAGCCGGGGATGCTCCTTGCTCGGCGTCACGCCGCCGCTTTGAAAGTGTTTCGCTCGCTCCTCCGCCAGGCGCTCGCGTGCCTCCAGCTCTTCGCGCTCCAGCAAGTCCATTTCCTCCGGGTTTCCGTTCACGGGGTCCTCCTACTGTCCATGCTCACGCCTCGGCCGTACCGGGCGATACGCAAGTTCGCTTCTGAACGAAGCATCGTCGCCCCCGCGTCGCGTGCCATCGGCAGCGCACGCGGACGGAGACTGCGGATTACTACGTACCGATCGGCGGCTGTCGGGACCGCGACCTGGTGTAGGCCGGTCATCCCTTGACGACGCGGGAGCCCGAGTGGATCAGGACCGTCACCTGCCGGCGTGCCACCTCAGACATCGAGCACCACCCTCGCGCGAAAGCCCTGTTCGCCAGGCTCGAACGCCAGGCGATGGTAGGTCACGCCCTTGACCAGGGTCCGCAGAGCGCCCCGACGGCCGCGCACGGTCGCGACCACTCCCCGCTTGGAGAGCTCGAGCTGCTCAACGTCCTCGGGCACCAGATCCTCGGTCTCGGCGAGATACACCAACTCGTCGAGCCACTCGACAAGCAGAAGCGCTCGCTCGGAGCACTGTATTCGGATCTCGTGCGACACCAGCTCGCCGCGTGAATCGTCGCCGAGCAGCTCGGCGAGCGCATGCAGCGCGTCGATGAAGACTGCCTCCTCGCTCGGCGCCTCGATCTCCAGCTCCAGCTCGGCCGTGTGCTCGACCCAGCGGTAGGTCACAGAATGGCTTTGGGATATGCGCGCGTCGCCGCTGCCAGCATCGCCGCGAAGAAGCCGGCGACCACCAGGAAGTCGAGCCAGAGCACGCCGCTGGCGCCGACGCCGACGAGCATCTGGCGTAGCCCCTGGACCTCGTAGGTGAGCGGGTTGACGCGGGCCAGCGCGCGCAGCCAGCCGGGCATGATGCTCAGCGGGTACAGCGCGGAGGAGGCGAAGAACAGCGGCATCATCACCAGCTGGCCGATGCCCATGAACCGCTCGCGATCCTTGACGGCGGCGGCGATCAGCATCGACATGCACGCGAATGCGGCGGTTCCGAGCATCAGCATCGCGAGCGCGCCGATCACGCCGGTGAGCGACCAGCGCAGCGCGATGCCGGTGATCGCGAGCACGGAGAGCAGCAGGAGCGCCTGCACGAGCGCGCGAACGCACGCCCCGACCGCCTTGCCGAGCACGATCGCCGCGCGCGGCAGCGGCGTCGCCAGCAGCCGCTGCAGCTGGCCCACGTCGCGCTCCCAGATCACCGCCAGCCCGTAGAAGATCGCGATGAACATCGCTGCCTGCGCCATCACCCCGGGCGCGAGGTATACGCGGTAGTCGAGCGTCCCCAGCGTGAGCGCGTGGGTGTGGCGCAGCGCGGTCCCGAACAGATAAAGCCATAACAGCGGCTGGACCGAGCGGGTGAACACGTCGACATGGTCGTGGCGCAGCTTGCGCATCTCCGCGAGCGCCATCGCCGCTGTTCCCGAGGCAAGCCTGCGGAGCGGGCCGGCCTCGAGGACGCCCGGACGCCTATCCCAGGCGGCGGGCGATGCGGCGCTGGGCACGGACATCGCGCAGCCTCCCTTCGTGATGCTCCTCGATCCTGCGTCCCGTGACCGCCGTGAAGACCTCCTCCAGGCTCTCCGTGCCATGGCGGAGGCAGACCTCGGCCGGCGTGCCCTGCTCGACCAGCCGGCCCTCGTCCATGATCGCGAGCCGCTCGCAATAGCGCTCGGCCTCCTCCATCACATGCGTGGTGAACAGGATCGTTGTGCCGGCCTGCTCGCGCAGCGCAGCCAGCCGCTCCCAAACGACCTGCCGCGCGGTCGGGTCAAGGCCAACCGTGGGCTCGTCTAGGAACAGCACGGCTGGACGGTTCAGCAAGGCAGATGCGATCTCCAGCCGCCGCAGCATGCCACCCGACAGAGTCCTCGCGAGGCGGTCGAGCATGTCCTGCAGATCCATCTCAATGATCGCCTGCTCGATCCGCTCACGCCGCTCGCTCCGCGGCACGCCCGTCACGCTGGCGTAGAAGTCGAGATTCTCAAACGCTGTGAGCGCGCCGTCCACCGAGATCGCCTGTGGCACGTAACCGATCGAGGCGCGCACCTGCAGGCTTTGCCTGCGCACGTCAAATCCCGCAACCAGGGCCCGGCCGGACGTGGGCGCCAGCAGCGTGGTCAGAACCCTGATCGTCGTCGTCTTGCCCGCGCCGTTCGGTCCAAGCAGTCCGAACACCTCGCCCGGCGCGACAGCGAACGACACCCCCCCGACCGCCTCGACCTCCTCGAACCGAACGACCAGGTCATCGACCAGCACCGCCAAGTTGGGCGAGTCGGCCATTCTCGTGATCTCCTTGAACTCAGGGATTCCCACACGCTACGCCGCCCACGGCCCCGGTCCATCCGCTTTGCACCCGGTGAGGACTCCGTAGATCGCACGGTCTGGCGCTCGAGCGGCCGCTCACGGACCGCGGTTCTCGTCGCGCTCCGACTCGGCCATCTGTCCCCAGCGCTCCAGGCGCTCGTCGACGCGCGCGTGAAGGGACCCATCGGGAAAGCGGCCGTCCTTGTCACGGTCACCGGGTGCGATGCCCGTGAGCAACTCGATCCCCTCGTCCACGTGGCGCGCGCTCCACACGTGAAAACGGCCCTCGCGCACGCTGTCGATCACCTCTCTGCTCAGCATCAGATGCTGCACGTTCGCCTCGGGAATGATCACCCCCTGGCGCCCGGTTAGGCCTCTGAGGCCGCAGGCGCGGTGGAACCCTTCGATCTTCTCGTTGACGCCGCCGATGGCCTGCAGCTCACCATGCTGATTGACCGACCCGGTGACCGCGATGTCCTGCCTGAGCGGCGCGCCGGAGAGCTCCGAGAGCAGTGCGTAGAGCTCGGCGCTGGCGGCAGAGTCACCCTCGATGTGCTCGTAGGACTGCTCGAAGGTCAGGTGCGCGGCGACGGCGATTCGGCGCTCGGCGCCGTAGCACTCGCGCAGGTATCCGCTCAGGATCAGGAATCCTTTGTCGTGGATGTGCCCGCTGAGCTCGGTCTCACGTTCAATGCTCATGAGCGCTCCTCGTCCCGGCCCCGCGCTGGCGGTGATCCGCACCGGCCGTCCGAACGTGTAGTCCCCCAAGTCGAGGACCGACAGCCCATTCACCTGCCCGATTCGCTCGCCATCGAAGTCGAGCATCAACGAGCCGTCGGCCACCATGTCGAGCAGCCGCTGCTCGATCAGGTCCGAGCGGCGCGCCTTCCGCTCGATCGCTTGCTCGACATGCTGCGCGCGGACGAGCTCGCTTCCGTCGCACCCAGCCCAGTGGCTGGCCTCTGCGGCCAGGCCCGCGATCTCGACGAATTGCGTCGATAGCCATTCCCGGCTCTCGGCGAGCCGCCCGCCGTGCTCGATGACGCGTGCGACGGCGGCTGCATCGAAATGACGCAGACCCGCGGTGCGCGACTGCGAGCTCAGCAGCGAGGCATAGCCGCGCGCACCCTCCTCGTCCCACGGCAAGCGCCAGTCGAATTCGGCCTTGACCCTGAACAGCTTTCGCACGTCCTCGTCGACCATGTACGCGAGCTCGTAGAGCAGCGGCGATCCCACCAGGACGACCTTGAGATCCAGCTCGATCGGTTCGGGTGTAAGCGTCGCGGTAGGAAACAGCGCGTACTGCTCGGCCAGGTTCTCGAGCCGGATCCGACGTGCGCGTAACACCTCCTTGAGCTTCAGCCAGACCACGGACTGACTGAGGACTTCGGCAGCAGGCAACATCAGGTAGCCACCGTTGGCTCGATGGACCGCGCCCGGGCGGAGCATCCGGTGATCGGTCGCGAATCCGCCGCCGAGCACCCCGTGGTGCTCGATCCGTCCAAACAGGTTCGGGTAGGTTGGATTGGTCTCCACGACCACCGGCGCCCCTCCGTCGGAGTCATGGGCGACGAATAGATTGACCTCGTAGCGTGCAAGCGCAGGCTCGGAGTCGGCGGCGATCGCCTCCAGCAGTTTGGAGGGCATTGCGCTCTGCTGGCCGGCCGCCTGAAACTGGCCAAGGTTCTCGGTCACGTCCTCTGCGACCGCGTCCAGCCAATCGAGAAGCTTGCTCGAATCCGAATAGCGCCGTTTCAACTCGTCGATCAGGTGCCCGACCGCAAACAGCGCAACCTCCTGTTCGAGCGCTCGCAGCCGTTCACGTGCCTCGCCCTGCAGTACCCGCATCCTGGTCACCAGGCCCTCGATACGCGGGCCTAGCTCTTCGACGCTGGCCTGGTAGCGAGCACGAACGGATTCGGGCAGCTGCGCGAACTGATTCGGTGTCATCGGCTCACCGCCTCGCAGCGGAACCGTCATCACTCCAGACGGAGTCAGCTCGAAAGCGACCCCCTTCGATTGCGCCTCTGCGCGCAGCTCCGCCACCGCATTTTCCTGCTCGCGCTCGAGTGGCTCTGTGACCGCGCGGCGCCGCTGGGCGTAGGTATCGCTGTCGAATGCGCTCGCCAGCTCATGGCGTGCGTCCTGTAGGAACCGCCGCATGTCCCTCGCCAGCTTGTGCCCTTGGCCGCTCGCCATCCTGATTGCAACTGGCTGCCGAGGCTGGCGAAAGTTGTGCACATACACCCAATCGACCGGGGGATCACGGTGACGAGCGTGCTCGTGAAGCTGGGCCTCCAACGAGGTTCGCTTGCCCACTCCCACCGGGCCGGTGGCGAAGATGTTGTAACCCGCCATGCTCGCCTCCAGGCCGAACGAGATCGCTTCGTTCGCGCGTGCCTGGCCCGGTGTCCCGTCGCGCGGCTCCACCTCCTCCGTGGACGCGAAGCCAAGCGCATCGGGATCGTGAGTTCGCCTGAGCGCGCCCGCATCGAGTTCCTGCGCTCCAGACCGTTGGATCATCTGCTTCGCAGCCTGAATGGCGGGTTGCCGGCGGTCTCAGCTCCGCGCCGGCGCTTCGCCGTTGCCACCGACGACGACGTGCGTGACGGGGATCTCGAGCTCCCGCTGAAGGCGCTCGAGCTCGCCGCGCTCCTGCCAGGTCTCGCGATCCCGCGGCTGGGTGACCACGATCACCTCGTCGGCGCCGAAGTCGCGCAGCTCATCCTCAAGTGCGGTCGTGGGGCTCGGATCACCGACCTCTCCTCGTACGACGACGTTCAGCGTGTTCGCCCAGACAAGCGATCGCTCGAGTCGCGCCCTCGCGTCCGCCAGCTCGCTGTCGATATCGGAGACCCCGAAGTGGAGGTGCGAGGTGAGCACCGGAGCGAGGACGTCGAGCTCGACCTGCGTGCCGTGCCGGAGGATGCGCTCGCGCAACTCGGCTCCGGACAGGGCCTCGTTGGCGACGACCAGCACGTGCCGCATTCCAGGCGCGGCCCCATGCGGATGAGGCTCGTGCGCCGCTTCGCGCAGGATGGGACGGCGGTCCGAACGAGCGACGCCGAAGTACGCGATCGCCGCCACCGCAACACCGACCACGAACACGGCAACTCCCGCCAGCGGCACGGTGGACCATCCCACTGCGACCGAGACGAGCGCGAGCAGAGCGCCGCCGAGGGTGAGGCGAAAGGCGTCTGACTCAGACCTGATCGGTGTCCGCATGGCAGTTCGACCCGCCTAGTGGGAGCTAGCAGCCTTCTGGCGCCGTGCAGTCTGGGTCGTCTTCGCCGGTGCCCTGCGCGTCCCGGCGGGCTTGGCGGCCGTGCCGAGGTCCTTCTGCAGTCGGTCGAGGTCGCGCTGCACCGCTCGGCGCATCTTGGCCAGATCCCTCCTGGCGTCCCGCAGCAGCTTGGCCACGTCGCGACGCAGGTCGCGTACGCCGGTCCCCAGGCTCCCGCCGACCGCAGCGAGATCCTTCTGGGCGGCTTCGAGCGACTTGGCGAGGTGGTCGAGCCGTCGGGCGTCCGCCTCGGCGCGCTCACGCGCGGCGACGGTCACGCGGGGACGAGGGGCGGGCTTGCGTGTGGCTGACATCGGGGCTCCTTGCTGGTTGACTTGGTGGAGGTAGACGACCAGAGCGAGATCCTGCGGTCATCCGGGCAGCACCAGCAGCGCGATCCGTAGAAATCCGAAGCCTTGCGCTATCCGCCCCGAGCGCCGAGAGGCAGGCCGCCGAGTATTCGACGGGATACAACGCACCATTGCCATCGAGCTCGCGAAGGCTGTCCGGCAACGCCATCAGCTCGCCTCGTGCTCGCTCGCGCATCTCCTCGAGAGACTCCTCGCATACCAGGTGTCCAGAACGGACGAACGGCACCAGCAACCGATTCCCCGGCAGCTGCTCCTCGGCGCGGCCGATGACGTCGCCCCGCATCTCGCCCTCGCCGTAGTCCCGGAAGACCTGCTTCGCTCCCGGCACCGTCGCCTTCTGCGGCGAACGCTTTCGGACGTCTCTCCAGGCCCCGTCTACTTGATGAGCGACGAGCTTGTAGATCCCGTTGACGACGGGGGAATCACGGCTGGTCCCCAGGTCGGTGCCCACGCCGAAGGAGTCGATGGGGGCGTGCTTCGCGACGAGCTCGGCTATTCGTCCCTCCTCGAGATCTCCGCTGGCGACGATCCGCGCATTGCTGTGGCCGGCCGCGTCGAGCAGCGCCCTCGTCTGTCTCGAGAGCGCGAGCAGGTCCCCGGAGTCGAGCCGCACCCCGGCCAGCGGCACCCCGGTGGAGCGCGCGGCCGCGATCGCGTGGCGGACACCGTCGATGGTGTCGTAGGTGTCCACGAGCATCAACGCGTTTCCCGGGAAGTCCTCCATGAACGCGCGGAACGCGTCCTCCTCACGCTTGAACGACATGACATACGAGTGCGCCATCGTGCCCATCGGCGCGAGTCCGTAGCGCATCGCGGCGGCCAGGTTCGAGGTCCCGCTCGAACCCGCGATCGCAGCAGCGCGTGCCGCCTTCATCGCGGCGTCCGCGCCGGGATCTCGCCGCGGCGAGAAGTCGATCAGCCGCTCGCCGGCCGGAGATCCGCCTCCCGCGGCGAGCGCGATCCGAGCGGCTTTGGTCGCCACCATCGTCTGGAAGTTGATCTGGTTGAGGAGCAGCGTCTCGAGCAGCTGCGCCTCGATCCTCGGGGCGGTCACTCGCAGCAGCGGCTCGTTCGCGAACACGATCGTCCCCTCGGGGACCGCATCGATCCTGCCGGAGAACCGAAAGCTCGCTAGATAATCGAGGAAGGGGGTGCCGAAGCCCAGCGAGCGCAGGTACTCGAGCTCTTCCTCGCCAAACCGCATCTGGCGGACGATCGCGAGCGTCGGCCCCAGCCCCGCCGCCAGCAGCCACCGCCGCCGGACCGGGAGTTGCCGTACGAACAGCTCGAACACCGCCGTCTCGTTCATCCCACGAGCCAGATAGCTCGATGCCATCGCGAGCTCGTACTGATCGGTCAGCAACGAGGTCTGCGCCACGGTCAGCAGCCCGGGATCGTTCGGGTCCGGCGGCCGGCCGCAGGACCTCGCCGGCATCGCACTTCCCGTGGTCATGCCGACGACCGTAGAGGTCCGACTCGGTCGCTTCTACCGGTGTTACTACGGACCGCTGATCGGGCCAACACCCCGATGTAGGCGCTGGCAGTGAGCGCCATCCTTCAGGTGGTACACCAGCGGATCAAAGAAAGGAGGTGAGTCATGGCTGGAACACTGACGCGTTGGGACCCGTTCGCCGAGCTGAGCGAGCTTCGGACGCGGTTTGACCGCATGTTCGACCAGTTCGACGGGCGTGAGCGCGTGTGGACGCCGGCGATCGACGTCGTGCGTGATGACGGAAACCTCGTCATCCACGCTGAGCTTCCCGGGATCAAGCCCGAGGAGGTCAAGATCGAGGTCGAAGACGACATCCTCACGGTCTCTGGTGAGCACGAGGAGCGCAAGGACGAGAAGGACAAGCACTACGTGCGGCGTGAGCGCCGCTACGGCTCGTTCTCACGCTCGATGGCGCTGCCCCCCGGCGTCGATGCCAAGAAGATCAAGGCAAAGACGCACGATGGCGTCGTCGAGGTGACGGTCCCGCTCCCCAAGGAGACCAAGAAGGAGACGGTCCAGATCACGCCGACCGCTTCCTGATCCTCCACCCGCGCCTAGGCCGGCCGCGACCGCTTCGGCAGCGGCCGGCCTATCGCGTTCGGCTCGGGGACGGCCGCACGCCGTGCGCTCGACGGTGGGCAGGCACCGGTGGCGACACGTGGTCGTTCTGCACGGCCTGCTCGACTCCTCTGAGAGCTGGAGTTGCGTGTGGAGAGCTGGCCGAGGCGCCCTCCTCTCCGACTGTGTCCTTGCGACGCGCTACGCCGTGTAGACGAACGGATGATGAAAAACCTGCAGCGGCCGCTCGCCCTCGGGAACCTCGACCGAAAAGGCCTCGCCGGTCTTGTGGTCATTGACGGCCACGAACACGCGTCCGTCGCTCTCACACCACAGCAGCCGGACGAGGACGCCGTCGTTGATTCGACTGTGCAGCTCGCGCGTAGAAGTCAGGAGCTCGGGAGTCATGTCGTCACGCTTGGCGGTTGATTCGGACCGCAGTGTCTCAGCGGGTTCATCCTCCGCCATCAGGAGAAGACGCGCTACGGATGACGGGGGAAGCTCGCAACGATGTACGTGGTTTGCCGCAATCCGGCCAGCCACGAGAGACGTCTTGCCCTGTCGGAACGGCCTGCTACTCGGCCTCAGAGCGTTGGACCGATTCCACCGCCCCCGAGGGAATGACGAGCACCGGCCGATCGGCAATCTGCAGCAGCTCGTGCGAGACGCTGCCAAGTAGCGCACGGAAGCGGCCCAGGCCGCGCGCGCCGACGACGATCTCGTCGGCATCCCTGACCCGCGCGACGTCGGCGATCGCCTGCGCCGGCGGCCCGCCGATCAGCTCCGTCTCGTATTCGGTGTCGAGCAGCTCGTCGTTGCCGGTCAGCGGCATCGCGTCCAGCAGCGCTCGTCCGTGGTCCTTGCGATCGGAGAGAAGGCGATCGAAGTTCGGAGAACCGAGGAAGTCGGGCGGCAGGTCATAGGCGTGCACGACGAACACCCGGCCTTGGCGCCCGGCGTGCCGAGCGGCCACCGTGACAGCCGCGCGCGATAGTTCCGAGCCGTCGTAGCCGACAACAATCACAGGCCTGCGGTCGGCGGATGACATCATCTCAGGCGGGCGCTCTGCGTTGCTGTGAGCGAGTCTTGTTCGCGCATGACGGACGGCACTGACACCAGGGCAACGCGGTGAGAATCATAAAGCGGCGGGATGCTCAGACAGGCTCGATCAGACCGTAGTGGCCGTCGTAGCGTCGGTAGATGACGTTGCCGCGTCCGGTAGCGGCGTTCTCGAAGAACATAAAGCGGTGACCGACCGCGTTCATCTCCGCCACCGCCGCTCGCAAATCGATCGGTGAGGAGAATCGATTCTGCTCACGCACAGGCCCGTGGTTGTCTTCGGACGCCGCCCAGCGCGGCTCGATCAGCGCGAGGAGGCCGTCATCCCGCCAGTACAAGACCGCATCGGCATCCGTTTCGGCGTCGTGGAAGAGGAAGAAGTCGTGATCGAGATCCTCGAGCGCGTCGGCGGCATCGTCAACCGACGTTGGACCGAACGCGAACGACTTGCGCCTGATGATCTCGCGCTCCTCGGCTGGGCGCGCGAAGGTTGGCGGTCGCGGCGGGGACCATGAGCGATGAGACCACTCGCCGGCCGGAGCCTGAGCCGGCTCGCGCTCACGCGTGCGGAGCCGCTCGACGTATCGGCGTAGGTGCCGCTGGAGGCGCTCCACGACATCGTCGACTGCTGCTTCCATCGATGCTGCAGCGGCGCGAGCGCGAACGACTCGGCCCTGGAGGTCGATCTCTGCCTCGGCCCGCGCCGGCATCGAGATGCGCGGGTTGGCCTCCTGGACAAGGACGACGCGAGCGCCGAGGACTGGGCCCTTGGCTAGTCGCTCCAATTCGCTGACCTTCTCGCGAGCCTGGGCTCGCGCGTGGTCGCTCACCTCCCCTCGGGCGGTGACCTCGATGTTGATCGGGCTCATCGACGCTCCATCGATCGCGACTGCGGTTCGATCGTGCCGCCCCATGACGGATCAGGCATCAGTTCTAGCAGCGGATCGATATCGGGGAGAACTACGGCAGACTTGAAGGAGCTCTCGACGTACGTTTCGATCATCTCTGTCCCGTTCCGAGCAGGAGCTGCCTGAGGTGAGCCTGGACGATGCCGAGCACGCTGGGGAGGTCACCGCCCTGCTCTCACGCGGGCAGGAGCAGGGCTGCCTCACCGAATCGGATGTCGAGTCCCTTGCTGCGCGCGCCGGACTCGACGCAGAGGACGTTGAGGACCTGCGCGAGCAGATTGCAACTGCTGGCATCGACGTTAGCGACGACTCCGGCAAGGAAGACGTTCCGGCTACCTACTACCACAACGGCGAGCTGACCCACTACACGGTGGACGCGATGACCCAGTTCCTGGCCGGGGTCAGCCGCTACCCGTTGCTCACCGGACCCGAGGAGCTCGAGCTCGCAAAGCGGATCGAGCAGGGCGACCTGGCGGCCAAGGAGAGGCTGATCACGCACAACCTGCGGCTCGTCGTCTCGATCGCCAAGCGCTACCAGGGGGTCTCGGAGATGACGCTGCTGGACCTCGTTCAGGAGGGGACGCTCGGCCTGATCCGCGCGGCCGAGAAGTTTGACTGGCGGCGCGGTTTCAAATTCTCAACCTACTCGACTTTGTGGATCCGCCAGGCGATCCAGCGGGGCATGGCCGACAAGGCGAGGGTGATCAGGCTGCCGGTGAACGTCGAGCAGCAGGAGCGCAAGGTCGCCGCTGCCGAGCGCCGCCTCGCGGGCGAGCTCGGGCGTGAGCCCACGCCCGACGAGATCGCGGCAGCGACCGGACTGAAGCCAGCCAAGGTGGTCGAGTTGAGCGACGCGCCGCGGGTGGTCACCAGCCTTGACCGCTCGATCGGCGAGGACGAGGAGACGACGCTCGGCGCGATGCTGCCCGCCGATGCACACGATGTCGGCGAAGAGGTCCGCATCAGCCTCGAGCGTGAGCAGGTTCGCCGGGCAGTCGCGACAATGGCCGAGCCCGAGCGATCCGTGATTCGCATGCGGTACGGACTCGACGGCGACGCGGAGCCGCAAACCCATGCGGCGGTCGCGCGAGCGCTGAAGCTCGACTCCCATCGAGTTCGTAAGCTAGAAGAGCGTGCACTCGCGCAGCTCGCGATGCGTCGCGAGCTGCGAGCCCTACGCGCCGCCTGATGTGTCTGGCGCCGCTGGAGGCCGGGCGCGCGCATGACGCCGGATCGTGACCCGTCCGCGACGTCGGTCAGCCGCGCACGCAGCTGCTCTTATAGCTTGTAGCCGATCTGCCGCAGCAGCTGCTTGCGCGCTGCGACGTCCGCTTCGGTC
>Ga0187814_10000359_pt1 | contig 14666 bp, 12 predicted proteins | sample NC_S_4_FD_132450 | JGI IMG/M metagenome (GOLD analysis project Ga0187814, IMG submission 132450) | Wetland sediment microbial communities from Neuse River Estuary, North Carolina, USA - ASW-S_4 | ecosystem: Environmental > Aquatic > Freshwater > Wetlands > Sediment | place: USA: North Carolina... | reverse complement strand
GCCCGCTACGGCGTCGGCGATCTTTCGGCCGTAGCCCGGCGTCAGAATGTCCTTCCCGCCCTCGAGGACGAGGGTCGGGCAGGTTATGCGATGGAGCTCTGCGGATACGTCGAGCTCCAGGAACGCGTCGCAGAGCGAGGCGAAGGCCGCGAAGTAGTTCCGCGGGAACGAGGCGATGGCCGCCTCGCGCTCGGTCAGGAAGGCTTCGTTCTTTCCGATCCAGGAGGCCGAGTAGGTCCAGGGGATGAGCCCCCTATAGAAGGCCGTCGGCGACGCGAGGGCGGCCGCGCGCCAGGCCTCCACCGCAGCGCGCATGAGCGGGTCCACCCGGTCGGCGCCGTCGATGACCGTCATGCTGGCCACGGCATCGGGATGGGCGAACGCGAAGAAGAAACCGACCGCCGAACCGTAGGAAGTTCCGACGAGGTGGACCCTCCGTATGCCGAGGCCCTTGAGGAGCTCCCAGAGATCGTCGGCCTGGCCCGCGAGCGTGTACCTCTCTTCCGGCCGGCCGCTCAATATCTGCCCCCTGAAATCGTGGGCGAGGCATCGGTACGCGCCCAGGGCGTCGACGAAGGGCTTCCAATGCACGATCGACATGGCTATGCCGTTCAGGAAGACGACCGTCTCGTCGCCCTTCCCGGTGAGCTCATAGGCGAGCTCGACCCCATTCACCTTCATTCGATCGACCATGGCTACAACCCCAGATACGACGAAATGACGTGCGGATTGTGATGCAATCCCTCCGCAGTATCCTCGAGGACGATGGAGCCGTTCTCGAGCACGTAACCGCGATCCACGGCCTTGAGGCTTTCGTGGACATTCTGTTCGGTGACCAGGATAGACACCGACGTCTTGAGTTGGGCGAGTTTCTCGAAGACCTCCTCGACGATCGAGGGCTGGAGCCCGAGGGAGGGCTCGTCCAGGATGAGGAGCTTCGGATTCGCCATGAGGGCGCGGCCTATCGCCACCATGCGCTGCTGTCCGCCGGACATCGTGCCGGCGAGCTGTTTGTAGCGCTCCTTCAGGATGGGGAAAAGCGCGAGCACGAGCTCCCGCTGCTTTTCCACGAAGCCGGGGGCTCCGGGTATGTACGCCGCGCCCAGCTCCAGGTTGTCCGCCACCGACATGCCGGGGAAGAGCTCGCGCTCCTGCGGAACGAGGGCTATGCCGGCGCGCGCGATTTCGTGAGTCTTGAGCCTCGAAAGATCGAGGCCGTCGAACTCGATCGAGCCCGAGCGCGGCTTAACCATTCCCATGATCGTGTTTATGAACGTGGTCTTGCCCGCGCCGTTGGGTCCGAAAAGGCCGACCGACTCGGAGCCGATCTCGAGCGCCACGCCCCGGAGGACGGGGAGCTTTCCGTAGCCGCATTCCAAGCTCGTTACCTTCAGCATCTTACGCGGCCCCTCCCAGATAAGCCTCGATCACGCGGGGGTCCTTGGAAACCTCCTCGTATGGCCCCGCTGCGATGATCTCTCCCGCTTCGAGGACGATGACCCTGTGGGTGAGCTCGCGGATGACGCGCATCACGTGCTCGACCACCCCTACGCCGATGTTTCGCTCTCTCGCGACCCGCTTCACGAGCTCGATCATCTCGTACGTTTCGTCGGAATTGAGCCCGGCCATGACCTCGTCGAGGAAGAGTATCTGCGGCCCGCCAGCGAGGGCGTGCGCTATCTCCATCTTCTTCGTCTCGAGCATCGTGATCTGCGACACGGGCCGCTCGACGCCGCCCAGTCCGATTGAATCGCACAACGCTGATGCTTCCCGGCGCGCCTCCCGCTGGCTGAGGTTCCTGCAGAAGATGAAGCCGAGCATCACGTTTTCGATGACGTTGAGGCTTTCGAGGGGGTGGATCAGTTGGAAGGTGCGGCCGATGCCCAGCCTGGCTCGCTCGTGGGCCGGAGTCTTCGTTATGTCCCGGCCGTTGAACGATATGGATCCGCCGGTCGGAGGATAGATCCCGGCCACGAGGTTTATGAAGGTCGTCTTTCCCGCGCCATTGGGGCCGATGACGCCGAGTATCTCGCCTCGATCGAGCGCGAACGACACGTTGTTCACCGCCACGAGGCCGCCGAAGCTGCGGGTGAGGCCCACTGTCTCGAGATTATGCATGCGCGGCCTCCTTCTGCGTCTGCGCGGGCCCGCCGCCGCCGCCAGCGGCCGCGCCGCCGCCGGCACTACCCGCGCCACCAACACCACCCGCGCCCCCGTCGCCGCCTGCGGCCGAACCCGAAGTTGAGCGCCTCCGCCATTTCTTGAAAAGCCCGTAGAGCCCCTGCGGCATGAAGAGGATCACGAGGATTATGATGATCCCGTACACGACGAGATGGCCGTACGGAATCTTGAGCTTCAAGAACTCGGCCACGATGCCGAGAAGGAGCGCGCCGATGACCGGTCCCGGCGTGCTGTAAATTCCGCCGAGGAGAGCCATCGCGAGGGGCAGGAGGGTGTAGTTGGCGTCGAACACGCTGTCGGGCGTGGCGAAGCCGTAGCCCTGGACCTGGATTCCGCCCACGAGGCCTTGTATGAAGGAACTCGCGACAAAGGCTATCATCAGGTACTTCAATATCGAGATGCCGCTCGACTTGGCGCTCGTCTCGTTGTTCCGTATGGCCGTGAGCGCGAAGCGGAGCTTCGAGCGCTCGAAGAAGGTCGAGGCGAGACAGGCGATGAACACGACCGCGAGCACGAGCCAGTAGAGAGCCCTCGCGTCTCCGCCGAAGATGACTTGAGGCAGCACCTGCCCCTCGGGGCCGCCCGTGAAGTCCCCGCCGTTGTGGATGATCACCCTGAAAATCTCCGCGAGAGCGAGGGTCGTGATCGAGAAATAGGTCGCCCTGAGCCGCAGGATGATGAACCCGAGAAGGAAGGCGATGAGGGCCGCGAAGACGCCGGCGAAGAGGATGGAGAGGATGGGCGAAAGCCAACCGTTCAGTGCCGTCAGAATGGCCGCGTAGGCCCCGATGCCGAAGAAGCCCGCGATGCCGAACGAGACCTGCCCCGACCGGAGGAGGATGTCCCAGCTCACGGCGAGAGCCATGTAGGTGAGCACGCTCCGGCCGATCGCGAGGGGGTAGGCCCCCGCCACGAAGGGGAAAACCACCGCGATCGCAGCGAAGCACAGTGGCGCGAGCCAGCCGAGTGATCGCTTCATAGTTTTCTCTCCCTATGGGATCGCACGAGGATCGTTATGATTATGATTGCGAAGAAGACGATGTCCGACCATGACGCATAACCGCGAATGCCGTTTATGACGGCCTCCGCGAGACCGAGTATCAGGCTGGAGTAGAGGATGCCCGTTATGTTGCCGACTCCCGCCATGGCGACAAGGCAGAATGATTTCATGGTGTAGGGGCCGCCGACGTCGGGGAAGATCGCCTGTTTGGTGAGGAAGATCGAGCCGACAGCCCCTATGAGGGCGACGGCGATCGCGAAGATGATCCCGTAGGTCCTGTCGACGTCGATGCCGACGATCGCCGCGCCGCGGGGGTTCTGCCCCACGGCGAGGGCCGCCTTGCCGAGTCTCGTCCTCGTGAGGAAGAGTTGCAGCGAGGATCCGATGATGAGGGCGGCCGCCACGAAGACGAAATCGTATATGCCGAAACTGACCTCTCCTATGGACGCCGAAGCGGAGACATAGCTCAGGGGCAGCTTGTGCGTCTGCGACGTGAAGGCCAGATTGACGCCTTGGCTGAGGGCTATGCCGATGCCGAAGGTCATGATGAGCTGGTTGAGCTCCGGCGCGTGGAGGGTGTGCTTGATCGTGAGCTTGTAGATGAGGAAGCCGAGGAGCCCCATCACGACGGCGACGGGGACGAGGGCGACGTAGGGGTCGAGGCCGAGGAGGGTCGCGCAGAAATAGGCGAGATAGGCGGCGACCATCATGAGCTCGCCGTGCGAGAGATTCACAATGTGAACGATGCCCAGGACGAGGGCCATCGGTATGGCCACAGCGGCGTAGAGGCCTGCGCGCTGCACGCCATAAATGAGGACGGTGGGCTTCCAAAGTAAGATCGCCGCCGCGACGGCGAGGGAAATCACCGACCACAGGACTGTCGACCGCTTTACGATCATCGCTTCAAGCCTTTCGAGAAAGAGCGTTCGGCGGTCAGTTGGCCGCCGAACGCTCGCTTCACGTTCCGTGTACTACTTCCACGCGGGAAGCGGATAATTGATGGGCGCGGATTGCACTTCGAAGGGCCATACGACCTCTTGGCGGCCGTTCCGCCACTGGAGGATCTTCTGGCCGCGGATGCCTTGATGCGCGATCACCTTCGAGGGGCCGAACGTGATGGTCTCGCCGAGGGGAGAGGCGTACTTCGTGGCCTCGAGAGCCTTGATGAGGGCGGCCTTCTCGGTCGTGCCTGCGCGCTTGATCGCGTCCGCGATGATGTAGACTGCGCTGTACGAGAGGGGGGCGAAGTAGGTCGCGGGCTCCACCTTGTAGGTCGAGACGAAGCCGTCGTAGAACTTTTTGCTCACCGGGCTGACGTCGTTTATCGCCTTGGACCACATGCCGTAGAGCATGACGTTGTTCGCGAGCGCGGAGGAGCCGAAGTCCTTGGGCCATCCCGGAGGAGCGCCGACATAGATGGGCGGCGAGAACTTCATCGCCTTTGACTGCTCGAGGAGAGGAAGAGCGTCGGCGTCGTAGCCGGCCCAGATGAAGAGGTCGGGCTTGTAGTCCTTGGCGGCCTGGAGAACGGCGGTGTAATCGCCGCCGCCGAGGGCCGCGCTCTTGAACGAGGCGCCGTCGAACTGGTACTGGCCGCTGAAAAGAGCCTTCGAGGCGTCGTAGGAGGCCTTGCCGAAGGCGCCTTCCTCGTAGGCGAGGAAGATCTTCTTGATCTTGACGTTCGCGTACTTCTTCTGAATGGCGGCCCACCCGTCGACGTAGCTCTGCCCTTGGAGATAGTCCCAGGGATGGAGGTGGAAGTACCAGGTCGCGTCGGCTCCGAGCGCATCCTCGACCTTGTAGCTCGCGGCGCCGGTGGAGACGACGACCATGCCGTACTTCTTCATCGTCGGCACCTGGCCGAGGGCCACGGCGGAAGACATGCCGCCGAGGAGCACATCGACCTTGTCCACGGTGACGAGCTTCTCGATGGCGGCGACGCCCTTGTCGGCCTTGCCCTCGTCGTCCACGACGACGAGCTGGAGCTGCTTGCCGAGCACGCCGCCGGCCTTGTTGATCTCGTCGACCGCGAGCTGGGCGGCCTTCGAGCCCTGGTCGCCGGTGATGTCCGCGAGCGTCCAGGTCGCTCCCAACTTGATCACGCCCTGCGCGAAGCCCGCCCACGCGAACAGCGCGAGAAACGTGGATACCGCGAGGAATTTCCTCATGCACTCCTCCTTGCGGGCCCGTATGTGCCCGCTATCTCAGACTAAACCAGTATCATCATCGCCCTTAAAGGCGATTGTACCACCGCATTCGCCGCCCGCGCCCGACAACGGCCCCGCAAGGCGGGCCGCCGCCGGCCGTGCTCCGACGAACGGCCTCGCACGACGAGCCCGTCACCGGCAGTGCGCCGACGGATCACAGAACAAGCCCTCCGTCGACGCGGAGCACCTGACCCGTTATGAAGCAGGCCTCCTCGCTCGCGAGGAAGAGAACCGCGTTCGCTATGTCCGCTGGCTCCGCGAGCCGCCCGAGCGGCGTCCTGGCGATGATGGGCTCGAGGACCTTCTCGGGCACGGTCTCGATCATCGGAGTGCGGGCGTAGCCTGGGGACACGGAGTTGACGCGGACCTTGGCGCCCTTCCGCGCGAACTCCTTGGCCCAGCCCTTCGTCATGGCCACGATGCCGCCCTTGGCCGCCGCGTAGTTGGACTGTCCGATGTTGCCGTCGAGGCCCACGACGCTGGCGATCGAGATGATGGAACCGGCGCCGCGGCTCATCATGACGGGAGCGATCTCGCGGGTCATGTTGAAGACGCCGGTGAGGTTGACGGCGATGACCGCCGCCCAGTCTGCGTCGCTCATCTTCTGGATGAGGCCGTCCTTCGTGATGCCGGCGTTGTTGACGAGGACGTCGATCCCTCCGCTCTCGGCGACGACCTTCTCCACGAAGGCCTTGATGCCCGCAGGGTCCGTGACGTTGACGACCGCCCCGCGGAGGTTCGTCCTGCCCTTCTGGAGCTCGGCGAAGGCCGAGTCGTTCACGTCGAGGGCGTAGACCATTTTGGCTCCCTCGCCCGCGAACCGCTCCGCTATGGCGCGCCCGAGGCCCCGGGCTCCGCCCGTGACGACGCACACCTTGTCTTTTATTCTATCCATGGAATCCTCCTCACGCAGTAATGCCGAAGCTCACGGCTATCGCGGGCGCGACCGCCGCGGGGGACGGACGCGGCCTCCCCTCGCGACGCTAGGGCCGTGGCTCCTCGTAGGGCCCCCAGCGGATGGCGGTCGCCGCCCAGACGAAGCCCAAACCCGCGCCGACTAACACGATCTTGGACCCGTCGCGTATCTTCCCGGCGCGCAGTCCGAGCTCCAGGGAGAGGACCTGGTCGTTCTGACCGAGGTGGCCGTAATCGTCGAGATAGGTGGTCTGCTCCTGCGTAAGACCGAGCTCGGCCAGAATGGCCTCGTGGGAGCTCCGCTTGAAGTGGAGAATGGCAAGGTAGTCGATTCCTTCCCGCCTCGTGCCGTCGCCCCAGCCGCTGCGCACCATCGATTCCCTGACAACCCGGTAAAAATTGGGCAGGGTTATCTCGTTCAGCTTGGCCTTGAAGGCCTTCTCGTCGGGTACCACGAAATGCGCGCGATCGAGGTCCGCCTCCGTGGGCGGCCAGGCGCGCGAGCCGAAGGTCGGCATGACGCACATCTCGGAGAGGGAGCCGTCGCCTCGGAAGGCCGAGGCCCCCACGACATTGCGAGCTGCGTTCTTGCGCAGGACGAGGGAGGAGCCGGCCGAGCCTATGTCCATCATGAAGCGGGTTTCGGGCACCTTGAGGCTGACGAGGTCGTTGTTCCGGTAGCCGGAGACGAGGAGGACGGTCTTGAGGTCCTCGCGGGCGAGCATGAGCGATTTCGCCACTTCGAGGGCGGCCATCATCGAGCCGCACATGGCCTCCATGTCGAAGCCCCAGGCAGCCCTGGCTCCGAGTTTGTCGGCGACATAAAGGCTGGCGAGCCAGCAGGGGTAGTCCTTGTGCTGGGCGCCGCACCAGAGGACGAGGTCGATCTTCGAGCCCTCGATCCCGGCCATCGCGAGGGCGGCCTTGGCGGATTCGAGGCCCATGTATGCCGTAGTCTCTTCAGGGGAGGCGACAGGTTTGCGCTTAATGCCGAACTTCTTGACGATGACGTCCTCGGGGACGGTCGTCGCGGCCGCGAGATCGGCGGCGCTCAGATAGCCCTTCGGCAGGTAGGTGCCGAAGCCGATGATGCCGATATGCATGGGTGCTCCGTAAATACTGAATCGTCTCTCATTCTGGATAATCCCAAAGGCGAAATCCGTCAAGGGAAATTGTCACGAAGATCGCGACGGATGGCGAAATTGAAGAAATTGGCTCGCCCGAGGAGTCATTTCGAGGGATAAAACTTGTCAACCTACCGGGGGTAGAGCTATAGTCCGCTTGACTCTGCGAAACATCTCGCCCTATGGAAGACCCATGCCCGATGCAGTGCGCCTGTCCCCGAACGGTAAGGAAACAGAAGAACGAATTCTCAAGAGCGCCGTACGGCTGTTTTCAGCCAACTGGTACGGCTCGGTCTCCGTCGCGGAGATATGCCGCGACGCCGGCCTCTCCAACGGCGTCTTCTATCGATACTTTCGCAACAAGGCCGAGCTCTGCAAGACCATTCTTTCCGTCACCCAAAACAGGATCGCCGACGCCCTCGCCGCAGTGGCGGGAGAGACTCCGCGCGAACGGCTCCCGCAGTTCGTGAATATCCTCATGGACTTCAGCTACGTCCACCCCGACCTCATCGCGGTCTTCCGCGAGGGCCAGTATCGCTTCATCGAGTACGAAAAAAGCCTCGAGGAGCTCTATCAGCGCGGCCTCTCGCAGGTCCTCGGCATGGAAATCGGAGCCCCGGAGTCGATCTTCGCCCTGGGGGGAATACGGTACTGCGCCATCAGGCGGGGCCTTCACGGCGAGTCCCTCGACCCCGCCTCCGTGCTCGCCATCATAGAAGGCGGGCTCTTCCCCGGCCTCGAGGCAAGGACGGAGAAGGTCTTCGCCGGCCCCCTCCGTCCCCCCTCGCTCGACGTCGAGGAAGGAGCGAAGGACAGCCTCCTGCGGGCAGGAAAAAGGCTCTTCGGCGAGCGGGACTTCGTCGACACCAACATCCACGAGATCACCGACGCCGCCGACCTCGCCGTGGGCACCTTTTACACCTATTTCCCGTCGAAGGAGGCCTTCTTCGCCGAGCTCATACGGCGGATAGGCCACGACCTTCGGCGGTTCATCGCGAGCAACCTCGCCGCGGAGGGGCTCAACCGCCTCGAGCGCGAGATGCGGGGCCTCTGGCTTTTCATGCACTACCTGCAGTCAGACACCTATTTCTACAACATCGTGCGCCAAGGGGAGTTCATCCTGCCTGAGGAGGCCCGCGCCTACTATGCGGCCTTCATCGCCGGCTACGCCAAGCGGCCCCTGTCGAAAAACGGCCTCGCCGCGGGCATCGACGAGGGTACGGCCGTGGAGTTCCTCCTCGGCGTGGGCCACTATCTCGGAATAGAGTCCATCCTCGCCGCGGGATCGGGCAGTATCCGCGACAAAATCGAAGCGATCGGACGCTACTTCGCCCGCGGCTTCTCCCTGGTGTTATGAAGATTGTGGCTCAGTCCCCGCGGGGGCGCGGAGCTTCCTCCGACCTATCGCCTCAACATGAGCTCCGCGACTCTGGGGTCGCCGCTCTGGCCGGCCCCAGAGTCGTGCGGGTTAGTCAGTCCTTCGGTTTGAGGTATTTCTGCCTGAGCTCGGCCTTGACGATCTTTCCGTATGACGAGTACGGAAGGGCGTCGGTGAACAGGACCCGCTTAGGCGCCTTGTAGTTCGCGATCCTCTCCCTGCAAAAGGCGATGAGCTCGGCCTCGGTGGCTGGGGCGCCCTTCTTGAGGACCACGATCATGAGGCCGACCTCGCCCCACTTTTCGTCGGGCTCTCCGATGAGGGCGCACTCGGCGACGGCCGGGTGATCGCGGAAGACTGCCTCGACCTCGGCCGCGTAGATGTTCTCGCCGCCCGATTTGATCATGTCCTTGTAGCGGCCGATTATATAGAAGAAGCCCTCGGCGTTCCGTTTGGCCATGTCGCCCGTGTGAAACCAGCCGCCGACGAGGGATTTCTCGGTCGCTTCCTTATTGTTCCAATAGCCGAGACAGGTGGTGGGCCCCTTGATGCAGAGCTCTCCCGGCTCGTCCACGCCCACCTCCTTGCCCTGCGGATCGAAGAGCCGAACCTCGCTGTGGAAGATGGGCTTGCCGACCGAGCCGTTGTACCTCGTCGATTCCTCGTTCGTCATGGACATGCAGTTGACACCGCACTCGGTGAGACCGTAGCCCTGTCGGAAGGTCACGCCCTTCTCGTTCCGCCAGGCATCCATGAGCTCGACCGGTATCGAAGCCCCGCCGTTGACGAAAAAACGCACCGAGGAGAAATTTGCGGACTTGAAGGAGGGGCTGTTGTACCACATCTGATAGAGCGTCGGAACGCCGAGAACGACGCTGCACTTCTCCTCGACGATATGTTTGATCGAGAGGTCCGCGTCGAACTGATCCTCGATGATAACCCTGCCGCCGCAGTAAATGAGGGGCGCGAGGAAGATGAAGAGGCCGCCCGCATGGTAGAGGGGAGTGAGCACTGGAGAGACGTCGGCCTCGGAGAGGCCCCAGCTTATCACGGTGTTGATGCAGTTCCAGAGCATCTGACGATGCGGGATGACCGCGCCCTTGGACTTCCCCGTCGTGCCGGAGGTGTAAAGAATGAAGAGCGGATCGTCCTCGGACAGCTCCGGCCGCGCCGGCTCCTCGGGCGAGCCCTCCGCAAGCATCGCCTCGTAGCTGCAGACCGCATCTATCTCTGCCCCGCCGAGAGAGATGAAACGCCTGCACGACATCCCGCTCTTCGCATTCTGCAGGAGATCGACGAACTGGGGTGCGCAGATGAGGACTTCAGGGGCGCAATCGTTGCTCATGTACTGTAGTTCGTAGGGCTTGAGGCGCCAATTGAAGGGAACGAGTATGGCGCCTATCTTGGCGAGGCCGTACATGAGGTCGACGTACTGTACGCCGTTTTGGGCGAGAATGCCGACGCGGTCGCCCTTCCGTATGTTGAGCCTGTCCCGCAGGTAGTTCGCGACCCGACAGGCGCGTTCGTTGAGCTCCCGATACGTGAAGCGCCTGCCGCTCGGTACGTCGTAGATGGCCTCGCGGCCGGGAGTCAGGCGCGAGCGTCTCGTCAGTACTTCTCCTGCATGTTCGCCCATACGGGCCTCCTGTCCTATGATAAATTCCGCTTGCTTGATTCCAAAAGCATCGAAGAATATGAGTTATGAATCGACTCTCATTTCGGAGTAGTCTAGCACAGCCTTCCAAACTGTCAACGGACAAAAGAGGAGAAGCGCAGCCCGCAAGGCGGGCGGACCCTACTCTTTTCGGCTCTCCACGTAGGCTATGCGTCGATTGAGGATGAGGCGGGTCTGGGCTTCGAGGGCGGGGAGACAGCCGAAGGCGAGGCTCACTGCCGGGGTGAGGAACCACTGGGCAAAACCGAAGAGCAGTGTCGGGACGCTGCTCTTCGACTCGGGCCGCGGAGGCGCTATGAGCCCCTCAAGCGCCATGGTGCAGAGGAGCAAGAAGGTCGAGGCGATGGCCACGCCCGTCATCGCGAGCGCATAGACCCTTCCCGCCGGGCTGAGAGCGAAGGCGGGATCCACGAAGCCCGGGAGGAAGCCCCCAAAAACGAGGAGAAGAGGCGCCAGGGACCATTCGACCGCGCTCCGCACCTGGTTCAAGATCGGAAGGATCATCGCCTTTCGGGCCGCCCGGTCGAGACACCTGTACGTGGAGAGCGAGTGCGCTATCTCCGAGGCGCCCCAAGCCCAGCGCCGTATCTGCGCGTACTGCTCGACGGCGGAGCCCGCGAGGCCGTCGCCGCGGATCGAGGCTCCCCGCGTCATCACGAACAGGGGTCTCACGTGGAAGGAGCGGCCGAAGGCGGTGATGGCTTTGAACATGGTGCGCTCGTCCTCTGGGATGACGTCCGCATCCCAGAAGTCGATGTCGCGGAGAGTCTTCATGCTCATCGAGTAAAAGGCAAAGACCGTGCAGCGCAGTCCTCCCCGCACTTGAAGCGTTATGCGCCACAGTATGCCGCTCATGACGAGCATCCTCGTGAAGAAGCTGGCGGTCCAGTAATCGCCCAGGTCGGCGGGTATGGGCTGGTAGATCGTGTGGTCGCGTCCGGGGCCTTCGGAGAGATAGGTGTAGAGGAGATAGGCCGGATACTGGCGCTCGATCTGCATGTCCGCGTCGTTGCTCGACACGAGGACTCTGCCCGGCTCGATGCCGAGGCGGAGGAGGGCGTCGTAGGCGAAGCGTCCCGCGTGGTTCTCGTTGCTCGCCTTGCCCTTGAGCTCGCCCGGCTTGAGGGCGTGCTCCGTGACGAGGATGCGGCCAAAACGCTCGGAGAATTCCGCCGCGAGCTCCATGGCCACGGCCCGCCCCGAAGGAAGCGCGGCTTCGGAGGAGAGCACGAGGAGCTTGCGCTCGGTCGGAAAGTCGCTCTCGGCGAGGGCCTCGAGGGTGGATCTCAGCAAGCGAATCGACTCGCTCGCGAAGGGGATGATCGTGAGATAGTAGTAATCGTGCCATTCGGGAAACTCGCGCTCCAGGCGGGAGGGCCAGTCGGTCTCTCGAACCGCGGCCATGCGGCCGAGGCCCCGCCGCGCTGAGACTATTATGCTGGCCGCGCTCGTTATCCAGTACGCCATGAAGAGGAGCATGAGAAGGGCGAAGAGACCGGGGTCGCAACAGACCACGGCGGCGATGATGGCTATGAGGCTCCAAGACAGGAGCCCAGGAAGAGCTTCCAGAAGGCGATAGCTGGCACTTAGGCGGTCGATCGAAGCTTCAGGGCACAGGGAAGAGGCCATGGGTGGAATCGTGAACATATAAACCTCGAAGCGGACATCGAACGAGCAGCGGCTTCAACGAGCCACGGAGCCTTCGGCGCGAAGCGGGTTCCGCTTAGTTGCGCGAATTGTGGGGTATTCTCGGGTCAAATGTCAACAAGTGTCCCTCTATGCGAAATCAGAATCTAACTGACGCTATAAAGGGTCGACCGCGTTTATTGGTATTTTCTAATGAAAATAGGCACCACTTAGCAACAATTAGTAAACGCAGCGACCGCGTCCCATAAAATAACCATGATCCGCGGTCGCCGTTACAAAAACTTCAGCCCTCCGCCTGGTAACTGACCTTCGACCTGTCGATGTCCGCGAGCGTCGCCGCCCCCGTCATCACCATGGCCTCGGCCAATTCCGCGCGGATTTTCTCCACGGTGAGGAAGACTCCCTCCTCATCGCCGCCATAAACCGCGTACGTGAAGGGCCGGCCGACGAGGACGCCGTCCGCTCCGAGCGCCAGCGCCTTGAACACGTCCAGGCCCGTTCGGAAGCCTCCGTCTATCAAGATGCTCATCTTTCCGCCCACGGCCTCGACGATGGCCGGGAGGACCTCGATCGAGGACGGCGTTTCGTCAAGCACGCGGCCGCCGTGGTTCGAGACGACGATGCCCTTGGCTCCCGCTTTAAGAGCCTTTCGGGCCCCTTCGGCGGTCATGATGCCTTTTAGGATGAAGGGCATCGAGACCGATCCGGCTATCGTCGCGAGCGCTTCCACGGGCATGGGGGAGACGGGCTTGCCCTGCATCGCAAGAACGGCGAGGCCGGCAGCGTCGATGTCCATGCCGACCGCGAAGGCGCCAGCGTCCTGGGCCATGCGCGCCTTGACGAGCACTTCCTTCACGCTCCAGGGCTTGATGGTGGGCACGCCAACTCCGCCGATGGCCTTGATGGCCTCGATGGTCCCCTTGAACACCTCGTCCTTCACGCCATCTCCGGTGAAGGCCGCGCTGCCGGCCCTCAGGCATCCGTTCAATACGGCGGAGGAGTAGCTGAGGTCATCGTACGCGTCGCTGTAGTGGAGTCCGACGGCTCCCACCGGAGCGGCGAAGACGGGCAGGCGGAAGGTCCTGCCGAACAGCCTCGCCTCCGTCGAGACCTGGACCGACTGGTAAATCGTGTCCATCGTGAGGCGTATCTTTTTTAGCGCCTGGTAATTCCGTATGAAGCCGAGGCCCGTTCCCTTGCCCCCTGGCCCGGGTATCGCGCCCCTGCACGCGCGGCCGTCGCATTCGGGACAGACTTTGCAATGTGGTCCGATCGTGAGTTTCGCCTTTTCCCGCACTTCCTGCAACGTCATTGGCTCCAGCTCCTTCGAATGTTGTTGAAGACAGTATACCGACCGCGCCGAACTCGTGGAAGGCGCGGCCTTGGGCGACGTATAAAACGAGCCCGTGAAAGTCTGTCTTGACAGGCGCGGTCGCGTAGATTACGCCAAATGAGTCCGCGAGGCGAGCGGCAGTGGTCCCAAGCTCAAATCCGAAGGGGAAGTTATGAAAAAGAGGAATCAGAAGGGCCCGAGCACCGAAGGGGGGCACGCGGGCGCGTATGGCGAGACGGCGGTGCGCGCGAAGGCTTCCGCGCCGAGGCTTCCGCGCCTCAAGATCTCCACGAAGCTTTTCCTCGCCGGGCTCGTCTTCTTCGTCCCCATCGCCGTTATGGCCGGATTCATCGTCTCGGGTCTTCGCGCCTCGATCGATTTCGCGAAGCTCGAGATCGAGGGAACCAAGGTCGAGCGCCCTCTCGTCGATGCGCTCGCGGTCTTGGGGCGGTGGCGAGCCGCAAAAGAGGGAGGAGAGGACGTGAGCGCGCCGGCCGCCGCAATCGATCGGGACTTTGCGACAGTCAGCGCCATGACCGCCGACATCCGAAGGCTCGCCATGGACGAACAGGGTCGTCTTCGTCATGGCGAGGACTATATTGCCCTGACCGATGTCGTCCAACTTTGGGACAAGGTCAAAGACGAGCCTGGGGACTACGCAGCCGATCTCGCCTCCCTGTCCTCGTCCCTACTCCGCTTGATCGCCTATGTCGGGAATACGAGCAATCTCATCCTCGACCCCGACCTCGACAGTTACTACACGATGGACGCCTCGTGCGTCCTCCTGCCCACCGCGATCGCCCGTTTCATGGAGATGGACAAGGCCTTGGATGGGGCCCTGGAGCGGGCCCAGCGGACGAAGGCGATCGATCCTGCGGACAGGTCCGAGTTCGCGGTGCTCTCGGGTTTTCTGGGACGAATAGACCGCGACAACGTCGTCTCGGCCGTGCGCACGGCCCTTGCGGAGGATCGCAACTTCTACGGAACGGACGCCGGCCTTCAGACGCGGATACCCCCTGTCCTGGACTCCTACCAGAGGGATGCCTCCGCCCTCGCCGACTTGATGTCCTCATACGCCACGGAGAGGACGACGCCAAACGCCGACGAGTTCGACAAGGCCTGGGGCGCGGCCCTCGATTGACCCTCCAGCTTTTGAGCCGCTCTCGGAGGAGCTGTCCACGCTCCTGGGCATCAGGATCGCCGCCT
>Ga0187814_10000358_pt1 | contig 14666 bp, 11 predicted proteins | sample NC_S_4_FD_132450 | JGI IMG/M metagenome (GOLD analysis project Ga0187814, IMG submission 132450) | Wetland sediment microbial communities from Neuse River Estuary, North Carolina, USA - ASW-S_4 | ecosystem: Environmental > Aquatic > Freshwater > Wetlands > Sediment | place: USA: North Carolina... | reverse complement strand
GATCACCATCCACGACGAGAAGATCGGCGTCGTAGCCAGGGGCGAGCCGGCCCTTGCGTGCGCTGACCCCGCATGCCTGCGCCGCACCTGAGGTCGCCGTGGCGACGTGGCGGGCACAGTCGTCGCGGTCGGCGCCGATGTCACCAGATTCCGGGTCGGCGACGGGGTGTTCGGCATCGCCCGGGGCTCGTTCGCCGAGTACGCCGCTGCGCGGGAAGACAAGCTGGCCCGCATGCCAGCCAGGCTGAGCTTCGAGCAGGCCGCCACCGTCGCTGTTTCCGGGCTCGCCGCCATCCAGGGACTGCGCGCCGGGCGCATCCAGGCAGGGCAGCAGGTCCTGATCATCGGCGCGTCGGGAGGCGTCGGCACCTACGCCGTGCAACTCGCCAAAGCTTTCGGCGCGAAGGTCACTGGTGTGTGCAGCACCCCGAAAGTCGATCTCGTCCGCTCGATCGGCGCCGACCATGTCATCGACTACACCCGTGATGACTTCGCCGACGGCCGCCAGCACTACGACCTAGTCCTCGACATCGGCGGGAACAGCCGTCTCTCACGGCTCCGGCGGGCACTCACTGCCAAGGGGACGCTGGTAATCGCTGGTGGAGAAGGCGCCAAGTGGACCGGCGTCGGCCGGCAGATCCGCGCGCTGATGGTCTCGCTGCTGGTACGCCAGCGGCTGACCATGTATGTCTCCAGGCACCGCCAGGCCGACCTCGAAGCGCTGAGGCGGCTGATCGAAGCTAGCCAGATCACCCCTGTCATCGGCCGGACCTACCCGCTCAGCGAAGCCCCGGCCGCCATCCGCCACCTGGCAGAAGGCCACGCTCAGGGCAAACTCGCCATCACCATCTGATCTGAGGATCGCCGGCCTGCGACCGCGGCGGCCACCGGGACGTGGACCTTGCACTGGCGCGGCCGTCACCTGCGCTTTCACCGCTATGACCGGGGCAGCCAGCCGTCACCGGGCATCGGCGACCTGCTGCGCGAGATCGACCACGACCCGAGCCTCTCCGGTCTGTTGCCCGCCGGTCAATCGCGCTCGGTGGTCAGCGGCCCCTCAGCGTCTTCCGCCAGGCCACGAGCCGTGTCAAGGTCGGTGACGATGACGTTGACCCAGCCTCCGCGCAGCGCGGCCCGGATGGCTTTGTACTTGCTGGTTCCGCCGGCGACGCCGATCCGCCGGGGTACGTGCATGAGGTCGGAGGGGGTGATGCTCACCACGCGCTGATCGAGTGGCGTATCGAGGATCGTGCCGTTGGCGTCGAAGAACCGGAGGCAGACGTCACCGACCGCTCCGGCGCTGCGGAGCTGGTCCTGTTCGGCTTCCGTGAGCGCGTTGCCGCTTTGCCGCAGCAGAGGTGACGGCTCCAGGCTGCCGATGCCGACCAGGGCGAGGTCCAGCTCTTTCCACGACTTCATGACGTCGCCGATGGCAGGATCCTTGACCAGGGCCCGGCGGAGCGCTGGGCTGCTGACCAGTCCCGGTGCGGGCAGCAGTACCGGCCGCGCGCCCGTGACGGCGGCCAGGTCGCCGGTGAGCCTGTTCGCCTGGACCTGCACGCTCGGGTCTCCGTGACCTCCGACGATCTGCACCACCCGGTCCAGGTGCGACGTGCTCCTGGCCGGCATGGCCTCCGTGGCGGCGAGTAGCGTCGCGCTCCACGACGACACGCCGAGGACCTCACCGCCGGTGAGCGTGGCGTGGAGGTACTGCGCCGTAGCGGCGCCCAGGGCGGGGATGACCTGACCCCGCGCGCCGTCGGCGTCGACGATGACGGCATCTTTGAGGCTGAACTTCTCCTGGAGCCTTTCCTCCAGGTCGGTATACACGCCGGGCGGCAGGTTGACGACGGTACGAACGACGCCGATGTCGCTGGCCAGACGGAGCAGCCGGGACACGCGCGCCTGAGACATGTTCAGCTCGGCCGCGATCTGCGGCTGCCGGATGCCGCCCTCGTAGTACATGCGGGCCACCTTGGCGATGAGCCTGAGCTGGGCGATTTCAACCGGCCGCTTCACGGCCACCAGCATAGCTGCATGGCTCATCGCTGCTGCATGGATATACGCACTCTAGGCAGCCGCCTGACTGTTCAGCAGTGCACGGCGGACGATCTTGTTAGCGGCCAGGGCATCCTGCCGGTGCTGGGCCTCGCGCAGCGCAGCGGCGTCGAGCAGGTCCAGGGCACGGTGGATGGTTCGCATGGTGTTGATCCCTTCGCGGGCGGCCTCGACGGAGTCCTCACGGAACGGGAACTGGTCGAGCTGCCAGACGCCGTCCCAGCCGCACTCGCGGAGCGCGTAGAAGAACTCGAGCGTTTCGGTGAGATGCACAGAACCGACGACGAGGTCGTCGTCCCAGCCCCGGAAGTTGTCGTTGACGTCGATTCCGTAGAGCAGGCCGCGTGAGTGGATGAGCCGCGCGGCCTCAGCCGGGGACTCTCCTCCGTACAGCGAGTGGCCGAAGTCCATCAGGATGCCGATGTTGCCGACACCCACATCCTCGATCGCCAGCAGGGTCTTGGCGGCCGAGGAGAAGAACATCGACACCCGCGGTTCCCTGGGCTTGTACTCGATGGCGAACTTCGTCTCCGGGTGGGCCTGGGCCAGTGCCCGGAGCCCGGTGACCGCGTATGACCAGATCTGACCGTGATCAACCTGGAAGGGATAGTCGTGCCCGTCCTGTCCGGGCCACAGCTTGACGTAGTCGCAGCCGAGTTCCCGGGCGACGCCGACGGCCTCGCCGACCAGGTCGAAGGTCCGCGCGCGTACGGCGGCGTCAGGGTTGGTGAACGCGCCCCGGCAGAACTCGCGGGTGTAGATCTCCGGCGTGATGCCGATCGCGCCCAGGTTATTGCGCTTGAGGGCCTCGGCAACCTCGCCCGGCGTCAGGCCGGGCGGGTTGAAGGGGTAGGTGATGTCGACGACGGCCAGATCGCCGACCTGGCCAGCCAGGTCGATCGCCTCCAAGGTGGAGACGGGCGGTCCGTATCCGTCGGTTGCATAGCGGTCGACGTACTGAGCGAAGTGCCAGAGACCAGCTCCGTACCGCGGCTCCTGGGTCATGCGTCCTCCATCGGGTTTTCCGGCGTACCGGGGTCGGCGGGTCGGTAGCGTGCGCGCCGGACCGCTGCGTGCCAGGCGGAGACTTCGCTGGCGCGCCACTGCGCACCCGCGGCGGGCGTGAATTCGTCGTGCGGCCGCGGGAGCGCATCCAGATCCTCCGCGCTCCACAGGCCGCCGGCCAGGCCGGCCAGGTGGGCGGCGCCCAGCGCCGACAGGTCCGCCGTCTTCGGGCGTAGCACCGGTATCCCGCTGACGTCGGCTTGCAGTTGCATCAGCGACGAGTTGGCGGCGGCCCCGCCGTCCACGGACAGGACTCCCGCCTCGCCGGTGGCCTGGCGTATCGCCGCCAGCAGGTCGTCGACCTGGAAAGCGACGGACTCCAGCGCGGCGCGCGCGACGTTCTCCAGCGTCGTGCCCAGCGTCAGGCCGGTCAGCAGGCCGGTGGCCTCCGGGTCCCACCACGGCGCGCCCAGCCCGTTGAAACCCGGGACCAGATGAACCCCGTCCGCTTGGGCGTTTGCCGCCATCGACGCGAGCTGAGCGGGCGAGGCCGACGTCAGCCGGGCGAGCCAGGCCAGGGTTGCGCCGCTGGACCGGATGTTGCCCTCGACGGCCCGTACCGGACTGGTACCGGTCTGCCAGGCGACCGTCTCGCACAGCCCGGAGGCCTGGTCGGTTAGCCTCTGAGAAGCGGCCACGACGGATGTCCCGGTCCCGTAGGTCGCCTTTACCAGGCCCGTGCGCCAGCCCGCGTGGCCGAACAGCGCGGCGTGCGAGTCGCCCATGACGGCCAGGACCGGGACTCTCGGGAGCGCACCATCGCCGACACGGCGGCCGAAGGGGCCGATGGACCCGACGATGTCGGGCAGGGCCAGCGGCGGCACACCGAACAGGTCGAGCAGCTGCGGGGACCACCGGCATGTCCGGATGTCCATCAGCTGCGTGCGCGAGGCGTTGCCGACCTCGATCTGGTGCTCGCCCGTCAGCCGGTACAAGAGCCACGCGTCGACGGTGCCCAGGCACAGGTCGCCGCGAGATGCCTGGGTCCGGTCGGGGTCGAACCGATCCAGAAGCCACCGGGCTTTCATAGCGGAGAACATCGGGTCCAGGGGCAACCCGCTGTGCTCCCTCACGGTCGCGGCGAAGGGCGCGTACTGGTTGCACATCGAGGCGGTCCGCTGGTCCTGCCAGCTGATCAAGGGCGAGCGAGTCTGTCCGGTGCCACGGTCCCAGAGCAGCAGCGACTCCCGCTGGGTGCTCAGTCCGATGCCGACGAGCCGGCTTTGGTCCGTTCCGCGCAGGCAGTCTGCGACCGACTTCTGGATGCTCTGCCAGATCTCGGCCGGGGACTGCTCGACCCATCCGCGGTGAGGATGGTGGACCGGAAGGTCCGCGGCGGAGCGCGCCACTACCTCGCCAGCCTGATCGACCAGCGCGGCCTTGGTCGCGCTGGTCCCCTGGTCAATGGCCAGGACGAGTGATTCAGCGGCTGGCATGAGCGATGATGTCCCGTGCGGCAGCGGCGATGTGACCTGGGGTCAGGCCGAAGTGCTCAAGGAGGAATGCCGTGCTCCCGGTGGGCGCGAAGGAGCGCGGCACCCCGAGGAGGCGCAGGCGCACCGGCCGTTCCTGGGCGGTCAGCGTCGCCACGGCCGCGCCCAGGCCGCCGGTGATGGTCGCCTCCTCGGCGACGACGATGCCTTTGGTCTCAGCGGCTGCCGCCAGGACGGCCGCAGTGTCGAGCGGCTCGACGAACGCGATATTGAGGACACGCGCTCCGATGCCTTCGGAGCGCAACGATTCGGCCGCTTGCAGCGCGCGCGAGACCATCGTTCCGGTGGCGATGACCGTCACGTCGTTCCCGTCTGTCAGCTGCAAGACCCGGCCCGGCTGGAAGGGCGAGCCGGGCGGTGTAACCTCGGGCACCGGGGTCCGGGGGATGCGCAGGTAACTGGGGCCGGGATTAGCCGCGGCCCAGCGGACTGCCTGGGCGGTCTGGATAGGGTCGGCCGGCACGACGACCGGTAGGTCGGCCACGGCGCGCAGCCAGGACAGATCCTCGATCGAATGATGCGTCGGGCCCAGCTCACCGTAGGCGAACCCTGGGCTCTGCCCGCACAGGATCACGCGCGCCTGGCTGTAGGCCACGTCCGCCTTGACCTGCTCGAGGGCGCGGCCGGTCAGGAACGGTGCGGCGGCGCTGACGAAGGGGATCATCCCGCCGTTGGCGAGCCCGGCGCCGACGCCCACCAGATCCTGCTCGGCGATACCGACGTTCACCATCCGGTCCGGGAACTCGGCCTTGAACCCGGCCAGGTTGCTCGACCCCACCGAGTCGTTGCACACGGCGACGATCCGCTCGTCCTCCCGGGCCAGGGCGATGAGGGTCTCGGCGAAGACCTTTCGGCAGTCGTGCAGCGCGGCGGCCTGCGTGGCCTGGCTCATGCGGACAGCTCCTGGAGCGCGACGTCGACCTGCTCGGCGCTCGGCACCTTGTGGTGCCACTCGGCGCGGTCCTCCATGAACGAGACTCCCTTGCCCTTGACGGTGTGCGCGATCACGCAGACCGGGCGCGTGGTGCCCGGCCGCCGGAACGTATCCAGCAGCTGGGCGTGGTCGTGGCCGTCGACTTCACGGACCTCCCAGCCGAAGCTGACCCACTTGGCGGCCAAGGGCTCCAGCTGCGTGGTCTCCTCGGTTCGCGCGCCCTGCTGGAGCCCGTTCCTGTCGACGACGGCAAACAGCGAGGACAGCCCGTGATGAGCGGCCGTCATGGCCGCCTCCCAGTTGCTGCCTTCCTGCAGTTCTCCGTCTCCGAGCACGACGAAGGTACGGCGGGGCGAACCCTGCAGCCGGGCCGACAGCGCGATTCCGACGGCGACCGGGAACCCGTGCCCGAGCGGCCCCGTGTTGGTCTCCACCCCTGGCACCTTGGTCCGGTTGGGATGGCCGTTGAGCGCGGAATGCGGTGCGGCGAACGTCTGGAGCTCACCTCGCGCGAAGAAACCGCAGTGCGCCAGGGTGGCGTACAGCGCCCCGGCCGTGTGGCCCTTGCTCAGCACGAGCCGGTCACGCTCGGCGGCCAGCGGATGCGCAGGGTCGACGTTGAGGACGGCGGCGTAGAGGGTCACCAGGATATCGATGACCGAGAAGTCGCCGCCGAGGTGGCCGAGCCCGGCCCGGTAGACCATCTGCAGGTCGTCGCGGCGCACACGCTGGGCGATCTCGCTCAGCACGGGCGCGGCGTCCGAGGGTGATAGCCGCGCCAGCCGCGCGCGAACGTCGCGGAACAGCTGGGCTTCATTCTGATCTGCGGTCAGCATCGCTTGTTGACTATCTATTCATGTCTGACTTAACATTCATGATCGAAGCATCTCCGAGATGGGCGCCGTTTGTCAAGGGCGACTGGACCAAGGAATCCGGGCCGCCGAGGGAAGGCAGGCTTCATGGGATACGGGAAAGAATCGCGAGTGCGGGACATCCTCTCTGACCCCGCGGCCCGGCGGATCGCGGACAGGTACGTCCCGGCGGTGACCTGCTCTGCGGCGCTCGAGCATATGGGGTTCCTCCCCTTCAGCGCGGTCTTGCGCGCGCCGAGCGCGGCACCGCCGGATCCCGCCGGGCTCGAGGCGATGTGGCACGAGCTCGCGCTGCTCGATGGTGCTCCCCGGGCCCGGGCCGATGCGCCCTACATCGAGCCCGCGACCGGCTACGAGACCGACAGCGTCCTGCGCGGCTCCGCGCGGGTCAGGCCGGTAGGCCCTTCGGAGCAGTGGGGCATCACCGAACTGGTCATCGACGGCCCGTCGCACGGGAACCCGTTCGTCGACGTCGAGCTCTCGGCCCGGTTCGCCGACGACCGGGGGCACGGCACCTCGGTAGGCGGTTTCTACGACGGCGAGGGGGTGTACCGGATCCGGTTCCAAGCTCCGCACGGCGGCAGGTGGACCTACGTCACGGCGTCGACGGCGCGATCGCTCGACGGGCTGCGGGGCACCTTCGAGGCCGGCCCGCCCGGACCCGGGAACCACGGCCCGGTGGGCGTGACCGGCCGCTTCCATTTCGCCTACCGGGACGGCACGCGGTTCGTGCCGGTCGGCACGACCTGCTACGCCTGGACGCACCAGCCCGAGGCCCTCCAGGAACGCACGCTGGCCGCCCTGGCCGGGGCGCCCTTCCGCAAGCTGCGCATGTGCGTGTTCCCTAAGTCGTACCTGTTCAATACCGGCGAGCCGACCCGCGACCCGTTCGCCCGCAACGCCAGCGGCGACTGGGATTTCACCCGTTTCGACCCGCGGTTCTTCCGCCATCTGGAGACGCGCATCGGCCAGCTCACCGAGCTGGGGATCGAGACGGACCTGATCTTGTTCCACCCGTATGACCGCTGGGGCTTCTCCGAGATGCCCCGGGCGGCCGATGACCGATACGTGCAGTACCTCGTCCGGCGGCTGGGCGCGTACCGGGCCGTGTGGTGGTCGCTGGCCAACGAGTACGACCTGCTGTCGTGGAAGACGGCTGAGGACTGGGAGCGCCTGGCGGACGTCATCCGCGGGAACGATCACGTGGGCCACCTCACCTCGATCCACAACTGCTTCGGTTTCTACGACCACGCTCGCCCGTGGATCACGCATTGCAGCATCCAGCGGACCGACGTGTACCGCACCGCGGAGAACACAAACGAATGGCGCGAGGCATACGGCAAGCCGGTGATCGTCGACGAGTGCGGCTACGAGGGTGACATCGACCAGGGCTGGGGCAACCTGAGCGGCCAGGAGCTGGTCCGCCGATTCTGGGAAGGCGCCGTGCGCGGCGGTTACGTCGGGCACGGCGAGACGTACCTGAACGAGCGCGAGGAGCTGTGGTGGTCCAAGGGCGGTGAGCTGGCCGGAGAGTCGCCGCCGCGCGTCCGGTTCCTGCTGTCGGTGATCGATGCCGCGCCGGACGGCGTGCTGGAGCCGCTGCCCAGCGACTGGGATGTGAGATGGGGAGGCGCGGACGGCTACCGTATCGCGTACTTCGGCTTCGGACGGCCGCGGTACCGCGACGTCATCATGCCCCCGGGCACCAGGTGGCACGTCGATGTCATCGATACCTGGAACATGACGATCGTCCGCCAGCCGGGGACCGTTGAGGGATGTTTCAAGGTCCAGCTGCCGGGCCGGGAGTTCATGGCCGTACGGCTCATCCGGGCCGAGCGATGAACAGACCGGCCACCTGGCCGGAGCGCTGCCTGCCGGGCCCCAGCACGGCAAGGGGTGCCTGTGCCTGGTCAGCGCTCTTGCGGCCGCGCTTGGCCACGGGGCTGCCTGGTCGGGCGGCGGGAGTGCGGTGGGCACGGTAAACGCCTCCGGGTGAAGGCGAAATGCACGTGGTCAGTCGCGGCGACCGGACGATCCCGCCGGCTATGACGGCGGCGGCCCAGTCGTGTTGCGGACGATCAGCTGGGGCGCGGTGGAGGTGAGAACGGAGCGGCTGCGGCCGTCCATACGCTCACAGAGGAGCCGGGCGGCCGTCGCGCCCAGTTCGTGGGCGGCCTGGTCGACGCTGGTCATGTTGATTGGCGCGCTGGAGGCAAGGGTGGCGTTGTCGTAGCCGACCAGTGAGAGGTCGGCTGGGATTCGCAGGCCGAGTTCGTATGCTGCCCGCAGCACGCCTAGGGCAGCGAAGTCGGCCCCGGCGAAGATGGCTGTTGGCCGGTCGGGCCGGTCGAGCAACTCACGTCCGGCTTGGTAGCCGCCCTCCTCGGAGTAGCTCTTTCCAGCGATGGCCACGGCCTTGTCGAGGCCATGCCGATGCATCGCCTGCCGGTAGCCGTAGCTGCGTACCTGCTCGGGACGGCGCGTCCACTGGCTTCCTTTGGACGTGGCGGAGGTGTGGGCAATGCGGCGGTGACCCAGCGCGACAAGATGATCAACGACGAGCGCGGCGCCCGCCCGGTCGTCGTCTACAACCGAGTCGTACTCATCGGCGGTGTCATGGTGACCGACTACGACGGTCGGGATTGTCTTGGCGACGGCAATGACCTGCGAACGTGACATCGAGGGGGCAATCATGATGAGGCCGTCCATCGCCCGGTCGATCATGGCGTCGGCGAGGCGCGACTGATTCTCGGCGCCGACCCCGGCCGACCCGACCAGGACCTGGTAGTCAGTCTTGGCGAGAGCGTCGGTGACGCCGTCGAGAAAATCGCCATAGAAAGGGTTGCGTATATTGTCGAGCAGCAAGCCGATCGTGAAACTCCTGCCGCGCATGCCGCGGGCGGCAGCGTGTGGCCGGTACCCTAGCTCGGCCATGGACGACCGGACCCGCTGGCTCATGTCGGCGCTGACGCCGTAGGCGTTGCGCAGCACTTTCGACACCGCGGCCGTTGAGACGCCTGCGTGTCTTGCCACGTCCGCGATCGTCACCCGCCGGACGGCGTCCTGCGACTTCACCATGCGCCCCCAATCGATAACGATCTACACGTAGGAAGTGTACCCAGCAGCTACGCGACTTGACCATACGCAGTACACGAGCCGTCAACATCATCACATACCCCACCGAGCCGGGTTAAAATCCTGCTTCATCAGGCTTGTTACACGTTCGTTACAGTCGGAGGTCTTGACGAAGTAACAGCCGCAAGCTTACCTTACTCGAAAGACATTGTAGAACGTTCTACAACATTGGCGCTACTATCGCTGCTTGCGCGATACGAGAAGCCCGTCGGCGACGCATCGGCAGAAGTGCCGTCGCCCCTCTTCAGGGAACGACGGCGCCAGAGCTCCGGAAGGCATCTGACATGTTCCGTAGAAAAAAATTGCCAGGAGCTGCCGCCGGCGCCGCTCTCGCGCTCCTGGGGCCGCTGGTGCTCAGCGCCTGCGGCGGCTCGTCCGGCTCTTCGTCTACGCTCACGCTCGGCGTCATCACGCCGGCCACGACCTTCGAGGCCCCGGATATGAACTGGGGCAACGAGTCGCCGTACAACCAGGCGGTCTATGACAGCCTGGTGCAGTCCTCGCCCACCGGCGTCATCGAGCCGCATCTAGCCACGGCGTGGTCCTACAACGCCGCCAAGACCGTCCTGACCATGACGCTGAGGACCGGCGTCACGTTCACTGACGGGACGCCGTTCAATGCGAGCGTCGCGGTCAAGAACCTGGAAGCCTTTCAGAAGGGCACCTCCAATAACGCCTCGGACCTGGTCAACATGGCGTCGGCGACGGCGGTAAGCCCGACAGAACTGGTGATCAGGCTGAAGCAGCCGGACCCCGCTTTCCTTACCTACCTGGGCGAGGCCGCCGGATCCCAGGAGAGCCCGAAGGCGTGGAGCAGTCCGACGGCCGCGACGGTGCCGGTCGGCTCGGGTCCCTACGTGCTGGATACCAAGGCCACCGTCGTCGGCAGTTCCTATGTCTTCACGGCGAACCCGAATTACTGGGACAAGCCGCAACAGCATTACTCCAAGATCGTCATGAACGTATACACCAGCGCCACGACCGTGCTGGACGCCATCGAGGGCGGTCAGGTCAACGCGGCGAACACGTTCGACGACACGACGATCCCCCAGATCCAGGACGCGGGCTTCACGGTGTACCCGCTACAGCTCAACTGGGCGGGCCTGTCGCTATTCGACCGCAACGGAACGATGTCCGGGCCGCTCGGCAACGTGAAGGTGCGCCAGGCGATCAACTATGCGTTCGACCGGGCCGCCCTGCTCAAGGACATGAGCGACGGCTACGGATCGGTGACCACGCAGGTGTTCCCGACGAATTCGCCGGGTTATGTAAGCTCGCTGGACTCGTACTACAGCTTCGATCCGGCGAAAGCCAGGCAGCTGCTGGCCGCAGCCGGCTACCCCCATGGATTCACCCTGGACATGCCGTCGATTACCTCCGCGTTCGGCGAGGCCACCTACGCACTGATCCAGGCAGAGCTTGCCGACATCGGCATCAAGGTGAACTACACCGACTACCAGGGCTCGACGATATTCACCGCGATCCTCGCCCCGAAGTATCCGGCCACCTACTTCACCCTGGAAGAAGACCCCGTTCCCTGGCAGCTGGCCCAGTTCCTGCTGACCAAGGACGCCACGTTCAATCCCTTCCACTCGACGAATTCCACGGTTGCCGGTTATCTCAACACGATGCAGACGGGTTCAAGCGCCCAGGCGGCGGCCGCGGCCAAGGCACTTAACCAGTATGTGGTCCAGAACGCCTGGTTCGCGCCGTTCTTCCGGCCACAGTCCAGCTTCGTCGCAGATAGCCACACAAGCGTCGTGGTGCAGGCCGGCAACGCGGTGCCTTACCTATGGAACATCGAGCCGAAGCCATGATCGACACCGGCGCCGGGCCCGGCCGCCTTCGGGTCGCACATTTCACCCTTCCACGCCAGGAGTCATAATGCTGACCTTCACGGTGCGCCGCCTGTTGTACGGAGTACTGCTGCTCTTCGTCATCGTCACCCTCGCCTACCTGCTGCTGTACGCGGCCGCCGGCAATGTCGGCCGGACGATTCTCGGACCGACCGCGACCCAGGCGACCGTCGCGCTCAAGAATCAGCAGCTAGGCCTGAACAGTCCGCTGCTCTCCCGGTACTTTTCCTGGCTCGGGCACGCCCTGACGGGTAACTTCGGCAACTCATGGTTCACCAACCAGCCCGTTACCACCGCCATCTTCAACCGGCTGCAGGTCACCCTGACCCTGGTCTTCGGAGCCGTCATCGTGAGCGCCGTGCTATCGGCGGTCCTCGGCGTCTGGTCCGCCCTCCGCGGCGGGTGGGTGGACCGGAGCGTGCAGGTGTTCTCCGTGCTCGGGTTTGCCATCCCCGGGTTCATCATCGCTGTGTTCCTCGTGCGGTACCTGGCGCTGGGGACGCACTGGTTCAAGCCGACCGGTTACGTCCCGCTCGCCACCTCATTCTCCGGCTGGATAAGGACGGTGACCCTCCCGGTGATCGCCCTGTCGATCGGCCTGATCGCCGGCGTCGCCCAGCAGGTGCGCAGCTCCGTCATCGACGCGCTACGCCAAGACTGGGTCCGGACCCTGCGCAGTCGCGGCATCCCTGAGCGGAGCATCTTGTTCAAGCACGTGCTGCGGAACGCCGGGGGGCCCGCCCTGTCCGTCCTGGCGCTGTCATTCGTCGGCCTCCTCGGGGGCGCCGTGATCATCGAGGATGTCTTCGGCATCCCCGGCCTCGGCCAGATTGCGGTCCTGGCGACATCAGAGGGCGACGTGCCCCTGGTCATGGGCCTGGTAGTGGCCATCGGCGTGATCGTCATCGTGGTCAACCTGGTCATCGACCTCTTGCAAGGATTCCTGAACCCGAAGGCGCGAATATCATGACCGAAGCAGCTGTCAGCGGGGTTCTGGCCCCCGATGTCACGTCCGAAATGCGCGCGGCGCGCAGCCATCTCGCCCGCCGGTTCCTGAAGAACCCGCTTGGGGTAGCGGCACTGTCCGTCCTGGTGCTCATCGTCCTGGCGGCCATCTTCGCTCCGCTGCTCACGTCCTATAACCCGAACGCTGTCTCGGTCCTCAATGTCCTTCAGGGTCCGGGCGCCGGGCATCTGCTCGGCACCGACGGAGCGGGACGCGACGTGTGGGCCCGGCTGCTGTACGGCGCGCGGTACACCCTGGCCGGAGCGCTGCTGGCTACCGTCGTCGCGGCCATCCTCGGCATCACGAGCGGGCTGGTAGCCGGGTATTACGGAAAGTGGTTCGAGGCGGCATCCTCCTGGGTCACCACCCTGCTGATGGCGCTGCCCGGCATCGTCGTGCTCCTGGCCGCCAGGGCAGTACTGGGTCCCTCGCTCTGGACCGTCATGATCATCTTCGGTGTGCTGCTGGCCCCGGCTTTCTATCGCCTGGTCTACGCGGCTGTGTCCGGGGTGCGCAATGAGCTGTTCGTCGATGCGGCCCGGGTCTCCGGCGTGAGCGACTTCAGGATCATCGCCCGGCACATCCTGACCGTGGTCCGGGCGCCGATCATCATTCAGGGCTCGATCGTCTTCGGCATCGCCATCGCCGTCCAGGTGGGACTCGACTTCCTCGGCTTCGGCGACCAGAGCATTCCCACCTGGGGCAACATGCTCAACGACGGCTTTACCAACTTGTACCGCGACCCCCAGCTGGTCGTGTGGCCAGGACTAGCCATCGTCGTGACCACCGTCGCGCTCACCTTGTTCGCCAACGCGCTGCGCGACGAACTCGAGCAAAGCGCCCGTCCGCGGAGCCGTCGCCGCGCCGTCGCCGCGGCGACGGCAACCGCCCCGGCAGGGCCCGATAGTGACACCATCGCCCACGAGGCGCCGAATTCGTCCGCGCAAGCGCCGCTGCTGGACGTCGCGGGTCTGGCCGTCGGATATCCGCAGGCGGACGGTTCCGTTACCCGCGTGGTCAACAACGTGTCACTGGACATCCGGCGCGGGGAGGTGCACGGCCTGATCGGTGAATCGGGATCGGGGAAGACCCAGACCGCCTGGTCGGTGCTTCGCCTGCTGCCAGCCGGGGGGGAGATCCTGCAGGGCTCCATCCGCTTCGACGGGGAGGACCTCAGCAGGGTTTCCGACGCCGAGATGCGGGACATACGAGGCGGGCGCATCGCTTATATCCCCCAGGAACCCATGTCCAACCTCGACCCGTCGTTCACCATCGGCACCCAGCTGACCGAGCCCATGCGGATCAAGCTCGGCGTGTCGAAGAGCGAGGCCAAAGCCAGGGCGCTGAAGTTGCTCGCGCAGGTCGGCATCCCCAACCCCGACCGGACCTTCGCCGCCTACCCGCACGAGCTGTCCGGCGGCATGGCGCAGCGTGTCCTGATCGCCGGCGCCGTATCGTGCGAACCTGACCTCGTCATCGCGGATGAGCCGACCACGGCGCTCGACGTCACCATTCAGGCCGAGATCCTCGATCTCCTACGCGAACTCCAGCGAGAGCTCGGCGTGACCATCCTCATCGTCACGCACAACTTCGGGGTAGTCGCCGACCTCTGCGACCGGGTATCGGTCATGCAGAAGGGGCGGATCGTGGAAACGGGACCGGCGCGCTCCGTCTTCGCTGACCCGCAGCATCCCTACACCAGGTCCTTGTTCGACGCGATCCTGGACGAGAGCCAGGCCCGCGGCCCCTACGCAGAAATCCGGTCCTGATGACGTCGAAGGAGCGAGCCGACATGCCCGAACCCCTCATTGTCGTCGACGATCTGGTCGTCGAATACCCGTCGAAGGGCGTCCGCAGGCACGCCTTCCGAGCGCTCAAAGGTGTCTCCGTCGATATCCGTCCCGGCGAGACCGTCGGACTGGTGGGTGAATCAGGCTCGGGGAAGACGACGCTGGGCCGGGCCGTCCTGGGCCTCGCGCCCGTCACCGGCGGAAGCATCAAGTTCAAGGGGCGCGAAATCGGCTCCCTGCCGCGGCGCGAACGGCGAGCCTTGTCCAGCGAGATCCAGGTGGTCTTCCAGGATCCCTACTCCTCCCTCAACCCGTCGCTGACCATCGAGCAGACCCTCACCGAGCCGCTCACGGTGCGGAAGATGCCGAAGAAGGACGCGACGGCACGAGTGCGCAACCTGCTCGACCAGGTCAGGCTCCCGCGCGATGCGCTCGGCCGGCTGCCCCGCGAGTTCAG
>Ga0187814_10000357_pt1 | contig 14693 bp, 11 predicted proteins | sample NC_S_4_FD_132450 | JGI IMG/M metagenome (GOLD analysis project Ga0187814, IMG submission 132450) | Wetland sediment microbial communities from Neuse River Estuary, North Carolina, USA - ASW-S_4 | ecosystem: Environmental > Aquatic > Freshwater > Wetlands > Sediment | place: USA: North Carolina... | reverse complement strand
ATCTCGGGCGGCGGAGTCAACGTGTCCAGGACCTGGCCGAGCAGCTCAGCCGCTAGGACGGGGGTACGCGTGGCCAGGTCCTCGGCCGCGCCGGCGAGCCACGGCAGCAGCGGTGCGGCTGCTGGTCCAGCAGCAAGCATGTGCTCGGCTACCCGAGGCGGGGAGGCCCGGGTGGTCAACGTCTGGGCGATCTGAAAGTGCAGCGCCTGGCGCGCCGACATCGGCAGTTCGTCGTCCAGGGCGGTACGGACCAGAGGGTGCCGGAAGGCCAGCCGGTCCGCCTGTGCGGTCAGCAGGCCGGCCGCGGTCGCTTCCCGGACCGGCCCCAGCAGATCTGTAACCGGCCGATCCAGTACGGCCGCCACATCGGCGACGCTGAATTCCGCACCCAGCAGCGCCGCGACTTGCAGCAGCTCACGTGTCTGCCCTGACAGGAATGCCAGCCGCCGCGCGATGGCCATGCCCAGCGTGGGCGACATCCAACGCAGGTTCGGATCGGGCTCGACATCGACCACGTCGCCGACGGCCCGCAACCGCATTTCTCGCGCCAGGCCGGCCACCAACTCGCTGATGTAGAGAGGGTTCCCCGCCGCGCTGCTGATCAGGCCGCGTAGAACCGGGCCTGGTACGCCACCGGCCAGGCCAGTTACGAGTTGGTCCACCGAGGAGTCCGGCAACGGGCCCAGCATGATCTGCACCGCGCCGTGACCGCGCCAGCTCTGGGTCAAGGCATCCACGTCCGGACGGCCCGCGCCGCTGCGCAGCGTGGCGGCCAGCAGGAGCGGCAACTGCCCAGCCACCCGTCCCAGCCGGTGAAGCAGCAGGACCGATGCTGGATCGGCCCAGTGCACATCGTCGACGGCCAGAGCCACGGGGCAAGCAGCGCACCACTCCTCGATGAGCGCGGTGAGCGATTCGATGACCGGGTACTCCGCGGCGCCCCCCGTATCAGCGCCAGAACGTCCGCGACCTGACGGTGGCTGATCTCCAGCGGCCCCAGGCAGGAGTGCACCGTAGCGAATGGCAGGCGCTGGTCGAACTCGTCCGCCGTGCACGACACCGTCCGGGGAAACTGTTCGGCAGCCGCGTCAAGCACCGTCCGCAGCAGCAACGTCTTGCCGATACCTGGTTCGCCCTCGATCAAGATCAGCTGACCCTGTCCCGCTGCCGTCTGGAGAGCCAGGCCAGCGAGGTCGGCCAGTTCTTTGTCCCGGCCGACCACGGCATGCTGAGATGTGCCCCGGCCGTAGCCGGTTCTGCCCATAGCGGCAGTCTCGCCGCCGCGGCGGCACCGCGCAATAAGTCGCGCCGGACGGCGGGTGTCCGCACGTCAGGTGGTGGGCTGGGGAGCCGAGCCTCAGGGCGCTTGGCCCGGCCAGGCCGGCGATCGGGTGCCGGATCGAGACCGGGCCCGTGCCGATGACGAAGGTAAGCAACCTCTACTGCGCAGGTCAGCGGAGGAGTGGCGAACAGCACCGCAGCCCAAACGGGCCATTGCTTAAATCTTGGTGAAGTGATAACGCCGCAGGTCAGCGGGCTGTTTCGCCATCGTGGGCAATGGCCGGGCAATCCAGCAACTCGCTGAAAGCTCGGTAAATCGCCCGCAGCATCCGGTCGGGCGAGCCCCGTAGCCGGTGACGCAGGGCGCCGAGGCCGGCGAACGGCCTTCCCACGGCGCAGCTAGCCCTGCGTTGCGCTGTGCTATGGCGGCATGCGCCGGAGGTGTTCATGATGAGTGACATGGAAAGCCGAGCGGGTCGCAAGGTCGCGGTGCTGGGCCCGATCCCCCGGGACCAGATCGTGACTCATGCCGGTGAACGGTTCGAGAAGTACGGATGCGCGTTGTATACGGCGGTTGCCCTGTCGGCCCTGCTGAATGCTGGCGACGTGATCGTCCCGGTATCTCACGTCCGCCGGCAGGATGAGGGCCCGATCAAGGAGATCCTCGGGTCTTTCCCGAATATCGACACCTCGGGTATCACCTCGCTGGCTGACCAGGGGGATGTCATCGAGCTGCGTTATATCGAGCACAACCGTCGCGTCGAGCGGCAGGCGAGCTTCATGAACCCGATCTTGCCGGCCGATGTCGACCAGGTGCTCGATGCCGACGCGTTCGTCTGCGTCCCGATCACCGACTACGAGGTGGGACAGCCGACGCTGCGGCATATCAAGGAGCACAGCCGGGCCACCGTGGTGCTGGATGCCCACGGCCCGACGGTGACGCTGACCCGCAGCGGCCAGCGTCATCCCAGGGTGTGGGCTGACCGGGACGTATGGCTTCCATACATCGACATCTTGAAAATGAACCTTGAGGAAGCCAGCTCGACGTGGCTCGGTCAGTCAGCCGAGGTGACGGCTGACCCGCCCAGGTTGAGCACTGAAGAACTGCGCGACCTGGCGCGTCACTGCCTGGACCGCGGTGTCGGGGCAGTATGCGTGACCCTCGACGAGCGTGGCTGCGTGGCCTTTTACCGGGACGGCTCCGGCGGGGTCGCCGAGGAGCTCGTCGATCGCATCGAGGTGGAGCATGTCGTGGACACCACAGGTGCTGGCGACTCGTTCGCCGCCGGATTGGCCTACGGCTACCTGGCGTATCGGGATTACGTCGTGGCCTGCCAATACGGGAACGCGATGGGCGCTCAGCGCTGCACCGGCGCGGAACTGAACGTCTACCTGTCACGAGAGGAAACCGAGCTGCAGATCCGCGCGGCCTACGGCCCCCGGTCGTAGCGGGAGGAGTTCTGGTGAAGGTCGATCTGGATGGTGAGGATTCCCGCTGGCTGATCGCGGAGGACGGCTTTACCGCGGCGCTGGCTAACACCTACGAGACGCTGTTCACCACCGGCAACGGATACCTTGGCACCAGGGGCTCCCTGGAGGAAGGCCATGAGGGCGCACTGCCGGGTACCTTCCTGCGCGGTGTCTTCGATCACCACGACTCCGCGGTCACCGACCTGGTCAAGGCACCCGACTGGCTGAGTCTGGCCGTCGTGGCCGGCGGCGTCAGGCTGGACGTAACGTCGGCCTCAGTGGTCCGCCACCGACAGGTACTGGACATGCGGGAGGGCGCGGTGTTCCGCGACACCGTGTTCGAGGACTCTGAGGGCCGCCGGACCCGGGTCGAGACCGTCCACTTCGCCAGCAGTGCCGCCCAGCATCTGTGCTGCCTTCGGGCTCGGATCACGCCGGAGAATCACACGGCGCCGGTACTTGTCCGCAGCGGCATCGACGGCACGGGATACAACCTGGACCGGCGGCCGATCTACGCCGAGCCGCCGCCGGACGATCCGCAGATGAAGTGGCACAAGTGGGCCAAGTCCAGGCACCTGGACGAGGTGGCCCGCGAGCACCTCCCCGATGGCATCTACCTGGAAACCCGTACCATCGACACCGGCATCACCATCGGGTATGCGGCGCTCACGACGGTGTCGCCGACCGCCGGGTCCAGCGTCGAGCAGCGGTACAAGCACATCGAACAGGTGTCACGGGCGCAGGTGGCCGCGGGCGACACGCTCACAGTGGACAAGCTCGTCGCCGTCTACACCTCCCGTGATGTCGCGGCGGCCTCCGTCCGCCCAGCGTGCCTGGACGAACTCCGCCGACGCACCGCGACCGGATTTGACAGGTGCCGGGAGCAGAACCATGCGGCATGGCAGGCAAAATGGGCCGATTCCGACGTCACGATCGACGGAGATCCCGACGCGACCCGCGCCGTGCGTTTCAACATCTACCATCTCCTGAGCGCGGCGAACGAGTCCGACCCACGCGTCAACATCGGGGCCAACGCCCTGTCGGGTGAGCGCTACCGGGGGCACGCATTCTGGGACACCGAGGTGTTCATGCTCCCGTTCTTCATCTACACCCAGCCCGAGACGGCCCGCGCCCTGCTGCTGTACCGCTACCACACCCTCGACGGCGCCCGGCAGAACGCGCGCGAGACAGGATTCCGCGGCGCGCGCTACGCATGGGAGTCCGCCGACACGGGAGTGGACACCACACCGAAATGGACGTGGGACGGCGCTTACCGGATCTGGATGGGAGAGGAGGAGATCCACGTCACCGCGGCGGTCGCGTACGGCCTGATAGCCTACGTCGCGGCAACCGGCGACCGCGCGCTGATGACAGACTACGGTGCGGAAATCCTCTTCGAGACGAGCCGCTTCTGGGCCAGCCGCCTGGAGGCCACGCCGGACGGACGGTACGCGCTGAGCCGGGTGGTCGGCCCCGACGAGTTCCACGAGCACATCGACAACAGCGCCTACACCAACTACCTGGTGCGATGGCACCTGCAGCAGGCCGCTCACGTCTACGCCGATCTCGCGGTCAGCCACCCCGGCGAACTGGCCAGCCTGGCCGAACGTATCCGGCTCAAGCCCGATGAGGTCGAACAGTGGCTCACCAGGGCCGAGCAGATCCGCCTGCCCGCCCGAAACGACGACGGGGTGATCGAAGAGTTCGACGGATACTTCGGGCTGGAGACCCTTCCGGTAGCCCACGACGGCAACGACATGCCGATGTACCCGCCGGGCTACCACCATTACAACCTGGCCGGAATCAACCTGGTCAAGCAGGCCGACGTGGTGATGCTGACCTACGTGCTCCCCGACGAGTTCGGTGATGACGTCAAGCGCGCCAACTACGACTACTACGAGCCGCTGACACTGCACAAGTCCTCGCTCAGCACCGCGATCCACTCCATCATGGGCATCGAGGTCGGCGACCCCCGCCGCGCCGTCCAGTACTTCCGCCGGGCAGCATTCGTCGATCTCCTCGACAATCAGGGAAACACCCAGGAGGGCATCCACATAGCATCAGCGGGCGGAACCTGGCAGACGATCGTCTGCGGATTCGGAGGATTCCGCGTCCGGAACGGCCAGATGACCTTCAAGCCTTGGCTCCCGCCCGACTGGAACGCCGTGGACTTCCGGCTCAAATGGCACGGCAACACCGTATCGGTATCCGCGGACCACGCCACCGCCACGTTCGTGCTGACCGGACCGGAAGGCTGCCGTGAGACGATCACCGTCAATGGCCACCCGATAACACTTCAGGCCGGTACGAAAGTAACAGTCGACCTGCCGACCGCACCATGAGGAGCCGCGCAGCGAGCCTTAGGCCGCCGTCGTGATCAGTTTCGAGGGGTGCCAGCGGAGATCGCCTGGTGCGCAGCCGAGACCATGCGCCGATCATTGTCCATCGTGGTCATGACCAGCACCTCCGGTCAGATCCTGACCGCCGCAGGACGGCTCGTCCTGGTGGCTTCCGGCTGCTCAGACTGTGCCGGGACACTCCAGGAACCATCCGCCAGCTGGCCAGGTTCCGGGACGTGCGACGTCATGCCGGTGAGTGCGTCTGGCCGGGTCCGGGCCTGCGCGGCCGGGGCCGGGTTACTCTGCGTGGGCGACGACCCGTTACGCCACCGGGGGTGGCTGTCGGCGTAGAACACCAGGATCAGCCATGCGGCCAGTGAGATCGTCACCACGATCGGGATGAGGATGACGGCGGAGCTGGATCCGGTCATGTCAGTACTTCCTTCCTAGAAGCGCACGGCCCGGTTGGGGATCATCTGGGCGCGGGCCCGGAGGCCAGTTGCGCGGATAGTCGTGGCAGCAGCATCGGCCCGGACAAGCCCGAAGACACCGTCCAGTTGGCGGTAAGGTCAGCCGTACACTTCGTCGGGAGGGCTTCGCGCCACTGGCTGGCATCGATCCTTTACGCGATCGGCAGCTGGTGAGTGAGCACGATTCGGGTGAGTTCGACGCGAGAGCGCACGCCCAGCTTGGCAAACGCAAGGCGAAGGTGGGTGTTCACCGTGTTCACGGACAGGTAGAGGCGGTCCGCGGTGGCCTTGCTGGTCATGCCCTCGGCCACGACCTGCACCACGGCCAGTTCTGCCGGTGAGAGGCTGCCCCATCCGCGCTGGATCTGATCGGCGGGTTGCGGGCGGATGATGCCGAGCCGGCGAAGCTCTCCCCGGACGCGGGGGCGTCACGCGTGGCGCCGATGCGGCCGTAGATCTCGTGTGCAGATTGGTACATGTCGATGGCCTCTTCGCGTTCCCCTTTGACCTCGACGACGTTGGCGAGGTCTTCCATGACGTCCGCCGCGGCCAGGGGTCGTGGGCCGGTGGCCAGCATGTGGACCGCCTGGCGGAGAAATGGCTCGGACCGCTCGAACAGACCAGCGGAATGGGTGCAAGCGATCGCAGTGCGTGGAGCTAGCTCACCGCGCCGCCTCGGCGGACCACCAGGGCCGCGATCTCGACGCGAGAGACGATGTCGAGCTTGGTCAAGATGTTGGAGACGTGGTATTGCACCGTGCGACGGGACACGTACATGCGGGCGCCGATCTGTGGATTGGACAGTCCCTCCGCGACCAGGCCGGCCACGACCCGCTCGGTGTCGGTCATAGCTTCCCAGCCGCTGTGCGGGCGCCGCCGGGGGCCCCTTTTCCCCTGACCGACGCCAAGAGCGCGCAGCAAGCTGTTGGCCCTGGCCAGATCCCAGTCGGCCTCCAGCGACTCGTATCCGGCGGCCGCGTGCCGCAGCGCGGCCTGGGCCTGCCCTGCCTGCCCGGCGGCCGCCAGCAACGGGGCGGCTTTCTCGCGCGCCTGGGCCGCGAACAGCACCCGCCGGGCCTGCTGGTACTCGTCGGCGACGGCCAGCAACTGCGCCGCGTCCCCCTCGGCCAGCGCGCAGGCATGCCGGGCGGAGCGGCGCAGGGCAGGAGCGGTGCGCCGCGCTGCGTACTCGCGGATGCTGTCAGCGGCGCGGCGCGCGGACGCTTGGTCACCGGCTGCGAGGTGGAGTGCCACCAGGTCGGGGACTAGGTAGTGGCGAAGGTACCGGATCTGGTCTTTCTCGATGTCCTCGTCCCACGCCTGGCCAAGGATCGCCGCGGCCCTTGGGATGTCGCCTTCGGCTTGAGCGGCCAGGGCTAGCGCCCAGGTCGGCGTGTGCGTCGGCTGCCCGGGCCAGGTGGCCGGCGCCCGGGCGCGCAGGAAATCCAGCAGGCTGGCGGCCGTGTTCCGGTCGCCTCGGTGGATGGCGATGAGTGCTGACACGCCACGCAGGTGCTGGCCCATCTCCATTGGGTCGCCCAGGTCCAGGCCGGCCTGGACCTGGGTCAGCGCCTCGTCCCAGCGCCCCTGCCAGAACCGCTGCCGGGCCACGCAGTGGTATCCCCAGCCGAGGTAGTCCGTGCCGATTCCGCGTTCGGCCATCCGAAGCGCGTCCTCGAAGGCCTGGTCGGCCTCGGCATCTTGGTCGAGTTCGGCCAGGCAGACCCCGCGATGCCAATACGAAGTTAGCTGGGCGCCCGCTCGCGGGCCCAGTGATTCTGTAGCGGTGGCCGAGACGCTGGCGAAGGCGAGCGCCTCGTCGATCCAGCCGTCCCAGGTCCGGGACGCTGACGCCGCGGCCGTCCCGAGGGCTAGCGCCTCGGTGTCACCGCTGGCTCGCGCGGCGGCAATGCCTTTCTCCCAGGCGGCTCTGGCCTCATCGGGCCGGCTGCGGGTGATGTAGCACTGCGCGCGCAGACCGTGAAACCGCGCCTGCTCAGCGAGCGTGAGCTGACCCGCAGCCAGGACCGCGCCGATCTCCTCGACCGCCTGATCCACGGCGCCGAGGCCCGCGTACGCACTGGCCAGCGTCCACCGCAACGCCGCGCTGATCCGCGGGTCATGCGCCGCCGCGAGCGCGGACCGCGCAACCTGCTTCGCCTCCTCTGGCCGCCCTCGACGGAGCAGGGCGGCGGCGAGCGCGGACCGCAGCCGGTCGATGACGTCGCCCGGGGGCGCGATTTGCGTGTCCAGGACCTGGGCCAGCAGATCGGTGGCCAGCGCGGGCGCCCAGGCGGCGATGTCATCGGCGACGCTGGCCAGCCAGGGCAACAGCGGCCCGGAGGTCGGCCCGGCGGCCAGCAGATGGTCGGCGGCCCGCTCGGGGGCGTGGGATACCAGTGTCTGAGCGATCTGCAGGTGCAGCGCCGGCCGCGCCGATGGGAGCACGTCATCGTCCAGGACGGTCCGCACGAGCGGGTGCCGGAACGCCAGCTTGTCGGGCAGCGAGACGATCACCCCGGCTCCGGTAGCCTCCCGGACCTGGCCCAGTAGCTGCGTTACCGGGCATCCCATGACCGCCGCCACATCGGCAATGCTGAACGTGCTGCCGATCAGCGCGGCCACTTCCAGCAGGTGCCGCGTGCCGGGCGAGAGCGCATCCAGCCGCCGGGTGATGGCCCGGCGCAGTACGGGCGGCAAGGCGGGTCCGGCGCCGCCGGGCTCGACATCGACCACGTCGCCGACGGCCCGCAGGCAATTGCCGCGGGCCAGCCCAGTGATCAGCTCGCTGATGTAGAGCGGGTTCCCTGCTGCCTCGGCGACGATTCCCCGCAAGGCCGGGCCGGGATCACCGCCGACCAGGTGGCGGACGAACTGGTCTACCGCCGGATCGGGTAGCGGTCCGAGCCGGATACAAGCCGCGTCTTGGCCACGCCAGCTGTCGGTCAGGACTTCCACATCATGGCGGCCGCTGCCGTCGCGGATGGTGGCAGCCAGGAGCAGTGGAAGCCGGGCCGCGATCTTGCCCAGCCGGTGCAGCAGCAGGATGGAGGCCGGATCGGCCCACTGCAAGTCCTCTACTGCTACGGCGAGAGGCGAAGCCACGCACCACTCCTCGACCAACATGAGGGCGGCATCGATGACCGTATTCTGGGCGCTGCCGTCCCGGATTAGCTCCAGGACCTTTACGGTCTGGTTGCTATAGCGCTCAAATGCCTGCAAGCAAGAGTGCAGGGTGGCGAAGGGCAGAGACTGGTCGAACTCATCCGCGGCCCCGATCACAACGTCCGGGATGAGGTCCGTGGCGGCATCGAGGATTGTCCGCAGCAGCAGGGTTTTGCCGATACCCGCCTCGCCCTTGATCAGCAGCAGGCGGCCCCGGCCCGCCGCGGCGTCCAAAGTCAGTTCCCTGCCGCGCGTCAGCTCATCGTCTCGGCCCACCACGGTGGCGGGCCGGATCGCGATGGCCACCTGAACGCTATCTGGCACATCCACGGTTCATCACTCAGCCGCGCACACCAACACGATGATCTTCCCCATCCCGGACAAGATCCACAAGTTCAGCGCCCAGCGGACGAGTCGGCCCGTTCCGTAGATAGCCTCCGCGCCTAGTGCGGGACTCTCGCATGCAGGCATTTCCTTGTTTCCTTCGTTCACTAGCACCTCATTGGCAGCTGCAGGCAGATATCAGCCGGGAATCAGGTACCGGGAGAGCCAGACAGGATGAGGCCCACTAGGTCAACCAGGCGGTCGGCTCGGCGAGCCCCGGCATCACGGACACGAATAGTCGTTGCCATGTTGTGATTGTGGGTCGAGTCCGGCTAGGCGCTCATGGTGAAATCCTGTTTCTCGGCTCTCTGCACCGCCAGAATCACCAATTCTGGTGATGGGAGAACGGCCGCTCAGACCTGAGCTACGAGCGGCACGTCAGCTTGTTATTTAACGTCTGAGGTCCCTGGCGGCTGGAGCCGGTTCAGCAGCGCGCCGGGGTCCGGCAGCCGGATCCGGGCGGCGGCCAGCTCGATCGCCAGCGGCAGCCCCTCCAGGCGGCGGCAGATCTCGGCCACCGCCGCCGCGTTGTCCTCCGTGAGGGCAAAGTCAGGGGCGCACATGACATCTATTTCTTGTCAGGGTCATGGTGGTGCGGCTTTGGTGGCGTAAGGAAATGCGCCACGTCCGGCTCGGTCCCCTGTTGAAGGTATGCCCGGAGCCGGTCGTCCAGGGCGGCGTCGGCCACGGTGCGCCGGCTTTGCTGCCGCAGGTACTCATCCCAGCTCGGGACGACGAACATCTCGACGAACTGCCCGGGGAACTCGGCATGCTGGAGGACAGACCAGCGGACCGCGCCGGTCCTGCGGCGGCTCCAGCCGACGGGTTGCGCCGCCTGCTGGAAGTCATCCTCGGCTCCGGCCCGGACCTGGTAGGTGACGGTGACGAAGACTGGGCCGCTGTCGGCGGGAACCGCCAGGGGCATATCCGGCGCGGCGAGCGGGGACGGGGAGAGGTCGAAGGTGGCGATGGAGGAGAACCGCCAGCGCACCCCGGCCAGCAGCGTCAGGGCTACCGCCAGGCTTCCCCAGGCGAAGGCCCGGGAGACACCCAGCACGCTGGCCACAGCGCCCCAGGCTGCGCTGCCGACGGCGGTGGCTCCCGCGGACACGGTGAGGTTCAGGGCCAGTCCGCGGGCGCGGACCCAGTCGGGCAGGACCTGCTGGGCGGCGAGATTGAAGACCGACAGGCACAGCAGCCACCCGGCGCCGGCCACGAAGGTGATCAGCGCCGCGAGAGCCGGTGACCGGGTGAAGGCCAGCGCCAGCAGCGTGACCGCGGCGGCGGCCGTCCCGGCCGCGACGACGCCGTCCACGCCGATCCGGGCGCGGATCCTCGGCAGCAGCAGCGCGGACCCGGCGGCGCCCGCCCCGAACGCCGCATACAGCAAGCCCAAGCCGCCGGAGCCCAGGCCCAGTTGCGACTTGGCGTAGACCGGCAGCAGAGCCAGCAGGCCGGCGCTGGCCAGGTTAAACGCTCCGGAACGCAGCAGCACGTAGTGGATCAGGTGGGAGTGCCAGGCGTAGCGCAGCCCGGCGCGAACGGCCGCGGCGAACTGCTCGGGCGGCCCGGGCCGGTCCTCCGGTTTGGGCCGCCAGGCGGCCAGCGCGCCGATCACGGCGAGGAACGATAGGGCGTTGAGCAAGAACACCAGCCCCGGGCCGGTGGCCGCGATGATGACTCCAGCGACCGCGGGCCCGATGGCCCGGCCGAGGTTCATGCTCGCGCCGCCCAGCGTGACGGCCTGGGGGAACTCTGCTGCCGGGACGAGTTCGGGCTGAACGGCCTGCCAGGCCGGCCCGTTCAGGGCCGTCCCCACCCCCAACGCAAACGTCAACCCCAGCAGCGCGGCCGGCGTGACGCCGCCCGTCCAGGTCAAGACGGCCAGCGCCCCAGCGGCGGCCAGCATCAGGCCCTGCGTGGTCAGCAGCAGCCGGCGCCGGTCGATCAGATCGGCCAGCGCCCCCGCGGGCACCCCCAGCAGCAAGACCGGAAGCACCACCGCCGTCTGGACCAAAGCCACTACCGCCGCGGACTGCCGCAGCTCCAGCAGCACCCACACCGCGCCGACGCCCTGCATGAACGTGCCGATGTTCGACACGAACTGGGCCAGCCACAGCATCCGGTACACCCGGTGCCGCAGCGGCGCCCACGCCGACACCTGCGGCTGCTGGCCGGCCGCAGCGGTGAGCGCCGGGCTGCTAGTCATCTCACCAGGATTGGGGGCCGGTCACCGGGCCAGCCGCTTGTCGGGATCGTGGGTGGCCCGGCCGCCCACGATGGTGAACGCAGGGGTCAGGTCGGCTAGGTCGTCCGGGTCGGCGGCCAGCGGGTCCGCGGGATAGCCGACCAGGTCGGCGAGCTTGCCCGGGATGATGCTGCCCAGCCGGTCCTGCTCATGGTTGAGGGCGGCGGTGCCCATCGTGTACAGCTCCAGCGCGGTACCCACGCTGATCGCGTGCTCGGGGCCCTGGATCCCGGCGGACTTGGTGCCCCGGGTGACCATGCCCCAGACGTTCGTCATCGGGTTGAAGGGCCGCACGAGGTCGGTGCCCGCGGCCAGGTCCGTCCCGGCGGCCAGCCACTGGTCGATGGGGGTGACCCGCCGGGTGCGCTCGGGTCCCCAGGTGACCAGCATCTCGCTGCCCATGTTCCACAGCACCGGCTGCTGCACCGTCACGTTGAAACCACCCCGGACCGCCCGGTCCCGCTGTGCCGCATCGCTGAGCATGGCATGCTCGATCACGAGCATCCACGGGGGTAGCGGGCCCACCTGGGCGGCCACCGCCTCGTAGACGTCCAGCAGCGTCCGCAGGGCCCGGTCACCGACCGCGTGGGTGCCGATCCGCCAGCCGCGGCCCGCGGCTTCGACGCACACCCTGGTCATCACGGCCGGATCCCAGTTCAGGTGCCCGGAGTCGCCCGGGTCGTTGGCGTAGGGCTGCTCCATCGCGGCGCCCTCCACGCCGCCGTCCATCACGAACTTCAGGCCCCAGATCCGCAGCCAGTCATCGCCGAACCCGCTGCGCGCACCCAGCCCGTCCATCAGTGCGATCGCCGCGTCCTCGGTCAGCTCGCTGCCGATCCGGATCATCGGCCGGACCCGTACCCGCAGCAAGTCCCGGTCCCGCGCGTCCTGGTAGGCGAGCAGTTCGTCCAGGTTGATCATGGCTTCCCGGATGGTGCCCACCCCCAGCGCCGCATAGGCGGCCGAGGTCGTCCCGAGGGCCGTGGCCAGCTCGGCCCGGCTCGGCCCCGGCGCGAACGCCGCGACCTGGTACACCGCGCCGCCCTCCAGCACGCCGTCCCGGCTGCCGTCGGCCAGCCGCCCGATTCTCCCGCCGGGCGGGTCAGGCGTGTCAGCGCCGATGCCGGCGGCTCGCAGCGCGGCCGAATTGACCACCGCCAGGTGCCCGCCCCGGCGGGCCAGCACCGGATTATCTGGAGCCGCCGCGTCAAGCTCGGCGAGGGTAGGCAGCCGGTTCTCGGCCAGGTTCGACTCATGCCAGCCGATCGACGTCAGGATCCACTTCCCCGGCGCGGCGTCCCGGACCGCATCGCCGATCATGCCGGTGAACTCCGCCACCGACCTGGCCTTGTCGACCGGAACCAGCAGCGTGTCGCGGCTGGCCTCCATCAGGTGCTCATGCGAGTCAGCAAAGGCCGGCAACACCGTCAGATCACCGGCATCGACCACCGCGGTGCCGTGACCGGCCAGATCATCCAGCCCGTCCGGCTCGGCCGAGGTGGCCGCGATCTCCGCGCCGCGCACGCCCACCGAACGGTGGGTCTGGCCGGTCATCGAATGGATAGCCCCCGCCTTGATCAGATAATCAAGCCGCAGCGGCTCGGCAGGTTCACGTGTCATGGGTGCTGCCCTTTCTCGTGACCGCGGGTCATGTCGCGCCGGCGTTCGACGCCTCCCGGCCCACGGCCAATGGCTTCAGCGATGTCACTCACCTGCCGCGGCGTCCCGGTGCGGCTCGCGGGTGCCCGGGTGGCGCTCCTGATACTGCGCTAAGCGGCGGCGGACAACACCCGCCATATGGCGGGTGTTGTCCTGGCCGCGAAGGTGAAGAGTGGCGGGCAGGAGAAAGTTCCCGACGGATTTGGGGAACATACCGGGAGGCTTGCGATGGGATCGGATAGGTTGGCGCGGTCCAGCCGTGACAATCTCGCTGGGGTTTTCGCGGGTGCCGGGGCGATCCTGCTGCCCGTGGCGATGTTCCTTCCTTGGTACCGAGATGCCGGCGCCGGCGGCGGAACCCTCTCGGCCTGGAGCGGGTACTGGTTCGTCATTGCCGAGATGCTCGTCCTGTTCGTGGTCGGCGCCGGGCTGGCACTGGGCGTCCTGGCCGGCAAGCCGTTGCGCGGGACCGCGCTGAACGTCGTCATCGGTTTCGCGTTCCTGGTGACGATCACGGTGGTGATCGCGTTGTTCATCGCCCGGCCTGGCGGTAACGCAGCCACGGCGGTCGTCTTCGGCGGATTTGTGGGGCTTGCGGGGATCAACACGATCAAGGGCGGCGCCATCTTGATGGCGATCAACGCCCGCAGGCGCATGGCCAGCGGCCCGGCTCTCACAAGAAGGGGTGACGGCGATGAGCAGCAAACACCCGCCAGGTGGCCAGGTTCTCGGGACCGGGGACGATGACTATCGGCACGCCGACATGGTCATCAAGGCAGGACCAGCTGGCGGCCGACGGGACCCGGCCCGGCGAGGGGGATGAGTGGCTGCGGGTGTGGGGGCTGAAGTTCGTCATCGACGGCGGCGTGGAAAATGCCGCCCTGGACCAGCCGTACGCCAACCAGCCCGGCTACCGGGGCGAGCTGCAGTGGGAGCCCGGCGAGCTCGCCGAGGCGGCCAGGCGGGCCGTCCGGGCCGGCTGGAAGGTCGGCGTGCACGCCTGGGGCGACCACGCCGTGCGCGCCACCCTGGACGCGTTCGAGGCGATCCTGACCGACCAGCCCGGCACGGCGTCGGGCACCTTGGTGCTGGAGCACGCCGGGCTGGCCCGCCCGGACCAGCTGGCCCGCGCCATCGCCCTGGGCATCCCGGTCACCGTCCAGTACCCGCTATTGTCCGGGCTGTCTCCCGCGCTGGTGGAGTACTGGGGCCGGGAGCGGACCGCGGACATCTTCCCGCTGCGCGAATGGCTCGACGAAGGGGCGGTGCTGTCCGCTGGATCGGACTACCCCAAACCGGCACCATACGACCCGATGCCCGCCGTGTGGGGGATGACCACCCGCCATTCATCGCCTTGACCTGGAGGATCGCGATGTCCGTCGACGTGCATGCCCATTTCTGGACCGACGCCTACCTGGACAAGGTCGCCGCGCTGGGCAAGACCGACACCGCCGCGCAGCGCGGCCGGGGCGCCGGGGACGGCGCCGAGCTGGAGGCCCGGCTCGCGCTGATGGACCGCGCCGGGGTCGACGTGCAGGTCCTGTCCGCCGCCCCGCAGCTGCCGCACGGCCCGGACGAGGCCGCCGCGGTCGGCACGGCCCGCTACGTCAACGACCAGTACGCCGGCCTGGTCGCCCACCACCCCGGCCGGTTCCTGGCGTTCGCGTCCCTGCCGCT
>Ga0187814_10000355_pt1 | contig 14699 bp, 12 predicted proteins | sample NC_S_4_FD_132450 | JGI IMG/M metagenome (GOLD analysis project Ga0187814, IMG submission 132450) | Wetland sediment microbial communities from Neuse River Estuary, North Carolina, USA - ASW-S_4 | ecosystem: Environmental > Aquatic > Freshwater > Wetlands > Sediment | place: USA: North Carolina... | reverse complement strand
TCGGACTTATGGCCGCGCGACAGAAAAGTGATCCTGATTTTGGCGCTTTTCGGCGGAGCGCGGCCTTCCACGGCCCAAAACCGGCTCCTCAATTGCGCCATACAGGAAGTATGGCCCTCAATCGTCGCCAATTTTGGCCTCGTGGCTGCCTCGCGCTCCGCCGAAACCCTAAGTCCGACAGACTCCTTGCCAATTTCAAGAAAAACGGAGCGATATTTCCCATCCGACGGCATCGTGCTAGACTCGACACGATGTTCGAGCCCTTCTCGCGGCGCCTTCCCTGGCCGGTCCACGTCAACGCTCTTTCGACGGCCCGCGCGCGACTCGCGGAATCGGGAGCGCAAATCCTCGATTGGTCGGAGAGCAACTTTCGGCGCGTTCTTCCGTTGAAAGGCTACGAAGGATTGAACCCGGGCTTCCTCCTCTCCGACCCCGCGATCCTCCGCTACGACCCCGATCCCAGGGGTTTGATCCGGGCGAGGGAAGCCCTCGCGGTTCATCGTGCCGATGCCAGGGAGGGGGGGGATCGGAGGCCTGCCGATCCCGGACGGTATTTTCTCACGGCATCCACGTCCGAGGCCTATTCCTGGCTCTTCAAGCTCCTCTGCGACCCGGGCGACGCCGTGCTCGTGCCGAAGCCGGGTTATCCTCTTTTCGAGTACTTGGCCGGCCTCGAGGCCGTATCCGTCCGAGAGTGGCGGCTCGAATACTTCCATCCCTCCGGATGGCGCGTCGATTTCGATTCGGTCGAGGAGGCGATCCGGCGTGGACGGAGCGGCGGGCGCGTCAAGGCCATCGTCCTCGTCAACCCCAACAATCCGACCGGGTCTTACATCTCCGCCGAAGAACGGAATCGCTTCGTCGCCATAGCTGCGCGGGAGGGCATCGCCATTATCGCCGACGAAGTGTTCCTCGGCTTTCCCCTCGAAGGCAGGGGGCGGAGCTTCGAGGGTGAGGAAGAGGCTCTGACCTTCGTGCTGGACGGGTTGTCGAAAAGCCTCGGGCTTCCCCAGCTCAAGCTCGGTTGGATCGCGGTTTCGGGACCGCCGGACCTTCTTGGCGAGGCGATGGAGCGCCTGGAGATAATCGCGGACAGTTACCTTTCTGCGGGAAGTCCCGTGATGAACGCCCTGCCGACCATTCTGGGGGAGGCGCCGCGCTTCGCCGCGGCCCTCGGGCTCAGGTTGGCGGCCAACCTCGGCGCATCCCGTCGGGCCCTCGAGAGGCCAGGATCCCCGCATCGAGTCTATCGTTGCGAAGGCGGCTGGACCCTCGTCGTCGAATCGCCGCGTTTCCATGGCGAAGAGGAAATCGCCCTCCGGCTTCTCCGCGAGGCGGGTCTCTGGAGCCAGCCCGGGCATTTCTTCGACATGGAGCGCGAAGCGATCTTCACCGCCAGCCTCATCCTCCCCGAATCCGATTTTTCGGAAGGACTTCGTCGCTATGCCGAATGGTTCGCATCCGAGGAAGGCAGGCTACCCGCATAGTCAGGTCCATCGGGCCGCGAGGCTCGCACGTGGGTTTTTCACGAGATTATTCGCATATCGAAGGAGCAGCAAATGGCGGCACAGGTGATCGATGGAAAGCAGGTTTCTCTGGACATCAGAAACGAACTCAAGGAAAGGGTCAAAGTCCTCGCGGCGAAGGGCGTGGTTCCGGGCCTTGCGGTTATCCTCGTCGGAGAGGACCCGGCATCGGTGTCCTATGTGACGGGCAAGGAGCAGGCCTGCGACGAGGTCGGCATCAGGAAATTCGGGAAACATCTTCCGGAAACGACGCCCGAGGCCGAACTGATCGCGCTCGTGAAGGAATACGACAGGAATCCCGACGTACACGGAATACTCGTCCAGTTTCCCCTTCCACGGCATATCGACAAGGGAAGGGTCGTGGCTGCCATCAGCCCCGAAAAGGACACGGACGGGGCGACGGCGATCAACGCCGGCTACATGCTTTTGGAGGAGCCCTGTTTTCTTCCTTGCACCCCCGCGGGAGTCATCGAACTCATCAAGCGCTCAGGTGTGAGGACCGACGGCGCCCACGCGGTGATCATCGGCCGCTCCAACCTTACGGGGAAACCGCTGCAAAATCTCATGATTCGGAAGTCGCTCAACGCGACGGTCACCCTCTGTCACACGGGGACGAAGGATCTGGCCGACTACGTGGGACGCGCCGACATCGTCATCGCCTGCGCGGGGAGTCCCGGACTCGTCAAGGGTTCCTGGATCAAGCCCGGTGCCTGCGTGATCGACGTCGGCGTCAACCGAGTCGAGGACACGACGGCGAAAAAGGGCTTCAGGCTCAAGGGCGATGTCGAATACGGACCGGCCGCGGAGCGCGCCTCGTTCATAACCCCGGTCCCCGGCGGAGTCGGCCCAATGACCATCACCATGCTCATGGCGAATACCGTCCAGTCGGCGGAACGTCGTCTGGGCGCCTGATCGATCGCATCAGGCGCTCAGCCCCGGTAAGCCGCGTCCCGCGACTTTGGCCGGGGCTTGTCCATGCAGCCCTGGCCGGGGCTTGTCCATGCGGCCCTGGCCGGGGCTTGTCCATGCAGCCCTGGCCGGGGCTTGTCCATGCAGCCCCGGCCGGAGAATGATCGCACCATGATCGATGTCCAAAATCTCCCCGACGATCGGGGAGTCCCGATACAGAAGGTCGGCGTCAAGGGGGTGCGGGCCCCCATAACCCTGCGCGATCGGGTCAACGCCGTCCAGCACACGACGGCGAGGGTGAATCTCTACGCGGACCTGCCCATGCACTTCAAGGGCACCCACATGAGCCGTTTTATCGAGGTCTTCAACGCCCACCGCGAACACCTGTCGATGCAGGGTTTCCTCGGAATGCTCGCCGAAATCCGCAAGGCCCTCGAGGCCCGGACCGCCTACGCGGATATCCACTTCCCCTACTTCATCGAAAAAGTGGCCCCCGTTTCGGGCCAGAGGAGTTGGTCCGCATACGATTGCTCCTACATCGGCAAGGTCTGGGACGATGGGAAAGAGTTCGACGTTTCGGTCTCCGTTCCTGTCCAGACTGTCTGCCCCTGCTCCAAGGCCATCAGCGCCTACGGCGCCCACAACCAGCGCGGCATGGTCACCCTCACCGTCGCCCTCGGGCCCTTTTTCTGGATCGAAGATCTCGTGGCCCTCGTCGAGGAATCGGCATCGAGCCCGGTATTCACCCTCGTCAAGCGAGAGGACGAGAAATATCTGACCGAGCGGGCCTACGAAAATCCCCGTTTCGTGGAGGATGTGGTGCGCGAAGTGCATTCGCGGGTGATCGCCCTCGATAAATTCCCGAAATTCTCGATCGAGGCCGAGAATTTCGAGAGCATCCACGACCACTCGGCCTACGCCTGGCTCCAATACCCTTGACCAAGGACGGAGCGCATCCTGGGTCAAGAGCCGCGGAGGCGGGCGGCGAGGGAGGCCAATTCGATGTCGGAGGCTCGCTTGTAGTCGTGCGACGACAAGTAACCCTCGTAGCGCGGGAAATACTTGTCGACGGTGTGGTGAAGAGGACGCCAGGAATCGAGGTCCGCCGTTCCGTGCATCGGAAACAGTTTGCTGTGGACATGATCGACGCCGAAGCCTTCGAAAAACATCCCGGTTCGGCCGACGTCCTCGAGCTTCGCGTCGAGGAGGCGCGCCACACGCTTGGTGGCGAGAACCAGCGCCATCAGTACTTCGTCCTCGAGCTCGAAAGCGTAGCTGGGGTAGTGTTTCTTCGGAATGACCACCGTGAAGCCTTCGGTGTTCGGAAAGATGGAGAGAAAGGCGAGATGGTCGGAATCCTCCCACACCTTGTGGCAAGGCGACTTGCCGGAAACGATGTCGCAGAATATGCAGGCACTCACTGCGCCCCTCCTTTGGCCCGTGGTATACTACGGTCCGGGAATAAATGCGATAGGGTCGGGCTGGCGCCAGGCGTTGCCCCCAAGCCGGCGATTCAGTAGTATTCACTAAGAATGCGTCTGCGGCCGGAGCCGGGTTTGCGCGACTCCGACGCGGAGCCCTCGCCTTCGGGGGGGGCCTGCAGCTCCGAACGGAAAATTCGTCGGCGCTGACTTTCATACGCGGACGGCGTGGGAGGAAACATGGCAGGCAGCGGTACGGAACTCGCGCCCTCGGAACGGGGAACGCGCGGTTTCATTTCGGCCGGGGCGGGCATCGGCCTTCTCGGACTCAACGCTCTCATCAGTGTTCCGGTCATCGGCTGGGTGATCGGAGGCGGACTCGCCCTTCTGGGGCTCCTCGGCCTCGGCGGCGGAACGAAAACGGATCGGACCTACGGCACCGTCGCGCTGGTGGCGGGCGCAGCGACCATTCTCGCCCAGCTTCATATCGGTCCCCTTCATTTCGCCCTTGGAGCCGGGGGCATCGGTCTCCTCGCCTTCGGCGCCTATAACCTTTTCAAATTCTTCAGGGGTTTGAGAAACAGATGAGGCCTTTTCAAAAGTCGGACGACTTTTGAAATTGGCTCAGATCGTAAGCAATTCCCGGCGGGACAGGGGGTCCCGACGGCGAGAGGGAGCGCCGGTCGATCGCCGATCGGACTCGCCCTCGCGCGGAATCCGAAGGCGGTCCATCGACACGGCCGTTGAAGCCGCATCGTCGGCCGGTATACAGTGACGCCGACATGACATACCTCATCGAAACCTACGGGTGTCAGATGAACAAGGCGGAATCGGCTGCCATCGAAACCATCTTTCGCGAGAAAGGCTGGACCGCCGCCCCCCCGCCGGCCGCGAACGGGCCCGTCGACGCCATGGCCCTCCCCGATCTCGTTCTCATCAATACCTGCTCGGTACGGATCACGGCGGAGAACCGCGCCTGGGGCCGGATAGATCGGTGGGCTGCGGAAAAAACCAGGCTCGCGCACGAGGCTCGCAGGCGTCTCGTCCTCGTCGTCACCGGATGCATGGCGGAGCGGCTCAAGAAAGAGATCAGGATCAGACAACCAGCGGTCGATCACGTGATCGGCACCTTCCAGAAACAGGCTTTCGGTCTCGTCGTGGATTCGGCGGCGAAGGGCCTCGCGCCCGGCGAGATCGAGGAAAGCCCGGCCTTCGTCTTCTCGAGATCCTACCATGAGCCTTCTTCCTTCCGCTCCTTTCTGCCCATCATGCACGGCTGCGACAATTTCTGTACCTATTGCATCGTTCCCCATATCAGGGGTCGCGAGGTGTCGCGCGAGCCTTCGGCCATCCTCTCGGAACTCGAGGCGCTGGAATCGCAGGGGGTGCGCGAAATCACGTTCCTCGGGCAGAACGTCAACTCCTATCGTTGGAAGGAAGGTGACGGCTCGCTCGACTTTCCCGGCCTCCTTTCGCTCGTCGCCGACCGCCTCAGGGATCGGCGCGAGACGGGCATCCGCTGGATCCGATTCCTCACGAGTCATCCCAAGGATCTTTCCGACGAAGCCGTCCGGGTCATCGCCCGGGAACCGATCTTCTGCCGCCATATCCACCTGCCCGTGCAAGCGGGCTCGGACGCGATTCTCAAGGCGATGAATCGGAAATACGACCGGACGTCCTACCTCGCGCTCGTCGATCGGCTGCGCGCCTCCCTTCCCGATCTTTCCTTGACGACGGATCTCCTCGTGGGTTTTCCGGGAGAGACCGAGGCCGATTTCGAGGAGACATTGGACCTGATGCGGCGCGTCCGGTATTCCTATGCCTTCATGTACCACTTCAATCCTCGCGACGGGACGCCGGCCGCAAAGATGCAGGCGAAGGTGCCCGAGCGGGAAAAGCGGACGCGACTGGCGCGCGTCATCGAACTGCAGAAGGAAATAACGAAGGAGATCATGAACTCCAGAATAGGCGCCGTCGAGGAAGTCCTGATCGAAGATGTCTCACGCCGCCGCAAGTCCGAGGTCCTCGCCCGCACGGCGCGGGACGAGATGGTCGTCTTTCCGGCCGAAGCTTCGCGTATCGGCGGGTTCGCCCGTGTGCGATTGGAGAGTCTCTCGGGCAATACCTTTCGGGCCGCGGAGCTTTGAAAACGAAGGATTCGGGCATGGCTGCGCGCGCAGGACTCGCGCTTCTGTTGCTTTTTCTCCTGCTGGCGCCTGCCTGTCTCGCCGCCCAGGCGCAGACGACGCAGGCGCAGACGACGCAGCCAGGATCCGCGCCCGACATTCCGGGATTCCATGCCTCGGGCGCCACCGCCGCCGGTCCTTTGGCGATTTCGGACGCGTCGGTTTCCAAGGCTCTTGCCGACGCCGAGACATCCCTTTTGCCCGCTCTCGGATCGAAGGATTTCGAATCGCGTTTGGCAAAGACGGCCGCTGAGCTGAGCCCTGCCGATGCCGCTTCGGTGGAGGAGTATTTCGCCTCTCGCGTCGGAGATGCCGAGGCGAAAGGGCGTATTCTTTCCGGCGCCGCGGATCTCCGGCTTCTCCTCGGCCAGTTCGCCGTCGCGGCGGCCGATATGGAAAATTCGGCCGTCCCATCGGGTCCCGGTGTGTCCGCCGTCGACGCGACGAGGAGCCTGCGCGCCGCCCGGCTCTGGCTCGCAGCCGGTGAGAACGATCGAGCCGCCCGTCTCGCCGCCGTGGTGATCGTCTCGTCGAAGGATCCGCGGATCGTCGACGAGGCGCGCCTCGTCTCCGCCTGGGCTTCCCTTCTCTCGGGAAGCCGGGCTTCGGCCATCGCCCTCGCCGGAACGATCGCCGGCCCCGCCTCGGGGGAGCCTGGGCCGGATTCGCTGCGACGGGAGGCGGTCTTTCTGCTCTGGGCGGCGGGGGATGCGACCACTCGCGATACCGAATCCATGTTCCTCGCGACCAACTGGCCCGAGAGCCCGGAGGCCAAGATCGCCGCACAGTCTCCGGGCGTGTCGCTCATGGCGCTCCCGCATTGGTATCTCGGAGGCATCGCCCTTCTTCCCGAGAAGCCGGAGGCGGAAGGCGAACCGGGGGGATCTCGGACGGCCCCGACTACGTCGGCCCAGGGGTTGGCGACGCCCTCGACGAGGTCGGCGACGCCGGCTTCCGCGATACCGACGCCGGGGGCCGTTTCGAATGCCGCGTCCTCTCAACCCGAAGCGGCGCCGAGGTATCAGGTAGGGGTCTTTTCCAGCCGCGACCATGCGCAGGCTCTCGTCGACGAACTGAGTAAGAAAGGTTTTGTCGCGAAAATCGAGGAGCGGAACGTCGGCGACCAGACTCTTCTCTCCGTGGTCCTCTCTCCGAAAGACAACAAGGACCACCTTGCCGAGCGGCTCAAGGACGCCGGCTACGAGGCTTGGCTCCTGGTCGACTGAGCCAGTATCGCGGGTGTCGATCGATCGGGTTCGAAGCTCAGCCGCCTTCCTTGCCGAGAAAGGCCTCGACGACCAGAGGGTCGGCGAGAAGTTCCGGACCGCTGCCCTCCAGAACGCGTTTGCCGTGGGAGAGCACGATGCCTCTGTCCGCGATTTTCAGGGCTTGCCGGGCATTTTGCTCGACCAAGAGCACCGTGGTGCCGGACCGGGCGATCTCTTGGATCGTGGCGAAGATCGAGGCGACGAGGAGCGGCGCGAGGCCCATGCTCGGTTCGTCGAGGAGAAGGATTCTCGGAGCGGCGAGAAGAGCCCTTCCGATCGCGAGCATCTGCTGCTCCCCTCCCGAGAGCGAGCCGGCGATCTGTCCGGATCGTTCGGCGAGCCGGGGAAAGAGTCCGTAGACTCTTTCGAGATCGACGGCGACCGAACGTCGGTCCTTTCTCGTCCAGGAGCCGAGCGCGAGATTCTCTGCCACGGTAAGCGGGGCGAGAATGGCCCTGCCTTCGGGGACCTGCACCAGCCCTCTCGCGACGATACGGTCGGCCCGCATGCCCGCCAACTCCCGGCCTTCGAAGCGGATGGAGCCGGCACTGGGCTTCACGATGCCTGAAAGCGCGAGGAGTGTGGAGCTTTTCCCCGCGCCGTTCGCGCCGATCATGGCGACGATCGCTCCCTCGTCCACCGCAAGATCGAGGCCGCGCACCGCCTCGATGCCGCCGTATCGGACTTCAAGCCCCGCGACTTCCAAGAGGACCGCCATCACTCGCTCCCCAAGTAGGCTTCGAGGACGGCGGGATTCCGGGATACTTCGTCGGGGTTCCCGGCGGCGATCTTCCTGCCGAAATCGAGGACGACGATCCTGTCGCATATCTTCATGATCAAGTCCATATGGTGTTCCACGACGAGGATCGTGTAGCCGTGGGTCTTGAGCGACGCGATGAACTCGCCCAGTTTCTCGGTTTCTATCTCGTTCATGCCCGCCGCCGGTTCGTCGAGGAGGAGAAGTTTCGGTCCGACCCGCTTCGGGCCTTCATGCCCGGTTTCGGTCTTCGGGGTCAGCACGGCGAGCGCTCGCGCGATTTCGACGCGTCGCTGATCGCCGTAGGAAAGTGTGGATGCCCTGGTTCCGGCGAATTCCGCGAGGCCGAGCCTGTCGAGAAGGGCGAAGGCTTCCGCCTCGGCCAGGGCTTCCTCGCGCCGCTCGCCGGGAAGCCGGAGCCACGCGGCGGGAAGGCGTGATTCCATGTGGACATGCCGGCCGACCGCGACGTTGTCGAGGACGCTCATCTCATCGAAAAGCCGGATGTTCTGATAGCTCCGCGCGATTCCGGCCCGTGCCGCACGATGGGGGGCCATGCCCGTGATGTTCCTTCCGGCGAACAATATGCTGCCGGAACTGGGCGGAATGACGCCGGTGATGGCGTTGATGAGAGTCGTCTTTCCGGCGCCATTGGGCCCGATGAGGCCGCAGATCTCACCGGGGTAGATTTCGAAATCGACGCCCGAAAGCGCTTCGACCCCGCCGAATCTGCGGCCGAGTCCCAGCGCCTGAAGGAGGGGATGCGTCCCTTCGGTCGCTTCGAGTCTTCCGGAATGGGCTGCGGATGGGGCTTCGGCGCCCGAGAGGGCCACGATTCCGCGGGCCTTCCGCATCGCCGCGGTCCCGATCTTCGGCGCCATCCCCTTCCCCTCGAAGGCCGAGGCGAAACCTCCGGGGGCGAAGGCGATGGCGAGCATCAAGGCGAGGCCATCCAGGATATTCGGAAGTTGCGCGAAATTCCTGAGAAATCCGAGGCTGTCCCGGAGAAAGAGGGGAAGCGCGGTGAGAAAACCGGCGCCGAGCAGCGGGCCGAACCAGCTTCCCGAGCCGCCGAGGACCGCGTAGACGAGAATGTCGACGGCGCGGTTGAATTTGAAGTCGCCCGCGTCGATCGAGCCCACCGAATGGGCGTAGAAAGCCCCGGCGATCCCCGCGATGGCGGCGCTTGCGACGAAGGAGGCGAGGCGGTGGCCGACGACATCGATGCCCATCGTCGCCGCGGCTTCGGGGTTTTCCCTGATCGCGCGCAGAGCTCGGCCGCTTTTGGTCCGGGCGGTCGCGGCGAACAGCCAGACAAGGATCAGGAGGACGGCCGCGAGTCCGAGGGAATTGGTCCTTCTCATCGCCTCGTAGGGAAAGCCCGTCGAGAGATTGGCGCCCGTCGCCCCCCCGGTGAGGCCGGAGAGGACGATGATCGCGATTCGCACGATCTCGCCGAAGCCCAGAGTGGCGACGGCCAGGTAGACGTCTTTCAGACGCAGCACGGGGAGGCCGATCACCAAGGCGACGGCCCCGCAGAGCAGCGCCGCCGCCGGCATCGCGACGAAGATGGGCAGTCCGACTTTCACGGCGAGTATCGCCGAGGCATAGGCTCCGATCGCGGCGAACCCGGCATTCGCGAGCGAGAGGAGCTTGAGGTGGAGGGTGGCGAAGGCGGACAGCGCGAGGAGGGCGTTGATCAAGAGGCGGTCGAGGTCCCGGGGATTGCGGAAGAAAACCCAGACGTCGGCGCCGATCACGAGCAGGGCGACTATCCAGGGAAGAAGGCGTCTGCCTGCTCCCGCATCGGCCGAAGCGCGCGCCGCGACCGCTCCCTTCATGCCCGTTCCGCCTTCCCCCTGCCAAAGAGACCCTCGGGTTTTACGAGGAGGATCAGAAAGAGCATGAGAAAGACTATCGCGTCCTTGATGTCGCTGCCCCCGGGCACATAGGCGATGGTGAATGTCTCGACGAGCCCGATGATGAAACCGCCTATGATCGCGCCCTCCATGTTGCCCATGCCGCCGAGGATTATCACGGCCAGTCCGCGCAATTCCACCTGACTTCCCATGCCGGGAGTTATGTCATTGGTGAGAAGGGCGACGAGGATGCCCGCGACGCCGGCCAAGCCCCCTGCGATGACGAAGGTAAGGACGACGATCCCGTCGACATCGATGCCGAGCAAATAGGAGGCCTTGCGGCTCGCCGCGATGGCGCGAATCGCCGTGCCCGTCCTCGTCTTCCTGATGAACCAGCCGAGGACGATCATGAGGAGTGTCGAGGCGGCGAGGATGAGAATCTGGGCCCGCGAGATGCGGAGGCCCGTGTAGCCGCCGATGAAGAATGGTTTCGGGTCGAGGACCCTGTCGGGGAAACGGCGGGTCGAGACGCCGAAGATCGCCTCGGCGACGCTCACGAGGATCAGCGAGGCGCCGATGCTCGATATCATCGAAGAAAGGCGATCGGCTCCCTCTCGCCGGATCGGACGAAAGGCGACGAATTCGAGCAAGACCCCCACCAGGGATCCTGTCAGCGTCGCCGCGACCAGTCCCAGGGGCAGGGGTAGGCCGCCCGCGGCCATCACGAGCCAACCCGCGAACGCGCACCACATGAAGGTCGCGGCGTGCGCGAGGTTGACTATGTCCAATACGCCGAAGATCAGGGTGAAACCCATCGCGAAGACGCCGTAGAGGGCGCCTCGCGAGAGTCCGTCCACGAGATTCTGGGCGAGGAACATCGGATCGCCGAGGAGGCTCAAGTCCACGGGCGTCTTCCCTTACTTGAACAGCACGTAGTTGCCGTTTTTCACGACGAGGACGGCGTTATGGTGCACCGGATCGCGGTTCGCGTCGAAGGAGAAGGTGCCGAGCGCCGTGTCGATGTCCCGCAGGGCGCCGAGCGCCTTCTTGATGGCCACGGGGTCGGTCGAACCGGCATTCTTGATCGCCGTCGCGAGCAGCCAGAGTCCCGTGTATGATTGAGCGGCGAACTGGTCGGGGTTCGAACCGTACTTCGCGTTGAACGCGGCCACGAATGCCTTGCTCTTGGGGTTGTCGCTCGTGATCGACCAGGCGGCGCCGACGATGAGACCCTCGGAGGCCTCTTTCGCGTTCTGGATGACGACGGGGCTGTTGAATCCGTTGCCGCCGATGATGGGCTGCGTGATCCCGATCTCTCGAGCCTGTTCGAGCACGGGGACAGCCTCGCCGACGAGGGAGCAGAAGACAAAGATATCGGGACGCTTTTGGGCGAGCTTGGCCAGCTGGGTGCGGAAATCGGAGTCGCCGTGCTGGTAGCTCTCGGAACCGACCAGATCGATGCCCGCCTTGGCAAGGGCTCCCTTGAAGACTTCGGCCTCGCTCTTCGAGTACTCGTTCGTCGACTCGTAGAGAAGAGCAGCCTTCTTCGGATGATATTTGGCGATGACGTCATTGACCGTACCGGGAATGACCGCGGCCTGCGGCAGGCTGTCGCGGAAGATGAAGTCGCCCATCGCGGTGATTCCCAGCGCTGTCGTGCTCGTCCCGAGAACGGGAATGCCGGCCTGCTGGGCGACGGGGTCCGCCGCGAAGGCCGTGGAAGAAAGGGTGGGACCGACTATCGCACACACTTTCTCGTCGCTGATCAACCTGTTGAAAACCGAAATGCCCTCCTGCTTGTCCGCCTTGTCGTCGAGGATCGTGAGCTTGATGCGGCTCGAGCCCAGGAAATTGGAGGAATTGATCTCGTCGAGCGCGAGGTTGAGCCCCTTTTCGATCGAGAGCCCGTAGGCCGAATTGTCGCCGGTCAAGGTTTCGGCAGCGCCGATCCTGATCGTCGAGGGGAGGGGGGCCGCGGCGATCGCGGCGGCCGAAGCGGCGGCGATCGCCGCAACGACGATTCTCTTCATCTTGTGCTCCTTTCGAATACAACGATTTCGATGTGGACGGGACATTCCCTGTGGGAAATCCCGAGGATTCACCCTATTCGAGCCTGTCATTCATCGCGCCGAAGTTCTTGCGCCACGCCGAGGCCGCGCCGGGATCGATGTCGGCCGAGAAGGCTCCCTCCTCGGAGCCGCACTCGAGGAGGAGCCTCCCCTTGGGATCGACGATCGTCGAGTCGCCGGAGTAGTTCGTATCGGGCGAGGAGCCGGTGCGATTGACTCCGATCACGAAGGCTTGATTTTCGACGGCCCTGGCCGCGAGCAAAGTTTTCCAGTGTTCGCGGCGGGAGCGGGGCCATGCGGCGATAGAAAAGTAGGCGTCCGCAGTACGGGCCAGTTTCCAAAAATGGTAGGGAAAGCGGAGATCGTAGCAGATCGAAGGGGCGACGCGGAGCGTCACCTCTTCGGAACCTGCCCGCCCGAAGGTGAGCGCGACGACCTCGGCGGACCCTCCCGCCTCGTAATGGCGGTTTTCGGCCGAAGGCGAAAAGAGGTGTCGCTTTTCGTAGAGTGAAAGAAGCTTCCCGTCCGAGCCGAAGGTGAATGCGCAATTTCTGCGGCCTCGGACGCCACCTGCGGTGACGAAGGCCCCCTTTTCGCGGGCCAGCGTCGAAAAAAAGGAAAAGTCGTCCTCGTTCCAGGTCGCGGCCTCGACGTTCATCGTGAAGCCTGAAAGGCACATTTCCGGAAGGACGATCCAGTCGCTCTCCACGCCGCCGAGCAGGGCTGCGACGAGACCGCGGCTCGTCTTTCTGTCGTCGAAGGCCGGGGAAAATTGGAGCAGCGTGATGATCATGGCCTGTCCGTGGGATCAAGCTGTCCTGGGAAAGAGTCGTATCCGCCCTTCATCATGAAGATGGACGCTAGCACTCGCCGAAACGGGGGTCAAGAACGGTATATATGAAGCAGGGAATCTCTTCGCCTTCCCGACCGTCTTCGGAGTGATCCCGGATCGGCCGCCCGCTCGGAGTTCGCGGCACGATCCCTCCGTTTCAAGGAGTGAGCGTTCGATGGCGGCCTTTCCGATCGCGGGAGAGTTATGCAATCGCCCTTCCTTTCGAACCGATCACAAGGCAGTGCGAGCCACCCGCACTATATCGGCGAAAACGCCGCCTGCGGTCACGGCGGCTCCCGCTCCCGGGCCGCGCACCACGAGGGGCATCGTCGAGTACCGTGCCGTGGTGAAGGTGACGACGTTCTCGGCATCCTTGAGACCGAAAAGCGGGAGCGCGGGCGAAACTTCCTGAAGCCCCAGCCAGATGCCTTCGGCCGAGATCGACGCCGCGAAGACGAGGCTGCAGCCCCTCGCTTTCGCCGCCTCGAAACGGCGCTGAAAATCGGTCTCTTCCTCGAGAGCCGCGTAGAAGGCCTGAAGATTGGGCGCGCCCATGCATGCGGGAGAGACGATAGGCTCGATGACGATATCGTCGTATTCGAAGAGAAAGCCGCATTCGCGGGCGATGATGAGCGCCTTGCGGGCGAAATCCACGGCCCCGATATCCTCTCTCGGGTCCGGTTCGGTATATCCGAGTTCCCGCGCCTTGCGGACGAGCCGGGCAAGTCCCTTTTCGGTATCGAAGTTGGCGAGGATGTACCCGAGGGTGCCCGACAGCATGGCGTCCACCCTGACGATCCTGTCGCCCGATACCATGAGGTCCTTCATCGTCGAGATCACGGGCAGGCCGGCGCCGACGGTGGTTTCGTACAGATAGGCGGTTCCCGTCTGCCGGACGGCGTCCATCAGGTCGCGCCATGCGCCGAGGCCGCCCGAATTGGCCTTCTTGTTGGGCGTGACCACGGCGATCGCGGACTTGAGGAGTTCGGCGTAGAGCGCGGGGGGGGCCTCCGAAGCCGTACAATCGACGAAGGCCGAATTGGGAAGGCCGAGAGACTTCGCCCTCGCGACGAACTCGCCGAGATCGGCCGGTTGCCCCTTGGTGTCGAGCTCGGCTTTCCAGCGATCGATTTCGATGCCCCCGGCGTCGATAAGCATGCGTTTCCGATCGGAAAGGCCGACCAGATTGACACGCACGGAGAAATCGCGGAGAAGAACGGTCTTGTGCTCGCGAAGCTGCTCGAGAAGGGTGCTTCCCACGAGGCCATGCCCCACGAGGAACACATTGACCGTTTTCCTGCCGGCGAGGAAAAAGGCGTCGTGTATCGCGCGCAGCGCCTTCGCCTCGTCTTTCCGCTCGACGACGGCCGAGACATTCAGCTCGCTCGATCCCTGGGCGATGGCCGCGACATTCACTCCCGAGCTTCCGAGAGCGCCGAAAATCCTCGCGGATATTCCCGGGCGGTGCCTCATGCGCTCGCCGACGACGGCGACGATGGCCTTGTCGTTCTCCAGGATGGGGACGCCCACGCGCCCGTCGGCAAGTTCGACCGCGAATTCTTCGCCTATGGCTTCCAGCGCCTTTTCGCTGTCGTCGGGCGAAATCGCGAAGCAGATCGAACGTTCGCTCGATGCCTGGGAGATCAGGACGATATTGATACCCTTTGTGGCCAGGCAGGCGAATAGGCGTCCGGCGACGCCGCGGACCCCGATCATGCCGGGGCCCTGAAGACGCGCGAGTGTCGTCGGGGCTATCGAGGTGATTCCGCGAACGGGATACTTCGAGGGCGGCGCGTCGAAGGTGATGACCGTACCCGGAAATGCGGGATTGAAAGAATTCCGGATCCGGATCGGGATATCCTTTTCCAGGGC
>Ga0187814_10000354_pt1 | contig 14719 bp, 12 predicted proteins | sample NC_S_4_FD_132450 | JGI IMG/M metagenome (GOLD analysis project Ga0187814, IMG submission 132450) | Wetland sediment microbial communities from Neuse River Estuary, North Carolina, USA - ASW-S_4 | ecosystem: Environmental > Aquatic > Freshwater > Wetlands > Sediment | place: USA: North Carolina... | reverse complement strand
TGCAACCGCCCGTCTACGAGGCCATGGATGGCCGAGCGCAGCGACGGACGAAGACGCAAGTCTTCGTCCATGCCACGAGCGAGGGCACGATGCCCGAGCCGTGCAACCGCCCGTCTACGAGGCCATGGATGGCCGAGCGCAGCGACGGACGAAGACGCAAGTCTTCGTCCATGCCACGAGCGAGGGCACGATGCCCGAGCCGTGGCTAAGGGGCCTACCCATGATCGCCTTCACCTACCGGAAGACTTACTATTACCTGCTCCGGTCTTCGATCAATGACAGCCTCTTCGCTTTCGACGCAGGGTGGCCCTGCACCCTTCTTGACTACGCCAGGGCCCTCAAGACGACCGGATTCCATTTCGAGCGAGTCAAATGGGCCATGGTTTCCCATTTTCATCTGGATCACGCCGGACTCATCCGGGACTTCCAGGACGCCGGAATCGAATGTCTGGTGTTCGAGAACCAGAAGAACTCCATCGATGCCATGGAGCGGACCATCGAGCCGAAGTATGGGCAATACCGGAAGATACGGCAAAGCGAACTCAGAGTGATCGAAACGGCGGCTTCGAGAGCATACCTCGAAGCCATCGGAATCCGAGGCGAAGTCATCCGGACGATAGGCCATTCGGACGACAGCGTTTCCCTTATCACCGATGAACACGAGGTTCTCATAGGCGATTTGTATCCGATTTCCCAAATCATGCCCGATGACGCGAAGAGTCACGAAAGTTGGGAAAGGATACGGGCGGCGGGGGGAAGGCACATCTTCCCCAGCCATGCCCCGCCCTTCGAGCTCGAATCCGAGTAATCTGAGGGAACGCCAAGCTGGCGAGGGCGCCGGATGCATGATAAGGTATCTCGATGGTCAAACAGGTGCGAATACTCGATGCGACAGCGGATCAATCCCGGCTCGATCTCGACTTTTGGCTGTCCCTTCCTCCTGAAGAGCGACTCTCGGCCGTCGAGATCCTGAGGAGGCAGTTTTATGGAAGTACAGCCGGACTTCAGAGATCTACTCGAGTCCTTCCATCGAAACGGAGTTGAGTTCGTTATCGTCGGCGCCTACGCTCTCGCTTTCCACGGCGTACCGAGAAGCACCGGCGATCTCGACCTCCTGCTGAAGCCTGGGAGAGAGAACGCGGAACGCGTTATCGCGGCACTCGCCGAATTCGGTTTCGCTTCTCTCGGGCTTGCGGTCGACGATTTCATCGTAGCCGACAGGGTCATCCAGCTCGGAGTCGCGCCGGTACGGGTCGATCTGCTTCTTTCCATTTCTGGCGTATCCTGGGACGAGGTGGAGACCGGAAGGGTTTCGGCAAACTACGGCGACGTCCAGGTTTGGTTTCTCGGGAAAAATGAATTCTTGACAAACAAGCGGGCCACGGGAAGAAAGAAGGACTTAGCCGACCTCGAAGCCCTTGGAGAAAGCGGATAAGTGGAGCCTGTCCATCGTGCATCGCGGGCGTTCTTCGGCCGACAACCCCGCGAGGGTTTTCGTGCGCTTTCTTCTCCCAAACGCCACTCAAGGTGCTATCACCCAAAACGCCGCCCCCGCCAGTTTCTGCCGGGGGAAAAACCAATGTGATGCCCCGGAGCGCGGGCCACTGGCCAGGAGGGCGTACCGCTGGTCGGTGAGGCGCGGATCACTGGTCGAGGAAGCGCGGATCACTGGTCAAGGAAGCGCGGATCACTGGTCGAGGAAGCATGGACAACTGGTCGGTAAGGCGTGGACCACTGGTCGGAGGCAATATTTCAAGCTCCGCTTTTCTGACAAGCCCGGCCCCAAAGGGGCCGGGCTCGCCAAAGGGGCGCTCTCAGCTCCGGCTAACGAACGATATGTATACGCTCTTCGGTGGGCATGAGCACTTTGTCCTTCGCCCAGTCGAGAAGAACCTCCGCGTCGATGAAACCGGTGTCGATGACGTCGGTGCCTGACGTGAGGGTCGTGTACTTGTCCCCGCCCGCCGCGATGAAATTGTTCACACAGACGAAATAGGTTGCGGCGGGATCGAGGGGCGCGTAGGAGCCGTCGCCCTGAAGCGCCTCGGCATCAGCGACTCGGCCGCCCTTGGCCTTGTCCGGGTTCACGCTGAATTTGATGCCCGAAACGTAGGTGAGCGGGTTTTGCGGGAAGTTCCGGCCGTAGTTGGCGAGGGCGAAGTCGACCGCGTCCTCGAGGGTCGAGACGACCTGCGCCCCGGAGAGCTTCATGGTGACGAGGGTGTCCCCGAAGGGGATGATCTCGTAGACCTGGGCGACAGTCAGGGGGCCCTGGAGAAGATCCGTGCGCACGCCGCCGGCGTTGGTCATCGCGATCTGCGCGCCGGTCTTGAGCCGCATCGTGTCGGCTATGATCGGGCCGGGGCCCGAATTGAGCCCGCGCTTCATGTCTTCGCCCACCTGCGTGGCCAGCTGGGATTGGAGCTGGGTGACGCCCGCCGCGTATCCGGCGGCGAGCTTGGTCGCGGCCGGGTCGCCGCCGCTCAACATGATTTCCGGATGTTCGGCGAAGGCCGCGTTCAGTTTGACGAAGTCCTTTTGGTAGAATTCGGCGAGTTCGCCGGATACCGGAACGTAGTTCTTGCCGTCGTACTCGGCGATGGCGAGCCCGGAGCTTGAGTTCGCGAACTGCACCCGTTTCGGTTCGCCGGCCGGATTCGGCAGGTCATAGACCCGGAACCAGCCGTCTCCGACGACGGCGACGGGCTTGGACGTCCACGAAACCACCTTGCCGTCCCTGTCGAAATCGACCTTTATATCGCCGACGATCTTGCCCCATTCCCAGGACTGGACGACGAGAACCCGGGCGCCCGAAGGATCGGTGACGACCGTCGGATAGGGTTCGGAACTCCCCAGACCGTCGGCCTTCCAATCGCCGAGGAGGGTGTGGCTGTGGCCGCCGACGATGACGGAGAGCCCGCTCACCTTCGAGGCCAGATCGAGATCCACGTCATAGCCCAGATGGGACACGAGGATGATCGTTTCGACGCCCCGCGCGTGAAGAGCGTCGACCGCCTTTTGCACCGGGGCGATCGGATCGAGAAACGCGATCGTCGGACCGGGGCTCGAAATCGAAGGGGTCTCGGGCGTCGTCGCGCCGATAAAGCCGATCTTCCGTCCGGCGACCGTCTTGACGATGAATGGCGCCGGAGCCAGGGCGCCGAGGGACGGTTCACGGGAGAAATCCACGTTCGACGTGACGACGGGGAAATTCACCGCCGCGAGAAAATTGTCGCGCAGAACCGGGACGCCCTTGTCGAATTCGTGGTTGCCGAGGGTGGCCACGTCGAGGCCGACGAGGTTCCAGAAAGCCACGTCAGCCTTCCCGAGATACTCGGTGAAATAGAGGGTGCCTTGGAAAAAATCCCCGGCGTGGATGACGAGACTGTTCGGATCCTCGGCCCTGAGCCTGCCGATGACGTCGGCGATGGCGGGGAAGCCGCCCATGTGGACGTAGACCGGCTTGGCCTTAAGGCTGTCGTCGAGATCCATGGTCAGTTTGACCGTCGCAGGATCGAAGTGCGAATGCGTGTCGTTGACGTGGATGAGAGTAAGGCTGAAATCGGCGACGTCCTGCGCCCCGAGGTTTATGGCCCCGAGCGCGAGGACGAGAGCTACCAGCGCTATCGCCCCGAATCTTCGCATATGTCCCTCCGCTAAGATTGAAATCGGCTGTTTCCCTTGTCGGATTTCCACGCCCTCCGGCCGCGTTCACGCCACGGAACCCAGTGTCGGGAGTTTGAGTCCTGTCACCGCCCCAGTCAAGAAAGGAAACGGTTAATCCCGCCCTTCCCCTTGTTCCGTCCGATCGATAGGAACACAATCCTTCACTGCGAGGAGGCGGTGATGGGCGATTTGCATATCGCGAGAGCGACGCAGCGGGATCTCGGAACCTGCGCGGACATCATGATGGATTCGATCCTGGGTGAGGAGTATTTTTCCCGCGACCTCGCCGAGGGCATTCTGTATGAAGGAATTTCCGGCAAAGAAGTCTTCGTGGCAAAGACCGCGAAGGGCGAGATAGCGGGCTTCTTCTGTCTTTCCCTCTCCGGCGTCTTTCTCGTCTTCGCCTATATCCATCTTTTCGCGGTCCGCTCCGATATGCGGGGCGAAGGGGTGGGCACCTTCCTCCTCGCCGAGGCCGAGCGGTTGATCCTCGAGGAGCAGGGCTACCCCGACATCAAGAAGTCCTTTCTCCTCGTGGGCAAGATCAACCGCCGCGCCAAGACCTTCTACGAAAAACATGGCTACCGGCGGATGGCCACCCTCGACGACCTCTTTTCACAGGGCGATACCGAATTCCTGATGATGAAAGACCTGGCTTGAACCTTGCCGGACTCCGTCGCCGCAAATCGCTTCGGCGCCCCGCTACGGGAGAGCGGTCGCGCCTCTCTCAGGCCTCGAGGCCCTCGAGCCAGGGGCCGGCGCGGAGAACGCGGATACCGTCAGCCTCCCGCTCCTGACGAAGATCCGCGACCACTTGAACGGCATCGATCGGGTATCGCGCGCGAAAATAGCGGAGATGGGGCGAAATTTCGCGTTCGCCATATTTCGCCTCGACCATCAGTATCGGACGTTCCTCTTGGACAAGGACGAAATCGACTTCCCTGCCTTCTTTGGTCCTGAGATAGCGCAGGGATCGAGTTTTCCCGTCGCGGTCCTCCTGAGCGGCCGCCTGCTTGAGAAGCGAAAGAGCCACGAGGTTTTCGAAGACTTTCCTCCATTTTATGGATTTCGTCGAATACGAGCAGATCGGCGCCGCCCGGCCACGTCTCATCCCTGATGATCCTCCTGTCCTCGGCGCTGTCGTAATTGAGGTAGACGGGTCTTTCGAAACGCTCCATCAGGCTCCGACCCAGCCAAGACTTGCCCACTTGTCGAGGACCCGTGAGCAAAACCATTTTTTGGTCGAGATCCTTCAGGATGCGCGCTGTCTGGCTTCGCTCCATAAGCCTATTCTTGAATGTAATGCGGTAAAGTCAAGACTTTTCCGCATTTGAGAGCGGAATGGTCCAGCGGAGCTGCCGTCGACCGTCACTGTCGAATTCAATGGACGATGAGATCGATCTTCGTGAGCGAGACGTTGCCGCGGACGGCCGGCGCGTTGAGAAGATGCCAGGCTACGTATTGCTCCGCGTAGAGCTCCGTGGAGGCGGTTCCGTCCACCGGGACGATGACCTTGAACCCGCGCAGGCACGCGCCGATGCTCGTGCCCAACACCGCACCCTCGGTCACGAGACCGGTCACGATCAAGGTGTGTATCCCTTTCGATTTCAGATATGTCTCGAGATCCGTGCCGTGGAACTTGTCGACGCTGGCGCGGACGATATGGTCGACCGGCGAAGGCCTGAGCGCCGCCACGATCGAGTCCGGGCCCGCCTGACCCGCGAGGCTGTAGGCGACGAGGATGCCCTCGCTTCGCGCGAAGCGCAGAAGCCGCTCGACGCGAGGCACCGTGGCGGCCAGTCTGGGACGGCCGCCGATGATCCGGCCCTGGAAGTCGAGGAGGAGAAGGGCCGTCGTCGAGGGCTCGAATGATGGCGCGACGAGGGCGGGCGGCGGGGGCGCCTGAACCGTCGCCCACTCGTCGACGATGGTGTCGCCCTCGGCCCATGCGACCGCGGCCAAGACGGAAAGTGCCAAGATGATGAAAGACCTTTTCATTGCAAGCTCCGTTGGATGTCGCCGATGGACTGAGGATACGGCCCCTCGGGAGATTTTGGCAACGCGTTTCTCCTCGACGGGCCGCGTCCACCGCGAAATCCATTGAATTCCGCCGGAAATTCCTCCCACATCGACCGCGAAGGAAACTAGACTGTTGGTGTCGGAGTCGGAGGACGGGGTGGTCGACTTTTCGGATCGGATTGCGGACAAGTCCAGAATTCTTTTCATCGACGACAGCGCGGCGCAACTTCAACTGTATCGCCGCCAGTTGGAGGGGGAATACTCGCTGTCCCTCGCGCGGAGCTACGAGGAGGCCATCGCCGCGTTGACCACGAATCTGCCCGATCTCATCGTGCTCGACATGGTCATGCCCGAAGTCGGCGGCCTCGAATTCCTCGACATCCTCCGCTTCAGCCTCACCTTCAGGGACATCCCCGTCATCATCGTCTCGGGAGACAACAAGGCTGACGACATCCGCCTCGCCTTCCAGAAGGGGGCCGCAGATTACATACGCAAGCCCTATGACGGCGAGGAGCTGGCATTGCGGATACGTCGCTCGATCAAGGATCGGAAGCGCGCGACTCCCGACGGAAGCGGACCGGGGGAGAGCGGGGGCGATGTCGAAGCCCTGATGATCAGGTCCCTCGCCGACCTCGCGGCGACCCGCGACAACGAGACGGGAAAGCATCTCGTCAGGATGTCTAAGTACGTGGGGGCCGTCACCATCGCGGCGGCGAAGAATCGGCGCTTCGCCGACCGCGTCGACGCCGACTTCATCGACTCGATCACGAGTCTCGCCGTCTTGCACGACATCGGCAAGGTGAGCATTCCGGACAGCATACTCCAGAAGCCGGGTCGCCTGACTCCGCAGGAATTCGAGATCATGAAGACCCATACCACGAAGGGCGCGGAGACCATCGAGAACGTGCACAAATCTTTTCCTCGTTACGCGTTCCTTTCCTTCGCCGGGGAACTCATCCTCCACCATCACGAACGATGGGACGGGACCGGCTATCCCTATGGCCTCGCGGGCGAAGCCATTCCCCTGCAGGCGCGCATCGTCGCGATAGCCGACGTGTTCGATGCCCTCACGATGAAGAGGGTCTACAAGGAAGCCTTGCCGATTCCCTCGGCTCTCGCTTCGATGAGCGCCGAGAGCGGCAGGCAATTCGATCCGCGGTTGTTGGAAATCTTCCTGGGCTCCTTCAAGGAGATCGAGGCTATCCATGGACGATACACCGACGAGACCTGAGGCGGGCGGCGCGGCCAAACCGGCGGCGCCGCAAGCGAGAATCGAGCCGACGGCGGAACTCGAAGAAACCGAACTCCTCGAGCGCAGCCTCATCGACAGCACGCCGGACTTCATCTGGGTCAATTCCTCCGAGGGCGACTTTCCCATGCTCCTCTTCAACGAAAGCCTGAGGCGCTATTTCCTGGGCCGCGGAACGGTTCTGAAAAGAGGAATGCCGCAAGCGGACTTGTTTCCGACCGTCGAGCAACAGAATTTGTGGAGGGGATATTTTTCGAGGGCCCTTGCCGAAGGGGGACTCCACATCGAACACAGGACTTTTTTCAGCGAGACTGTCTTGGACTTGACCATCAGCGTCATCGCCAGGTCCGACGGACCCCCGGCCTTGGCGGCCTTCGGCCGCGACGTCACCGAACAGAAGAGGGTGGAAGCCCGGTTGGTGGCAAGCGAGGAGAAATATCGAAGGCTGGTCGAGGACGCCCCGCTCGGCGTCTACGAGCGGGAGGCGGGTGGTGCCTTCCGCTTCGCCAATAGAGGACTCCTCGAACAGATGGGGGTGGCCGGCCTCGAGGAACTCAACGAACGCTACGGCTCGGTCGAGCGACGCTGGAAGCGACCCGAACAACAGGACGAATACCTCAGGCTGCTTCGGGAGAACGGGAAGGTCCAGGGTTTCGATGCCGAAATCGGCCTCGTGGACGGCTCGACCAAATGGCATCAACTTTACGCGCGCCTGGAGGCGGAGAGCGGGGAGATCAGGGGATTCTCTATCGACAAGACCGAAAGCCATCGCGCCGAGGCTGAACTCCGGGACGAGCAGGAATTCCGGAAGCTGCTCATCGACGAATCGCCCGCCTATATCGTCGTCCTCGACGCCGGCGGCAGGATTCGGATGACGAACCGCTCCATGCTCGAGGCGACCGGATACGAGGAATCGGAACTCGTCGGCCGGGACTATCTCGAGGCGGTCGTGCCCGAAAAAGACCGGGACGAAGTGAGGAAGGTGTTCCAAGGCATGGCGGAGAACCATGCGCGCTCCATGAACACGAACCGCGTGGTCGCCAAGGACGGGCGTGCGCTCGTCTGCGAGTGGCGCGGTGTGCCGGTGTTCAAGGAGGGAGCGGTCGATTTCCTTTTCGGCGTCGGCATCGACATCACCGACAAGAAGGAGGCCAGCGACGCCCTGCTCAAAGTTCGCGAGCGTGCGGCCCAGTACCTGACCCTGGCCGAAGTCGTCATCATGGCCCTCGACGAAAAGGGGCGAGTCACCCTGCTCAACCGGAAAGGCTATGATGTCCTCGGCCGGGAGGACGGTTCCCTGCTCGGCGTCGACTGGATCGACACGTGCGAGCCTGCCGAGACGAGGGAGGCGCATCGATTGCGCTACGAAGGAATCATGAGGGGCGAAGTCGAATTCCTCGAATACTTCGAGAACGACATCCTCGTCAAGAACGGCGAGCGCCGCCTCATAGGCTGGCGCAGCACCGTCCTCCGCGACGAGGAGGGACGGCCCCAGGGCATGCTCAGTTCGGGCGAGGATATCACGGAGAGGCGAAGGGCAGAGAGCACGCTCAGGAACTCTCAGGAAAACCTGGAGCGTCTGGTCGCCGAGCGGACCCGCGCCCTCGATGAGACGGTCAGTAGCCTGGCGAAGGCGCGCGACGCGGCCGAGACGGCCAACCGCGCCAAGAGCGTCTTCCTGGCGAACATGAGCCACGAGATCCGGACGCCGATGAACGCCGTGCTCGGTTTCGCCCAGCTCCTCGACCGGGATCCCGAGCTGTCTCCGCCCGCCAGGGAACGCGTCGCCACGATCCTCAAGAGCGGCGACCATCTCCTCGCGATCATCAACGACATACTCGAGATGTCGCGGATCGAGGCCGGCTTCACCGAAGTCAAGAGCGTCCCCTTCGATCTCCACGCCCTTCTCGACGACGTCGTGACGATGTTCAAGGTCCGCGCCGACGAAAACGGCCTGACCCTCGATTTCTCGCGCGACGAGGGCCTCCCCCGCCACGTGACGACCGACAAGGCCAAGCTTCGGCAGATCCTGATCAATCTCGTGGGCAACGCGATCAAGTTCACCCGGGAGGGAGGCGTCGCCGTGCGGGCCGCGTCGGTCGCTGGCGCATCGATCGAAATAACCGTAAAGGATACGGGAATCGGCATCGAGGCCGCGGAGATGCCCGAGATATTCCGGCCCTTCGAGCGGACCTCGGCCGGCCGCGACATGGCACAGGGCACGGGGCTCGGTCTCAGCATCAGCCGGGAATATGCGCGGCTCCTCGGCGGCGACATCGTCCTCGAAAGCGAGGCGGGCAAAGGCACGACCGCCGTCCTGCGCATCGACGTACCGGGCGGGACTCCGGCCCTCGAGGAAGCCCCCTCCGCGCCGAAGATCCTCGGGCTGCGCGAGGGTCGGAAGCCCGCGACCGTGCTCGTCGTCGACGACCAGCGTTCCAACCGGATGGTGCTCCGCCAACTTCTCGAGTCCATCGGCTTCGCCGTCGGCGAAGCGGAGAACGGAAGCGTCGCCCTCGACAAGATCGCGGCCGACAGACCCGCCTGTGTGCTCATGGATCTCGTCATGCCGGTCATGGACGGCCACCAGGCGCTACTGCGGCTGCGCGAACGGTTTTCGCCGGCCGAGCTCCCCATCATCGGCGTCAGCGCCAGCGTATTCGATCTCGACGGCGAAAAGCTCCGGCGCGACGGTTTCAACGCCCTGATCGGAAAGCCGTACAAGGAAGCTCCGCTCCTGGCGGCGATCGGGGAAGCCTGCGGTATCCAATACGAATACGCCGGAGAAGAATCAAGCGCGCCGCACGGTGTTCGCGCGCCGGCTACCGGCCCGCTCCGGCCCGCCTCGCTCCCGCCGGACTGGCTTGGCCGCTTCGAGGCTGCGCTGGCCCGGGGCAATGTCACGCGGTTGCGTCTCCTCGTGCGGGAGATCGAGCCGATCGGAGGCAACTTCGCCGCCGAGCTCGGGCGCAACCTGGACGCCTACAATCTGCCCCGAATCCGGGATATCATGAAGGCTCTGGGCGAAGGAGGCTGAGATGGAGAAGAAATCGGGATCCGTCCTGATCGTCGACGACGTGCCCGAAAACGTGCGCATGCTGGGCGAACTCCTGGAACAGGAAGGCTACGAAGTCCTCGTCGCCGAGAGCGGGGAGCGCGCCCTCGACACGGCTCGGACCAACCGCCTCGATCTCATCCTCCTCGACATCATGATGCCCGGCATGGACGGCTACCACGTATGCCTGCGGCTCAAGGCCGATCCCGCGACCATGGGCGTACCGGTGATCTTCCTCACCGCCCTGGACTCTCCGGAGGACGAAGCCAAGGGCCTGGCCGTCGGCGCCGTCGACTACATCGCCAAGCCTTTCAAGGTGGAGCTCGTCAAGGCCCGCGTCGACACCCATATCTCCCTGTACCGCGCGCGCGAGCGCCTCGAGGAGACGGTCGAAGCCCGCACGCTCCAGCTCGCCTCCTCCTACCGCGAACTCGAAAACCTCGAGGCGGCGCGGCGCGAGCTCCTGCGCATCCTGTACCAGAAGCTCTGGCGGAAGGACTCGGGAATCTTCGCGATCGCCGAAACGGCCATAGCGCGGCTCGATTCGGGGTCGCCCTGGACGACCCACCTTTCCTGGGCCTTCGGGAAGGCGCGCGACGAACTCGTGGCCTTCGTGAACAACGGCCTCTTCCTGGAAGACCGGACCACGGCCCGCCAGCTTCTCCCCGTGGACTTCGTCTCGATCGTGGAACAGGCGGCCGCCGCACTCGCCCCTGATCTGGCCGATCGGTCCCTGAGCCTTCGGATGTCGACCGGAGGGGGCGAGGGGAGGAGCCTCGTCGCGTCCGACATGGATCTGCTGACGCAAATCCTTTCCACCCTCATCCAAACCGCCGCCGCGTTGGCTGTCCCCGGAAGCGTCGTCGAGGTAGGCTACGGCGAGTCTCCGGGAACGGCAGTCTGCCGCCTCGACCTCGCCCCCGACTTCGAGCTCGCGGCGGATATCGGCCGACTCTTCGATCCGGACCGGACGGTCTGGATGGCGACGCCCGCCCTCCGGCTCGGTCCGGCCATCCTACTCGCCGCGCGGGTGGCCCGGGCGATCGGCGTGGGCCTCGCCGCCGGGGCCCTTCGCGACGGCCGGATCCGCCTCTCCGCGACGGCGCCGAGCTACGAGCGCAAGCGCGGCGCGGAAATCAAGCTGTCCTGAGGCGGAGAGACTCGACATGGCCGAACGCGTGATGATCGTCGACGACACGCCCGAGAATCTGCAAGTCCTCGGGGGAGTCCTCGAAGCCGAGGATTGGGAAGTCTGCGTCGCCGGCAGCGGGCCCGAAGCCCTCGCCGCGATCGAAAGGGACCCTCCCGACATCGTCCTTCTCGACGTCCTCATGCCCGGCATGGACGGCTACGAAGTGTGCCGACGGCTCAAGGCCGGGCCCGACACCAGGGACATCCCCGTCATCTTCCTGACCGCCCTCCAGGACGAGGGCAACGAGGCGACGGGCCTCGGCCTCGGCGCCTGCGATTTCATCACGAAGCCCTTCAACATCGAGCTGGTCCGCCTCAGGATCCGCAACCAGCTCGCGCTGCGCGGGCTCCAGGCCCGGCTGGCCCGGCACGCCGAAGAACTCGAGACGACGGTGCGCGAGCGGACGGCCGAGCTCGAGGAAGCCCGGCGCAGGCTCGAGCTCCTCGGCGAAGGCAAGGACATTCTCCTCAAGATGCTCGCCTTCGAGCTGTCCATCCCGGCGACCGGCATTTCGGGAATCGCCCAACTCGCCATCAACGAGCTGCCCGACGACGGGCGCAGGCGGCGATGGCAGGGCGTGATCGATCAGCACGGGCGCCGGATCGCGGAGATCCTGTCGGACGCCGAGGAGCTCGGCAGGTTCGAGCGCAGCACTTCTCTCGTCGGTCTCAAGCCGAGGAACGTCGTGGAGCTCGTGGAACGGAGCGCGGACCAGGTCGCGCCCCATCTGGTCGGCAAGTCCCTCTCGTTCTCGATCCGGAAGCCCCCCGAACCCCTGTTCATCCAGGTCGATCCCGAGCTCATGACCCGGGCCCTTGCGGGGATACTGAAATTCTCCATCGGTCTCGCCGACGAGGCCGGCCGCGTCGAATGCGGATTCCGCGGCGGACGGACGACTTCGGACATCGTGCTCACCTTCGGGACCAAGGCGGCCATCGGCGGGCGGCGCGCGTCGATCAAAGAATTCGGCCGCGAGGGTCTCGACAGTCTCACCCGCGAGGCTTCGGTGATGGAGATGCTGCTGGCCGAAAAGCTCGTCGAACTCTTCGGGGGCTCGATCGTCTGGAATGTGAGGGAGGAGGGCATCGCCGACTGCGTCATCAGTCTGCGGAACGCCGCCTACTGAGGTCGCCCGGCTTCGGCGCCCTGCCTTCCCGCGGCGCTTTCGTAGACGAAGGGAGCGATCTTGGCGAGCGGCAGCACGCGATCCACGGCGCCTGCCTTGATCGCCTCCTTGGGCATGCCGAAGACGACGCAGCTTTCCTCGTCCTGGGCGACGGTGAGGGCGCCCGAGTCCTTCATCTCCCTGAGCCCTTTGGCCCCGTCGTCGCCCATGCCCGTCATGATCACGCCTATCGCGTTCCGGCCCGCGCCCAGGGCGCAGGAACGGAAGAGCACGTCCACGGAGGGACGGTGGCGCGTGACGAGCGGTCCGTCCCGCACCTCCACGAAGTAGGCGGCGCCGCTCCGCTTGACCAGGGTGTGGAAGTTGCCCGGCGCGACGAGGGCCTGGCCGCGGAGCACGGAGTCGCCGTTCGCCGCCTCCTTCACCCTCACGCGGCACGAGGCGTCGAGGCGGCGAGCGAAGGACCGGGTGAAGAGCTCGGGCATGTGCTGCACGATCACGATGCCTGGCGAGTCCTCGGGCAGACCCTCGAGGAAGACGCGCAGGGCCTCCGTGCCCCCCGTCGAGGCGCCGACGACGACCACCTTTTCCGTCGTTTCCGTGAGAATGCGCTTCCTGGGCGCGGGCAGGACGGCGTCGGCGGTGAGCTTTTCGGCGGGCGGGACATCGGGGGCGAAATCCATGCGACGAATCCTGGCCTGGGCCGCGGCGCGTATGGCATCGCAGACGAGAATGGCCGATTCTTCCAGGAACTGTCTCGTTCCGATCCGAGGCTTGGTGATGACATCCACCGCCCCGGAGGAGAGGGCCTTCAGTATCGTGTCCGAGCCTTCCACGGCCAGGCTCGAACAAATGACTGTCGGGATCGGGTGCTGGCTCATGATTTCGCGGAGGAAAGAAAGACCGTCCATCCTCGGCATCTCTATGTCAAGGACGATGACGTCGGGCACTCGCTCGGCGATCTTCTGGACCGCGAAATAGGGGTCGGCCGCCGTCGCCATGACTTCGAGGTCGTCGGTGGACGAGATGATCTTGGCGAGGGTCTGCCTCACGGCGGCCGAGTCGTCGACGAGGAGAACCTGCAGCTTGCCCGACATCGGCGGCCTATTCCTTCCTGAAGACGCCGGTCGCGATCCGTCGTGCCGGCAGGTCGGAACCGCCCAGGCTTTCCGAATGGCCCAGGAAAAGGTAGCCTCCGGGGGCGAGATGGGCGAGCAGGGCCGACAAGGCCCTTTTCTGATTGGCCCGATTGAAATAGATGAGGACATTCCGGCAGAACACGATGTCGTAGACATCGCCCCTCAGATCGAGATCCGACAGCAGGTTGCCCTCGTGGAACAGGGTGCGTGCCCGGAGCTCCGGCACCACGCGGAAAAGGTCCCTCTTGGGATCCTTGCTTCTCATGAGCCAGGGTTGCGCCAAACCGGCGGGAATCTTGGCGACGCGGGTCGCCGCGTAGACGCCGCGACGCGCCACTTCGATCATCCGGGGCGAAAGGTCGAAGCCCTCGATCGAGAAGTCGAACCGGCCCAGGCCGCCATTGTCGCGGTCGAGTCCGATCCTCATTCCGATCGAATAGGCCTCCTCGCCGCTCGAGCAGGCGGCGCACAGGACGTCGAGCCTTTTCCTGCCGCGATCGCGGCACAGTTCGGGGATGACCACCCGGGACAGGAAGTCGAAATGCCGCTCCTCCCTGAAAAAGCTCGTCTCGTGCGTGCTCACGAGGTCGACAAAATGGAGGAACTCGTCCCGACCGGCCGGATTCCTCGTGATGAAATCGAAGTAATCGCCGTAACTCCCGGCCCCGCAGGCGACAAGGCGCTTGGCGAGCCGACCCTCGAGAAGCGCCTTCTTGGAAGGAGGCATCTGGATGCCGAAGCGCGTTTCCACGAATTCGGCGATTGCCCGTTGCTCGTGGGCGCGAAGCGAGGGCCTTGCGTCGGGCCCCGAGGGCATGGCCCGCGTCGATCCGTCAAAATTCCGCGAAATCGTCGTCGACCTTCTTTGATCCCGCGCCGCGATAGACGGTCACGCCCCGCGACTTGGCCTCGGATGCCGACGAAGGCGCCTCCGCCGAGTCGCGATCCCTCGCGACGGTCGTCGCCCGTGGCCTCGGCCCGCCCGTGCCCTTGGTTCCCCCCGCGACGACAACCTTGGACTTCCCTCCCTTCGTCAGCATCCGGATCGAATCCCGCATCGCCCGCGACTGGCCCGCCAGCTCCTCGGCGGTGGACGCGAGCTCCTCCGACACCGAGGCGTTCGACTGCACCACGTTGTTCAGCTGCTGGATCGCCGTGTTGATCTGCCCCACCCCACTCGCCTGCTCCGCGCTCGCCGAGTTGATCTCCGTCACCAGGTCCGCCGTCCTCTGGATGTCCGGCACCAGCCGCTCCAGCATCGTCCCCGCGTTCT
>Ga0187814_10000353_pt1 | contig 14721 bp, 14 predicted proteins | sample NC_S_4_FD_132450 | JGI IMG/M metagenome (GOLD analysis project Ga0187814, IMG submission 132450) | Wetland sediment microbial communities from Neuse River Estuary, North Carolina, USA - ASW-S_4 | ecosystem: Environmental > Aquatic > Freshwater > Wetlands > Sediment | place: USA: North Carolina... | reverse complement strand
CGTGTCCCGTGCCTGCTTCCCATGTGACCCCGATTGCAGCAGGCACACGCCACCCGCGGCGGGTGATGCCGGCGGCGCGGTTAGCCTCGCCGCTCAGCGTCACAGACACCGTAGTCTGACGCGCATCACCCGGCCAGGATGAAGCTGGGTTCGTTGCCGTACGCGCAGCTAGTCGTCGGTACGCCAGCTAACTATCGGTACGCGCGGATCCCCACATCCGAGCCATTGGCAGTCATGCGATCAATCGGAGACATGACCTGGCATGGCAGCTCAGGACCGCATGTATCTGGCTGTCATGGGTATCGCATACGAGGTGCGCCTGGCCCGCGCACGGCAGCTGGCCTGGAGCCCGCTGGCGTCTTAGCCGGATGACCTGGGGGCGGTCATGGGCGGACAAGACTCACTGCCTGAGTCCGGGCCCGCGAGGCCACCGCTCAGGGTGATCATCTGGTCGGTTCTCCGGTCAATCGGGTCTATAGCCGTCCTGGTCACGCTCTTCTACGAGCTGCCGCTCGATACGTCCGCGACGGGGCTGGCCATCACGATTTTGGTGATCGGCCTCGTGCTCTTGGCCGCCCTGGTCGTCTTTCAGGTTCGCTGGATCCTTACCTCGTCTTTTCCGGGCCTGCGTGCGGTCGAGGCCCTCGCCACGAGCATCCCGCTGTTCTTGCTGTTGTTCGCCAGCACCTACGTGGTGATAGCGAAGCTATCCGGGGCTAGCTTCAGCGAACCGCTGACCCGCAGCGATGCCCTGTACTTCACCGTCACCGTGTTCTCCACGGTCGGATTTGGCGACATCACGCCGACGACGCAGGCAGCACGCCTGTTGGTCACCGGCCAGATGATCGTTGACGTCGTCGTCATCGCAGTCGCTATCAAGGCCATCGTGGGCGCCGTGAAGCGCAGACGAGGAACCTGACCTCGCTCAGTAGTAGCCGGTGCTGCCGTCGATGCGCTCGCGGAGCAGGTCGGCGTGGCCGTTATGGCGCGCGTACTCCTCGATCATGTGAGTGACGATCCAGCGCAGCGACCACGGCTGGCCCGTGCGCTCAGACGACTGCTTGCTGAGCACATCCAGGCTCGAGGCTTGGGCAACCACCTGCCGCGACGCGGCGCACTCCCGTTCGAAGGCACTGAACGCTTCCGCCGGGTCCGCCTGGTCGACGTCGTTGAAGTCCGCGTCCTCATCGGCGGACCGGTCGTAGAGATCGGGCACGTCCTCCCCGAGGAACACCTGCCGGAACCAGCCGCGCTCCACCTCGGCCATGTGCCGGACCAACCCCAGGAGAGACAGGGTGGACGGGGGGGCGGCGCGCCGCCGCAGTTGCTCGGCCGCAAGGTCCTCGCACTTCCAGATCAGAATCGCGCGGTGATGCTCCAGCCAGCCGGTCAGCATCTCCCGCTCGTCCGCGTTCTGCGCCGGTCTCGCCCGATCTGTCGCCATGGAGCGACGCTCTCACGGTCGGCCTGGCTGCGCCACCCGGTTTTCAGGCGCAGGCGGCTCCGGTGCGCTCCGCCACGACGCATGGAACGCAGCCGTCGCGGCAGGTGATCGTCCATGGTCTTGGGCTGGCGCGGCCATCCGCGCGTGCCGGGGAGCGTGGGCTACTGACCGGATGCCGTGACCGACTCTTGACGCGAGCTGCCGGGTCCGATGTCTTGAGATGCAGGCCACGCGACCGAGTCCTCGGCGGGTGCGGGCGGATCCGCTGGCGGCTGCGGCCCGTCGGCGTTCGCCATCGATCGGATGGCTGGCGTGACTGCGCGGCCCAGGGGCGGCAGCCAGGCTGAGCCGAGGGTGGCAGCCAGCGCGCTGATACCCGCGATGGCCCAGCCACCAGGGCCTATCGGCCTGCACCCGAAAAACTGGCTGACGCCCGGCGTCTGCACGACCGCCACCAGGACGCCGAGGCTGATCACGCACGCCGCCGCGACCGCCGGGCTGCGGCCTCCGACCAGCATGGTCTGCCCGAGCTCGGCGCCGACGACCGCCGCAAGGCCGACCGTCCGGGCGCGCGCGCCGGTTCCTGTCATCCGTGCGGCCAGCCACGCGCCGCTGGCTGCCGCACCGGTGGCAGCCGCACGGATGGCGATCTCCTCGGTGAGGGCCGACCCAAGCGAGGTATCCGGCCCTTCCGCCAGCAGCCTGCCGACGGTCTCCGGTGGCGGCGTGCGGAGCGCGACGGTCAGCGCAGGCACCAGGTCAGTGAGCAGATTGACCAGCAGAAGCTGCCGCGCGGACAACGGCGAGCGGCCGGTCAGCAAGGCGCCGAAGAGCGTGTATCCGATCTCGCCGACGTTGCCGCCGACAAGTATGCCGATGGCCTGCCGGACCGAGCGCCACATCGCCCGGCCTTCGACGACGGCCGAGATGATGGTCTCCAGCCGGTCGTCGCCCACTACGAGGTCCGCGGCGGCGCGCGCGGCCGGCGTTCCGCGTCTGCCCAGCGCGATTCCGATGTCTGCCATCCGGATAGCCGCTGCGTCATTGGCGCCGTCACCCGTCATCGCCACGACGCGTCCCAATGACTGAAGGGCCCGGACCACGCGGCTCTTGTGCTCGGGCGTGCAGCGCGCGATCACGGTCGCACCGGCGAGCGCTCGCGCCAGGGCTGCGTCGTCAAGCCGGTCTAGCTCAGTGCCGCTGATGATCGCTCCGCCGTTGAGGACGTCGAGCTCGGTGGCGATTACCCGGGCGGTGGCCGGGTGATCACCGGTGATCATGATGACGTGCACGCCCGCGTCACGAAGCTCGCGGACGGACACGCCCGCCGTGGCCCGGACCGGGTCGCCGAACGCGACGAATCCCGCGAGGCTCAGGCCGGTTAGCTCGTCCAGCCGGTAGCCCTTCGCGACGTAGTTCTCCGCGATCGCAAGAACGCGGTATCCCTGGTCGGTGAGTTTGTCGAGCTGGGTGCTGAACCGGTGACGGTCGCGGGGCTTGATGCTACGGTCCCGCCATCTCGTGCATTGCGGCAGGACTACCTCGGGCGCGCCTTTCACCGAGAGCAGCAGTCCGGCTCCGGTGCTGGCGAGGGTTGCGTGATAGGCGCGGCTGGGCTCGAACGGCAGCGCGTTGAGCTGCCGCCAGCCTCGGTATCCGTCCTCGCGCCGCGCGCCGGCAGCGGCCGCGCCGTCGGCGACAGCCTGATCGGTCAGGTGCTCGGCCTTGCGCCCCGCCCGGGCGGGCGGCGAGGCGCGAAGCGCGGCCGCGAGCACACGCCGGTGCGCGTCTGTCACCGCGTCGAGGCGCTTGACGGCAGCGCCGTCCGACACCGCCGCGACCGCCATCCGCCCCTGAGTCAGCGTGCCGGTCTTGTCAAAACAGAGCACGTCAACCCGCCCGAGGGCCTCGATGGTGCGCGGGTTGCGGACGAGCGTGCCGTGGCGGGCGAGCCTGCGCGCGGACGCGAGCTGGGCGGCGGTCACCAGGAACGGCAGTCCCTCGGGGACCGACGCGACCGCGAGCCCTACGGCGGCGCCGATCGTGTCTCGCGCCGGGTGGCCTCGAAGCCAGCCGGCCGCCACCACGGCTCCGGCTGATCCGAGAGCCAGCGGCAGCGTCGTGCGGGTGATCTGAGTCAGCCTGGCCTCTACACCGGTCACCGGCGCGGCGGCGGACAGCGCCGCCATGCTGCGTCCGGCCTCAGTCGCGCTGCCGGTAGCCACGACGACCGCCGTGGCCCGCCCGGCCGCGACGGTGGTGCCCTCGTACAGCATCGACCGGCGGTCTGCGATCGCTGCGGCGATGACGGGCTGCGCGGTCTTATCGACTGGCACCGATTCACCGGTCAGCGAGGACTCATCCACCTGCAGCGCCTCGGTTTCCAGAAGCCGGCAGTCGGCAGGCACCACATCGCCGGCGCCGACCAGCACCACGTCGCCGGTGACCAGGCCGGATGCGGGCAGCGAGCACTCGGCGCCGTCGCGAAGCACGCGTGCGGTCACCGCCGACACCTGGAGCAGCCGTGCCATCGACCGTTCGGTGTAGACGCGCTGGACACTGCTCATAAGCGCCGATAGCCCGCACACAGCGGAGACGATGATCGCATCGGCGACCTCGCCGATCGAGGCAGATAGGACGGCCCCGCCACCGAGGATCGGCGTCAGCGGGTTTGCTAGCTCGGCAACGAAGGCGCGTGCCAGCGACGGCTCAGGCGGCTGGCGGGTGTCGGGCTGCCAGCGGTCGTGCGCTTCGTGACCGTGCAGCCCGCCGGCGCGGCTGTGCAGGCGGTCCAGCACAAGATCGGCCGGCATGGCGTGCCACGGCGACCGCTGCTCCGGAGCCGTGGTCGGCCTGCCCGCCAGTTCTGAGACCGACCACGCGCCGCTGGCTAGCGCGATCGCGCCAGCGCTGTTGACTGCGAGCAGGCTGCGCGCGGCCGCCGGCCCCGCGCCGCCGAGCGCCACCGCCGCACCAAGGGCTGTTCCTGCTTCTGACAGCTGCACCGAGCGATGTGACACGCCGTGAGCGACGCGGACCGCGTGCATCAGGAGCGCCACCGCGGGCATGCTGTCACCCGCCAGCAGCCCAGCTCCCCACGCTGGCCGGCCGGTGCTCGACACCAGCCCGACTCCGACGTCGGCTGCCGCCAGAGCGCGGCGCTGCCTGGACACGAGCAGCACGGTGGCGCCGTCTGCCTGCAGGCCTCGGATCGACGCAACCAGGCGCCGCCCGCCGGGAACGACTTGCCCGGTCGCACCGGTTGCCGCTGCCGGATCTGCTGCGGGTGGCCCCATCGCGGCGCTGGCGGCGCTGTCGCCTGCGGGCGGAGCCGGGATCGCCTGGAACAGGCTTACGCCGGCCGCGGCGGCCGCGGACACGACCATGTCTGCCGCACCGGCCCGCTCCGGAATGACCGCGACGACGGCTTCCAGCTGGTTGTGCTGCGTCAGGCCCAGAACGCAGGCAGCGCCGGCCTTGGTCATCCGGGCCGCGGCGCGCCGCGCGCCGGCGCCGGTTTTCAGCCCGAGGGCGTCGAGCGGTCCGAGAGTGAAGGCACCGTCTGTCGCGGTTTCGGCAGCGCGCTCCGGGACGAACAACGCATGCACGACGCCGGCGAGGTGCGCGGCATCGCCATCTGTCACCGGGACGACCTCGCCGACGGTCATGGTCCCGGCAGGCAGGACGTCGGTGTCGAGCACGATCGTGTCGATCCGGTCGAGCAAGCGCAGCTGGCGATGGTCGACGACGACGACTCCTCGCCGGGCGAGCAGGCAGCCGAGCATCGTCGCGAAACCCTCCCGGCCGAGCCGGGCAGCCTTGGGCAGGCCAGCCAGGGCCACGGCCGCGGCGCGCCGGCTGCTCCCGGATACCGCCAGCGCTCCGCCGAACGCCGCGGCCGATCCCAGCCCGATCTTCTCGCTGTAGCGTTCGACCGGGCCTGCTGGAATCGGTCGAGGCCGTTCTGGCGTGACCGGCTGTGCAGCCGCGTTCTGGGACTCGCCGCACAGCTGCGGTTCCGAGCGCGCCCAGCTGTCGCGTTGCGACATCGACTCGGCGAGCAGCGCGGCTCGGTAACCGATGTCAAGCGCCAGGCCGGTCAGGCCCTGTGCGGCGGATTGCGCGAGCGTATTGGCCGCCGAAATGGCGAAATCGGCGCCGTCGCGACCGATGGCTTGCTCCACCGCCGCGCGCAGTCGCGGCTGGGTGTCGATGACATTGACCAGCGAGCCAAGCTCAGGCGGGAGGCGAATCGTCCGCATGGCGCGGCCGACCCCGGCGAAGGCCAGCCCGGCGGCGGTTACCGCCATCGAGGTGACGATGCCCGGTACCCGGTCCATCGAGGGCGGTTTGTCGGCCGGTCGTTCTGGTTGTGCTGAGTACTGATTTTCGAGGCACTCTACCTGGGCGATCAGCTCAGGAACCCGCACATCGCTGTCGCATGCCACCACGACAACCCCGAGCGGCGCATTGACGGCGGCCCAGCGCACAGCCTGGTGGCGGCCGAGGGTGTCCTCGACCGCGCGCGCGAGTTCAGTTCCCCGCTCGTGCCTGATCCCGCGCACGGCGATGTGAACGCGGTCATCGGCGCGCCAGGTCACCCGAGAAGCTGGGGTACCGCCAGCCGTGCGTCTGATAGCCGTGAACAGACCAGCTAGATCCGCCATCAAAGCCACACAGCGGACAGCGAGATCGGACGAACTGTGACCCGGTCAGGGCGGAACGGGAGCGTCCCGACTGCAGCCGGCAACGGGGCCGAAACGGCTATTCCCATCCGCGACATGCTCCCCGCCAGCAGCACGGCAGGCATCACACCGGGCAGGTGAACCCGGATCGAGGTACCCGGCGTCCAGCGTGGGCATCATTTGGCGCGCGGCGGTCCCATTTCACCCGGCCAGGATGATGCGCCCACCGGCCAGGCTGGGCAGCATGTCGTGATGGACGCTAAGACGCAATCTGAGAACCGGCGCACTGCATCGCCTGGCCGTACGGCGCCGGCGAACGAGCACCACGACCATCAGCATCCTGAGCCCGGGATTGACCTGCCGTTTGTGGGCCACGTCGAATACAGGAGTGCGGGCTTCCTGGCCGGGCTCGGCGTTGCCGGCGCGGTCGGGGCCATCGAGTGGCCCGTCGTCGCCGCGGTAGGCATCGGCTACGCGCTGGCCCGGCGCGGGTAAGCCCGTGACTGCCCCCGCCGCCGCCCGGCGGACCGCGCAGCCACGGGTCACACACCAGCACGCACAGGCAACACACCGGCACGAAATCGACGCCCAGCGGGCCGCCGCCCGCGTCGTGGACCGGCACACGCTCCGGGTTACGCTGCCCGACAACATCGGCACAATCCGGCTGCCCGAGCCGCAGCGACTCGCGTTCTACGGCGGCCTCGCGGCCCTCGCGGTGTTCGGCATCGTTGACTGGCCGGTGGCCGCGGTCCTCGGTGTCGGGCACCTGCTGGCCGAGGACCATCACCACAAGTGCCTGTGCGAGTTCGGCGAGGCGCTGGCCGAGGCGTGACGACGCCCGGCAGACGACCGTTCGGTTCAGGTACGGCGGCTGATCGCTGAAGCGGGATGACCGGCCGGCTCGCCCCGCGGAGCGGGCGCCCAGGCAGTTCCGGGGGTGGCGCCGAGCCTGGGTGTCGGACGCCGACCGGAGCAGGATCTTTGCGGTATTGGCGGCGCCGGCGGCGAGCACCACGATGTCGCCGGTTAAGACCTCTTCCTTACCGTCTCCGCCGTGATCGACGACGACGCCAGTGACCGTCCGGCCGGGTCGGTCAGGATCCGCTTCCCGGTCGGCGCGATCGTGAGGGCTAGCGAGCCGCCGCCTGCGCCGGTCCCGACCACGATGACGTCGAAGTGCTCGGACACGACATCCTACCGGTGAGGTCGAGGTTCGCACTCCGCACGATTGCCGTCGTCACGGAGCCTCACGTCACCCGGGCCAGGTGATTCGGCACCAGGCCCCGAGGGCTGCATTCATGGGCGTCGGGTCATCCGTGCCGGATGAGGCATGCGGTCCGGCTGCGGCTCAACGATGGACCGATGCTGCGTGGCTCGCGCAACGAAGGACGGGACGGGGGCTTGGCCCGATGCTGCACGTTCGCGTGGTGAGCCCGTCCGAGCTGACCGAGCGGCTGGTCGGGCTCCTCACTGCCGAGAGCGGGGTCATCAACCTGGTCGTGCTGCCCTCCGCCGCCAGGCTGCCCGACGGCGACGCCATTCAGTTTGACGTCATGAGCGGCGCGGCGAACGGGGTGCTGCGCCAGTTGCGGTCGATCGGGCTGGACCGGGCCAGCTCGATCATCGTGGAGAAGGTGGACGCCGCGCTCGCCGAGGCGGCGGGCCGTCGCGACTGGCGGCCCTCCTTTCACGGGGAGCACGCCCCGATATGGGACATAGTCGAAGCCACAATCACGGACAACGCGACGTACTCGCCGAGTTTCTTTGCCCTGCTCGCGTTCGCCGGGATCATCGGTGCCTGCGGCATACTGACCAACTCGGCGATCCTGATCGTGGGCGCGATGGTCATCGGACCCGAGTACGGCGCCATCATCGCGGTCGCGCAGGGCATCGAACGGCGGCACTGGGCGCCGGTCCGGCGCGGGCTGCTAGCACTGCTGGTGGGGTTCGGAGCCGCTATCGCGGTCACACTGTTGTTTGCTCTGTGCATCCGCGGCCTGGGCGAGGAGCCGGAGGCGTTCCTGCACGGCGTCAGACCGGTTTCCGACCTGATCAACTCGCCGGATCTGTTCTCGGTCGTGGTGGCCGTGGTGGCCGCGCTCGTGGGAGTGGTCTCGCTGACCCTGGCCAGGGCGGGCGCGCTGATTGGCGTGTTTATCTCCGTCACCACGATCCCGGCCGCTGCCAACATCGGCGTGTCAGTCGCCTTCGGCAGCTGGCGTGGAGTGACGGGTTCGGTCGGGCAGCTGCTGCTCAACGTCGTGATTCTGATCGTCGTGGGCGCGCTCGCTCTGCACGGGCAGCGTGTCATCTGGCGCAGGTGGCTGCGCGTCCGCGGCGGGTCGGACTAGGCCAGGCGGACCAGCGCGGTGATTGTCAGGTAGGCGCCCAGGGCTAGGCAGATCACGACAACGAGCTGTTTGACATGCCCGGCGAGCCAGCTCTGGCAGCTCTTGAGGAACACGGCGGTCCCTTCCGGCCATAGTTCGAGAAACAGCCACGGGATGATGACCAGCAGGAACTCGATGACGACGAAGACCAGGACGGCGACCACCTGCGTCGCGGTCGAGTAGTGCCCCGCGACTAGGTTGTGCAGCGCAGTCAGGTACGCCGCGCCGGGCAGGCCGATGAGCGCACCGATCGCGAACGCGAGCAGGAGCCGCGGCTCGCTGAGGGAGCGCTGTAGCCGACCGTTGCTTTTTTGCTGGTCATTCGCCTTCTTGGCCGGATCCGCGGCGGGTCGCGCGCCGGGGCGCCGCTGCGGTACCACACCGGTCAGCAGGAGCGCGGCACCTGCCAGCAGTGCCAGGCCGATGGCCAGATCGACGCCTGCGCTCACTTTCTTCTGCGAATTGACCGCGTGGGCGTGCACGGCGAGCACATCGACCAGGCCGACCGCGATCGCGATGCTGAGACCGCCGGCCAGGATGGCCGCGAACATCGCCCGCGGCCGCCGGTTCTCGATCAGCAACAGGTCGAGTGCCAGCAGCTTCGGGTTCGCTGCCGCGGTGAAGGCCAGCACGAAGAACTCGGCGGTCAAGGCCGCTCAGCCGACATCGTCAAGCGCCCCCGCTGCCTGTCCGCGCTGCCTTTGGATAGCCGATCCTTGCCCCGCCCGCAGCATGGCGAATCTGAGCGCTTACTGCAGCTGGCGCACCGCGTCCTCAACGGCCCGGTGGAACGTGGGGTAGGCGTAGATCATTTCGGTCAGGCGCTGCACCGGCACGCGCGCGTGCACGGCGAGCGTCAGCATGCTGAGGACCTCACCGCCAGCCGGCCCGGCCGAGGTGGCGCCGACGAGGACGCCGCGCTCGGTGTCTGCTACGAGCTTGACGAAGCCGTCCGCCTTGTGGATCCAGCCACGGGCCGACGTGGCCAGCTGGGTGATCGCGGTCGCCACCCTGTCGCCGAGGTGCTGACGTGCCTGCGCCTCGGTCATCCCGACCGCGCCGATCTCGGGATCGGTGAAGGTGACCCGCGGCACGGCGTGGTACTCGGCCGGATGGTGCGGACGGCCGAGCAGCTGACCGAGGATGATCCCGCCGTGATACATCGACATATGAGTGAATGCGCCCTTGCCGACGACGTCGCCGAGCGCCCAGACGCCCGGAGCAGCCAGCATCTGGCCGTCGGTCGCGAGGAAGCGCGCGTGCTCGTCCAGGCCGATCGCGCCGACGCCTAGCGCAGCGAGATCCACCCGGCGGCCGGTCGCGACCAGCAGCCGCTCGCCGCGCAGCCGGGAGCCATCGGCGAGGGTGAGGGTGAACTCGTCGCCGTCGTGGCCCACCGAGGACGCCGCGACTCCGGTGCTCACCGCGATGTCGTCAGCCCTGAAGACCCTTGCCAGCAGCTCGCCAGATTCAGGTTCCTCCATGGGCAGCAGCTGGCCCTGCGCCTCGACGACGGTCACCGCGCTGCCGAACCGGGCAGAGACCTGCGCAAGTTCCGCGCCGATAGCGCCGCCGCCCAGCACCAGCAGCGACCGCGGCACCGCGACGGCCTCGATGGCTTCGTGGTTGGTCCAGTATGGGGTGGCTGCCAGGCCGTCGATGGGCGGGATCGCGGGCTGGCTGCCACTGCCGATGACGATGCCGCGGCGAGCGCGAAGCACGTCATCACCGACGCGGACCTCGCCGGGCGCCGTGATGGTGCCGTGGCCGCGGAACAGCGTGCCGCCGAGGTCGGTGAACCGGTCGGCCGCGACCTTGTCATCCCAGTCGTCGGTTGCTTCGTCCCTGATTCGGCTGGCGACGGGCGTCCAGTCCGGCGAGATCACCGACGAGCCGGCCATCCCCGGGATCCGGCGGCCTTCGGCGAGCAGGTCCGCCGCCCTGATCATCATCTTGGACGGGACGCAGCCCCAGTACGGGCACTCGCCGCCGACCAGCCGCTCCTCGACCGCTGCCACGCTGACGCCCGCCCTGGCCAGTTCCTCGCCGACGTACTCGGCGCCCGGACCCATGCCGAGGATCACCACATCGAAGTCGTGTTCGCTCACACCAGCAATGTTCCTGCCAACAGGTGAAATATGCACCTAGTGGCGGTCACCCAGGTCGGCCGTCGGCCTTCGCGTTGCTCCGGTCGAGTTCGGTAACGCTGACCTGGGCCAGGTGCAGGGCATCGGTGAGCCGGCTCAGCACCTGATGCCCGTCGATGGAGCCGCAGCTGAACAGGTCGATCGCGATCAGGTCCTCCTCTGGCCAGGTGTGGATGGACAAGTGAGACTCGGCCAGGATGAGGACCAGCGTGATCGCGCCGTTGGGGAACAGCGCGTGACTGGTGGCGAGTACGTGCCCCCCGCCGGCCCGGACGGCGGCGCCGGCCAGATCGGCCAGCTTCGTGACGTCGGTCACGGGCGAGGTCGGCGTGCACACCGCGTCGACGGCGTACAGGCGCTTGGCCGATACCGCTTCCCGGCGCCGCAAGTCGGCGTAGCTGCTCGCCGCTTCCATGGACGGCATGATGTGGGAGGATACCGTACTGCCTGCGAGGGCTCGGGGGTCGTCCCCTGGGTCGGCTCTGCGCGCAGGGTTCGAGTGGTCGTCCCCGGGTCGGCACTGCTCGCAGGGCTCGCGGGTCATCCGCCCGGCCAGCACGGGGATTCGGGAGTTCGTGGCAGCCGATGGATGTGGACCAGGTAGTGACCGACGTAGCACACGCTGTCGGCCTAGCCGAGGGCGAGTCGGGCATCCGCGACATCCTGTCGGCCGTGCTGACCGCAGAGCCCGCCGCGGTGCGCGAGATCGCCCGGCTGGCCGAGCTCCCGGTACCTATCGTGGCCGCTACCTGCAACGAGCTGCGTAAGCGCGGCATCGTGGACACCCACCGGCCGGTCCGCTTCACCGCGGCGGGCCGCGCCGCGGTGGCGCACGCCGGCGTCGGGACTGAGGTGAGCGTGGCCTGCCCTGAATGCGGCGGCCGTGGCGAGATTGTGCCGCCCGCGCTGGCGGGGCTAGCGGCCACGCTGCAGGCGATCGCTGACGCAATGCCCGCGGTCAAGGCCGAGCTCGACCAGACGCACTGCACTGTCGACACCAAACTCGGCCGCGTGCTGCGGCTCCAGCATGCCCGGGCGCTGGCCGGGCAGCGAATCGTCGTGCTCGGCGACGATGACCTGATCTCAGTGGCGCTCGCGCACTTCGCCGCCATGACGGGTAACGCGGCAGCGATTCGGCGACTGACCGTCGTCGACACCGACGCTGACATCCTGGACTGGATCGGCCGGCAGGTGGCCGGTACCGGCGTCACCGTCGAGACGGTGCGCCATGACCTGCGGCGGCAGCTGCCGGCGCCGCTCGCAGGCGGATTCGATGTCGTCCTCACCGATCCGCCGTACACGGTGGCCGGCGCGCAGCTGTTCCTCAGCCGCGCGGTGTCGGCCCTGGTGCCGCTTCCCGGCCGGCACGTGTTCTTCTCATTCGGCGCGCGCCGGCCAGCCGAGACGCTCGCGGTGCAGCGCGCGATGGCCGAGATGGGGCTGGTGGTGCGGTCGCTCGCGGCGGGCTTCAACGAGTACCTGGGCGCCGGCGTACTGGCCGGCACCAGCAACCTGTATCACCTGCGGACCGCAGGTGGCGCGCGGCCGCTGATCGAGGGCGACTACGACGGGCCGCTATACACCGCTGACAGCCGGGCGGTGAGCACCCGGCAGTACCGCTGCGTCAGTTGCAAGTTCCTGCACGAAGTGGGGCCCGGCGGCCGCTGGCCGCAGATCGCCGCGCTGCAGGCCGCTGGCTGCCCGGTCTGCGGCGGCACGTCCTTCCGCCCGATGCCTCTTTCACAGCGTGGGGCACGGGGGGTCGTCCCCCCGGGTAAGCAGCACCCGCGATGAACTACCTCATCCGGCCGGCGACCGAAAGCGACATCGAGGCGATCGTCGGCTACGAGATCGACATCGCCGTGGTGTCATTCGCCGACGAGGCCGTCACCGATCCGGCGCTGCATCGCAAGCGGGTGACCGGTGCGCTCGGCAAGCCGGGAGAGATCATGCTGGTCGCCGCCGCGGAACAGGATCCGGACGTCGCTGTGGGCTGGGCCTGGGTGTCGGCCAGGACCAACTCGCTCACCGGCGACAGGTACGGTAACTTCCGGTCGCTGGCCGCCGCGACCGGACCAGACCAGAGTCTGGTCGGGGAGCTGCTGATGTCGGCCGTGCTCGCGGCCGCCGCCGACGCCGGGCTGAGCCGGCTGACCGGCAAGGTGCACGCTGGCAACCTCGGCATGCGCGTGCTGTACCGAGAGTTCGGCTTCACCGCAGCGCACCTGACGATGGAGCGCAGGCTCGGTCCGGATGGGGCTGGGCCGGGTGGCTAGCAGCCTCATCAAATGCGTCGTCTGGGACATTGACAACACGCTGCTCGACGGTGTCTACCTCGAGGCAGGCCCGCAGCCGCCGCCTGCCGACCCGGTGCTACTTGGCGTGCTACGCGAACTGGCCGGGCGCGGCATCCTGCAGGCGGTCGCCAGCCGGAACCCACCCGCTGCGGCCGAGTATGTGCAGCAACTCGCGGGGCTCGAGCTCGCTGCTGCGGAGTGCGGCTGGGACGCCAAGCCCGCCGCGATCGGCCGTATCGTCGCGGACCTGGGCGTGGTGCCAGACGCCGTGGCGTTTGTCGATGACGACATGGTCGAGCGCGCCGAGGTCGCGGCGGCCTGGCCCGCGGTGCTGGTGCTGACGCCCGAGGACGCTGCCGAGGCGGCGAGCTGGCCGCAGTTCAGCCCGCCCGTGGTGACGGCCGAGGCCCGCCGCCGGGGCCAGATGTACGCCGAGCGCCGCCGCCGGCAGGCCGCGGCTCAGGCGTTCGGCGGCACCCGGGATGACTTTCTGCGGCACGTGGGCACGCGGGTCGCCATCCGCCCGGCAACTGCGGCGGATCTGCCCCGGCTGCAGGAGCTGTCGGCGCGGACCCAGCAGCTGAACTCTGGCGGGGAGCCGGTCGCCGAGGCGGAGCTGGCCGGTCTGCTGGCGGACGAAGTGCACACCGTCACCACGGTGTGGCTTGCCGACGACTTCGGCGATGACGGGCTGGTTGGCGCCGCCATATCGGAACCGGACGCCGCTGGCGCAGCGCCGGCGCCGCTCGTCGTGCGGGTGCCGCTCGTGATGATGTCCTGCCGGGCTCTGGGGCGAGGCGCGCTTGACGCGCTGCTGGCCTGGCTGTGTCGGTGGGCCGCCACGGCGGGAGCGGCGGAACTCGTGGTGCCCTGCCGGCTGTCCGACCGCAACGTGCCGTTCCGCCTGGCCCTCGCGGCGGCTGGCCTGCGGGCCGAGCCGGGTGCGGTGGCGCCGGACGGCCGTGCCATGTTCCGCCGGCCGCTCAGCGGCGAACTGCCGGCGCTGCCGGGCTTCGTGACGATCCTGGACGCAAAGTGACAGAGGGCCGGGCGCACGACAGGGCCGAAGGCAGTGCCGCGAGCGCGCCCGATGCCCTGGCCGCCACCGTGGCGGCCGAACTGCGCGTCATGCTGGCCGAGGTCACCAGCCGCGACGACCTGCTGGCCATACCGCTGGATACGGCCCTGTTCGGCGGCGGTGTCGGCCTGGACTCGCTGGCCGGCGCCTTGCTGCTGCGCCGTATCGAGCGCAGCTACGGCGTTGACGTCGCGGCGGCGGACCTGAACCTGGACGCGCTGGGGACGCTGGGCAGCCTCGCCGACTTCATTGCTGACCGGATCTGAGCTCTCGCTCACGATCCCCGCGGCGCAGCAGCAAGGCGACGGCCGGAAAACCAAGACAGAGACGACGCCGGCGCCGACGAGCGCGGCCGCGTTGGCCGGGATCATTACCCCGTCCTGGCGGCCGATTGCCGCGAGCGCGATCAGCAGGGGCATGGTGGTGGCCGTGATGAAGGTCATCTCAAGCCGCTGCCGGAACGGCAGTACCCGAGCGTAGACGAGCAGGGACGGCAGGCCGCGGACGACGAGCAGCAGTGCCGCGAAGACCACCAGCCGGCTCGGGTGGTCGATGATCGACCGGATGTCGAGCGTCATGCCCGAGGATACGAAGAACAGCGGGATGAACACGCCGTGGCCGACCGCATCGAGCTTGTCCTCGAGGGGCCGGACGTCCACTTCCATCCGGCGAGTCCACCG
>Ga0187814_10000352_pt1 | contig 14727 bp, 12 predicted proteins | sample NC_S_4_FD_132450 | JGI IMG/M metagenome (GOLD analysis project Ga0187814, IMG submission 132450) | Wetland sediment microbial communities from Neuse River Estuary, North Carolina, USA - ASW-S_4 | ecosystem: Environmental > Aquatic > Freshwater > Wetlands > Sediment | place: USA: North Carolina... | reverse complement strand
CCCGGGAGGAGCTTCCTCCGGAGCCGGTCGCGGCCCGGGAGGAGCTTCCTCCGGAGCCGGTCGCGGCCCGGGAGGAGCTTCCTCCGGAACCGGTCGCGGCCCAGGAGGAGTCCCAGGCAGGCCCGGAGCCGGTCCCCAAGCCGACGATCGACGCAGACGCCGTTCTCACCGCCGCGCTCGTCAGCCTCGGGCAGGCGCACCACAGGCCGTTCTCACGGGCCTGATCGCACGAACTGTGTGCTCTCGCGCCCACCCCTTAGGAGCGAGAGGGCACAGTTCGGGTGCGGTGCCTCCGGCCACGACTCCATAAACTCGGGCGCCGATGCGCGACAAGGCCCCCGAGACCTATGAAGAGAAGCTGAACCAGCTGCAGGAGCTGCGCTACGAGGCGATCCACGCGGGGTCCGAGCAGGCGGTCGAGAAGCAGCACGAGAGGGGCAAGTACACGGCGCGTGAGCGGGTGGAGAAACTGCTCGATCCAGGCTCGTTCCAGGAGCTCGACACGTTCGTGCGCCACCGCACACACGACTTCGACATGCAGAAGAACCGGCCGTACGGCGACGCAGTGGTGACCGGGCACGGCACGATCGAGGGGCGGCGGGTGTGCGTGTTCAGTCAGGACTTCACGGTCTTCGGCGGCTCGCTGGGCGAAGTGATGGGCGAGAAGATGTGCAAGATCATGGACCTGGCGGCCCGGATTGGCTGCCCGATTATTGGGATCAACGACTCGGGCGGGGCGCGGATCCAGGAAGGCGTCGTCTCCCTGGGTGCGTACGGCGATGTGTTCGTCCGCAACGTGATGTGCAGCGGCGTGATCCCGCAGATCAGCCTGATCATGGGCCCCTGCGCGGGCGGCGCGGTCTACTCGCCCGCGATGACCGACTTCGTCTTCATGGTCAAGGAGACCTCCCACATGTTCATCACCGGCCCCGACGTGATCAAGACGGTCACGGGTGAGGAGGTCGACTTCGAGTCGCTGGGCGGGGCGATGGCGCACAACACGAAGTCGGGCGTCGCGCAGTTCGCCTGCGACGACGAGGATCAGTGCCTGGAGGACACCAGGTACCTGCTCTCGTTCCTGCCCCAGAACAATCTCGAGACCCCTCCGCGGGTCCAACCCACAGACGACCCGCTTCGTCAGGACGAGGAGCTGGATCACGTCGTCCCGGACAACCCCAACAAGCCCTATGACATGCGGGACGTGATCCGTCTGATCGTGGACGACGGCGAGTTCTTCGAGGTCCACGAGCGCTACGCCACGAACATCGTGTGTGGGTTCGCACGCCTTAGCGGATTCTCGGTCGGGGTGGTCGGCAACCAGCCGAGCCAGCTCGCCGGCGTGCTCGACATCGACTCCTCGGTCAAGGCGGCCCGGTTCGTGCGCACCTGCGATGCCTTCAACATCCCCCTGATCACGTTCTGCGATGTGCCCGGGTTCCTCCCGGGCACCGCCCAGGAGTGGGGCGGGATCATCCGACACGGCGCGAAGCTGCTCTACGCGTACACCGAGGCGACGGTCCCGAAGATCACGGTCATCACCCGGAAGGCGTACGGCGGGGCCTACGACGTCATGGCCTCCAAGCACATGCTCGCCGACTTCAACTTCGCCTGGCCGACGGCGGAGGTTGCGGTCATGGGTCCCGAGGGCGCGGTCAACATCATCTACCGCCGTGACATCAGCTCCTCGCCAACGCCCGACACCCGTCGGCAGAAGCTAATCAACGACTACAAGGCGCACTTCGCCAACCCGTACGTCGCGGCGGAGCGGGGCTATATCGACGACGTGATCGTCCCCCACGAGACGCGGCCGAAGTTGATCACCGCGCTCGAAACGCTCCAGAACAAGCGCGTCGCCGGGCCGCGGCGGAAGCACGGGAACATCCCGCTCTAGGAGGCGCCGAGCTGCAGTTACGGGCGCCGAGCTGCAGTTGCGGGCGCCGAGCTGCAGTTGCGGGCGCCAAGCCGCGGTTGCGCGGGCCGAGCCGCAGTTCCGGGCGCCGAGCTGCAGTTCTGGGCGCCGAGCCGCGGTCTCGGGCGCCGAGCTGCGGTTGCGCGCGCCGAGCTGCGGTTGCGCGCGCCGAGCCGCGGTTCAACTGCGCCGGCGGAGCCTGGCGCAGTTAGCGGAAAATGCGGCCGCTAACTGCGCCAGCCTCCTCAGAGGCGGACGGTCTGCGCCTGCACCCGCCCCTCTCGCCAGGCCTCGAACGCCGCCCCGGCCACGGCAAGGTCCTGGATTGCGAGGCCGGTCGAGTCGAACAGGGTCACGGCCTCGGGGCCAGGGCGCCCGGGAGCCTCCGCGGCGAGCACCGCGCCGAGCTCCGTCACGCGCTCGCGGGTGACGAGGCCCGCCTCGACCGCCGCGGTCAGCTCGCCGCCATGGGAGGCCTGCTCCCACTCGTCGCAGAACAGCGCGCACGAGGCGACCGCGCCGGCGCTTGCCTCCGACTTGCCCGGGCCGTCGGCACCGAGCATGTTGAGGTGTAGGCCCGGGTGGAGATCACCTGCGTCGATCACGATCTGGGACCCGGGAGTGACGCAGCACACCACGTCGCAGCGGACCGCCTCCTCGCGTGAGCCCGCGCTCCATCCCAGCTCCCCGGCGAGGGCGCGGGCTGCCTCTGCGCGCGGGTCGTAACAGACTCCCGGTCCGTAGCCGGCGGTTGCTAGGCAGCGGGCCGCCCAGGCTCCGTGAAGGCCACAGCCGATCACTCCGACCGAGCGAGCGCCCGAGCTGGCCAGCGCCCGGGTGGCGACCGCGGCGATCGCGCCGGTACGCAGCGCGGTTATCGACCGCGCGTCGAGGAGCATCAGCGGGCGGCCGTCGGTTGCGTCCGAGAGGCAGATCACTCCGGTCACGACGGGAAGCCCTCGTTCCGGGTTCGCCGGAAACGAGGTGACCCACTTGAGCAGCGCGAGTCCACCCCCGCGCGCGGGCATGGCCCGAAAGTCGCCGTACGGGGCACTGTCGAGGTAGACCTTCGGGGGCATCACCCACTCGCCCGCCTGAAAGCGCACCAGCGCATCGCGGACGCGTTCGATCGCCTCTGCGGGCGAGACAGCACCCAGCACCGCGTCGTGGTCCATGACAGGCAGCTCCGGCAAGGCGCCCGCACGATACCCTCGCGGCCATCGTCAACCGCCGTCCGAAGCTCACGATCGTCGCACCGGATGCCTCCCCGGAGGAGGCCGCGGCCGTCGTGGCTGCGCTCGAGCGCTTCATGCGTGAGACGGCACCGCCGCCCGCCCCACCGGCACCGCGACGCAATCCGTGGCAGCAGGCCGCGCTGCACGAGGGCGTGGACCGCGCGCCCCAGCAGCCGGTGCCGTGGGCCTGAACGCTCACCTTGACAGCGGTGTTGCGGTATGCGACCTTCCACACCAGAAAGCGGTGAGCGAAACCGGGCGCTCACCACGACCGTGCTTGCGATCGCAAGCAGTAAGGGGCGCTGAGAATGACGTCTGGGGGCAACGAGCGTCGGGCGATGGTTCGACGAGCTTCCCGAGCCGGACTGGAACCCCAACGCAACCGGCTCGAAGACGCGCTCGCCCACACGCCGGTCTCTGCCGGCATCGCTCAGCCCCCACAGCCGATGTCGGCCTGCCACAACGAGGCCGGTTAGAGCGCGCCGGCTGCCGCGGCGGAGCCCCCACCGCCGCGGCGCCGGACTCCTCTTGAGCCGGACTCCTCTTGAGCGGTTGACGGGCTCGCCTGAGCCGGATTCGCCTGCTCAGGCAAAAATGGATGTATTCGGATTGCCTTTTGGTACATTCCTGGCCTCCGTTCGCGACCTCAAGGGAAGGACTTCGATGGAGCCCGCATCGCTTGACAGCACCAAGCCGCAGAACGGCGCCTCGTCAACGGCGCGGAGCGGATCGCTCGAGAATCCGGAGGTCGTCGAGAACGTCCCCGGCCACGTGATTCCGATCCTGGAGAGGGAGTTCGACGACTTCGACACCGAGTCGACCCGATTTCTGAGGGGCGAGCTCGACGGGGAGCAGTTCATCAAGTTTCGCCTCAGGCAGGGCGTCTACGGACAGCGCCAGCCGGACGTGCAGATGGTTCGTGTCAAGCTGCCCATGGGTGGCGTCACGCCGGACCAGCTCGACGCGTTCGCGGAGGTGATCGAGCGCTACGTGCCCCTGCGCAAGGGCCACATCACCACGCGGCAGAACATCCAGATGCACTATGTCCCGCTTCCCGACGCGGCGAAGCTGATCCGTGAGCTGGGGGATGCCGGCCTCTCCAGCCGAGAGGGATGCGGCAACACGATGCGTAACGTGACCGGGGATCCGCGGGCCGGGACGCTCGACGGAGAGGTGTTCGACATCACCCCGTACGCCGGCGCCTATGTCCGCTACTTCGTGCGCCATCCCACTACCCAGGCGATGCCGAGGAAGGTGAAGACGGCATTCACCGCGACCGACGAGGACAACGCGATCACCCGCATCCACGACATGGCGTTCGTTCCGAAGCTCCGCGACGGCGTCCGCGGCGTCGAGATCCGCGTCGGTGGCGGCACCTCGATCATGCCCCGTCTCGCGCCGACGCTCTACGACTTCGTCGAGCTCGACAACGGGGACTACCTCAAGATCACCGAGGCGTGCATGCGCATCTTCGACCGCCAGGAGTGGCTGCGCGCCAACCGCGCCCGCGCCCGGATCAAGGTGCTGATCGACAAGGTCGGGATCGACGCCTTCCGCGAGATGGTGGAGGAGGAGCTGGAGGGCGACTGGGTCGCCGAGCGCGACTTCTCGCTCGATTCGATCCTCTTCGAGCACGACGAGCAGGCGGGCGCCCTGCCGCCCCTCGAGATGTACGCCTCCACCAACGGCGACCACCACGAGTTCGACCGCTTCCTCGCCACAAACGTCCAGTCTCAGCGTCAGGGGGGGTTCTCGACGGTCGAGGTCAAGGTCCCCCGCGGCGATCTCACCCCCGACCAGCTCCGTGGACTCGCGCAGATCATGCGCGACTACACCGGCGGGTACGCTCGCACCAGCGTCCACCAGAACCTGATCCTCCGCTGGGTGCGCGACGAATCGGTGTACGAGGTCTGGCAGCGCCTGCAGCAGGTCGGCCTGGGTGATGCGGGAGCCGACGAGATAACCGATGTGGTGAGCTGCCCCGGGACCGACTCCTGCAAGCTCGGGATCACGAGCTCGATGGGGCTCAACCAGGCCATCAGCGAGCGGTTGGTTCAGATGGAGCTGCGCGACGAGTTGACCCGCAGGATCCACATCAAGATGAGCGGCTGCCCTAACGGATGCGGCCAGCACCACATCGCCAACATCGGGTTCTACGGCGCCTCGATCAAGGTCGGGGAACACACGATCCCCGCCTACATCCCCCACGTCGGAGGGGCATACGAGGGCGGCGACGTGCGGTACGCTCACCGCCTCAAGGCGCGGCTCCCCGCCAAGCGTGTACCCGAGGCGGTAGAGCGATGGATACGCTTCTATGAGTCCGATCGGGACGACGGCGAGGAGTTCAACGCGTTCGTCGACCGAGTCGGCACGCAGGAGTTCGAATCGCGGGTCAAGGACCTGACGATGCCGATCGAGTTCAGCTTGGAGAACATGAACTACTTCATCGACTGGACCAAGAACTCGCCGTTCGAGGTCGTCCGCGGCGAAGGGGAGTGCGCGGTCTAACGATGGCCGTCACCACCCCGCAGATCCCGGAGACGGCCTCCGCCGAGGAGGTCATTGCCTACGCGGTCGAGCGCTTCCATCCGCGGCTGACCATGGCCTGCTCCTTCCAGAAGGAAGAGTCGGTGCTCGTACACATGCTCTCGCGGGCGTGTCCGGATGCCCGCGTGTTCACGATCGACACCGGCGTGCTGTTCCCCAAGACGCTCGAGACCTGGAAGCGCTTCGAGGATCGCTTCGGCGTGAACGTTGAGGTCCTCGACGCGCGCAGCCCCGACGAGCCTTGGACCATCCACCGCTGCTGCGGCGAGGCCAAGGTTGATGCTCTGGAGCGCGCTCTGGAGGGCGTCGAGGCGTGGATCACGGGCATCCGCCGCGAACAGGCGCCTACCCGCGCTGCGGCGGCAAAGCTCGAGCGTGACGAGTCGCGAGGGATCTGGAAGGTGAACCCAATCGCCGACTGGTCCGAGAAGGACCTCTGGCGCTACATCTATGAGCACGACCTTCCATATCACCCGCTGCACGACCAGGGCTACGCCTCGATCGGCTGCGCGCCCTGCACCCGGCCCGGGTCAGGTCGGGAAGGCCGCTGGGCCGGCCTGGACAAGACCGAGTGCGGCATCCACGAATAGGCCCTCGCCTGCCATGAACCCGCTCCACTACGAGCTCTCCTATTTGGAGACCCTTGAGGCCGAGTCGATCCACATCTTCAGGGAGGTGGCCGCGGAGTTAGAGCGCCCGGTGCTGCTATTCAGCGGCGGCAAGGACTCGCTCGTGCTACTGCGCCTCGCGGAGAAGGCTTTCAGGCCAGGCCGCTTCCCGTTCCCGATCATGCACGTGGACACCGGCCACAACTTCCCCGAGGTGATCGAGTTCCGGGACCGCCTGGTGCAGCGGCTGGGCGAGCGCCTGATCGTCGCCAGCGTGCAGGACTCGATCGATTCCGGTCGCGTCGTGGAGGAGACCGGCCCGCGCGCCTCGCGCAACCGCCTGCAGACCACGACCCTCCTCGACGCGATCGCCCAGCACGGCTTCGACGGGGCGTTCGGGGGCGCTCGACGCGACGAGGAGAGGTCCCGCGGGAAGGAGCGCGTGTTCTCCTTCCGAGACGACTTCGGCCAGTGGGACCCGAAGTCGCAGCGGCCGGAGCTGTGGGCGCTCTACAACGGCCGCATTCGCAAGGGCGAGCACGTTCGCGTGTTCCCGATCTCCAACTGGACCGAGCTCGACGTGTGGCAGTACATCGTCTGGGAAGGGCTCGAGGTTCCCTCCATCTACTTCGCCCACAACCGGGAGGTCTTCCAGCGCGACGGCATGCTCTACGCCCTCAGTCCGTACGTGGAGCTGATCGACGGCGAGGCCCCGTTCGAGGCGTCGGTCCGCTACCGCACGGTCGGGGACATGACGTGCACGGGAGCGGTGCGCTCGCAGGCGGACACTTTGGGGCAGGTCATCGCGGAGATCGCGGCGACCCGGATCACTGAGCGCGGCGAGACGCGCGCCGATGACCGCGTCACCGACGCGGCGATGGAAGACCGCAAGCGCGAGGGCTACTTCTGATGCCAGGCGCGGTCTGATGCCAGGCGCGGCCACCAACGGGCACGCCACCCGCGCCCGCCCCACCGAGCTGCTGCGGATCGTGACCGCGGGGTCGGTCGACGACGGCAAGTCGACCCTGATCGGCCGGCTGCTCTACGACTCCAAACAGATTCTTGCCGACCAGCTCGAGCACGTGATCGAGACCTCCGAGCGCCGGGGGGATGGATACCTGAACCTCGCCCTGCTGACCGACGGCCTTCGCGCCGAGCGCGAGCAGGGCATCACGATCGACGTGGCCTACCGCTACTTCCAGACCAGGCGCCGGAAGTTCATCCTTGCGGACACCCCCGGACACGAGCAGTACACGCGCAACATGGTCACCGGTGCCTCGACCGCGGACCTCTCGGTCATCCTTGTAGACGCGCGCAAGGGGGTCTCCGAGCAGACGCGGCGCCACGCTTACATCGCTTCGCTGCTGCGGATCCCGCATCTCGTCGTTTGCGTGAACAAGATGGATCTCGTCGACTGGGACGAGGAGGTATTCGAGCGGATCGTGGACGAGATGACCGACTGGGCCGCTCGGCTCGACATCTGGGACATCACCTTCATCCCGATCTCGGCGCTGCACGGTGACAACGTGGTCGAGCGCTCCACCGTGATGAGCTGGTACGACGGGCCACCGCTGCTGTACCACCTGGAGCACGTCGTGATCTCGACCGACCGCAATCTCGTCGACGTCCGGTTTCCGATCCAGTGGGTGATCAGGCCGATGGACGAGGCCCACCACGACTACCGCGGTTACTGCGGCCAGGTAGCGGCCGGGGTGCTGCGGCCGGGCGACGAGGTGGTCGTGCTGCCCAGCTGCAACAGGACCCGTATCGCGGCGATCGACACATACGACGGCGAGCTCGAGGCGGCGTTTCCGACGATGTCGGTGACACTGCGATTCACCGACGAGTTGGACATCTCGCGTGGCGACATGGTCGTCAACGCAGATGATCCGCCCGTCGCAGGCCGCGAGCTGGACGCGATGGTCTGCTGGATGAGCTCGCGTCCGATGCAGCCCGGCGGCCGATACGCGCTCAAGCACACAACGCGCTCGGTCCGCGCGATCGTCGACGAGCTCGAATACCGGGTCGATGTCAACACGCTCGAGCATCTCGAGACTTCCGAGCTTTCGCTGAACGAGATCGGACGGGTCAAGCTGCGCACCAGCGCGCCCGTGATGGTCGATCGGTACCGCCGCAACCGCACCATCGGCAGCTTCATCCTGATCGACGAGACGACCAACGACACCGTCGGCGCCTGCATGCTGCTCCACGCCAGCAGCGGTTAGTGGCCCACTGCCGCCGATCGGATCGGCACCTGTTACGCCGCGGTAAAGTCCGGCGCCGCCCATGTTCTCGAAGGTCTTGATCGCCAACCGCGGCGAGATCGCGGTCCGAATCATCCGAGCCTGCGAGGAGCTGGGGATCGGAACGGTCGCGGTGTACTCCGAACTGGACCGCGACGCTTGGCACGTGAAGCGGGCAGACGAGGCGTTCCTGCTCGGTCCCGGCCCGCCCAGTGAGAGCTACCTCTCGATCGAGAAGCTGCTCGAGGTGGCCGAGCGCTCCGAGGCCGAGGCAGTGCATCCCGGCTACGGCTTCCTGGCCGAGAACGTGGCGTTCGCTGCGGCCCTGGAGGACCGCGGGATCACGTTCATCGGGCCGCCGGCGTCCGCGATCGAGGCGATGGGTTCGAAGACCAGGGCGCGCGAGCTGATGGCCAAGGCCGGAGTCCCGATCGTCCCGGGCACGACCGACCCGGTTGGTTCGGTGGAGGAGGCGCGCAAGGTCGTCGCCGACACGATCGGCTATCCCGTCGCGGTCAAGGCGGCGGGAGGGGGAGGCGGCAAGGGCTTCCGGGTCGCGGAGTCCGAGGATCAGCTCGAGGAGGCGTTCGAGGGCTCCTCCCGGGAGGGCCAGAAGTTCTTCTCGGACCCGACCGTGTACCTGGAGCGCTACCTGCCTGACCCGCGGCACATCGAGGTCCAGGTGCTGGCGGACAAGCACGGCAATGTGATCCACCTAGGGGAGCGCGACTGCTCGATCCAGCGCAGGCACCAGAAGCTGATCGAGGAGGCTCCCGCCCCAGCGGTCGACGAGGAGCTGCGAGCCCGGATCGGCAAGATCGCGACCGACGCCGCGGCTGCCGTCTCCTACAGCGGCGCCGGGACCATCGAGGGGTTGCTGAATGAGCGCGAGGGAGCGAGCGGCAGCGAGTACTTCTTCCTGGAGATGAACACGCGGGTCCAGGTCGAGCATCCCGTGACAGAGCTCGTCACCGGCATCGACATCGTCAAGGAGGGGATCCGCGTCTCCGCCGGCGAGCACCTCTCGATCTCCCAGGACGAGGTGCAGCTGCGCGGCCACGCGATCGAGTGCAGGATCAATGCGGAGGACGCCAGCAAGAACTTCGCTCCCGCGCCCGGGGTGATCGGCGCCTATCGCGAGCCCGCGGGTCCGGGCGTCCGCGTTGACTCCGGCGTCGGCCCCGGATCCGAGATCTCGCCGATGTACGACCCGATGGTGGCGAAGCTGATCGTCTGGGACGTCGACCGTGAGCAGGCCACGGCCCGAATGCTCCGCGCGCTGCGCGAGTACGAGATCGGCGAGCTCAAGACGCTCTTGCCATTCCACGAGGCGATCCTCCAAACGCTCCAGTGGCAGCGGGCCGAGACCTGCCGCGAGCTGATCGGCGACCGGGAGTGGCTGAAGAGCCTGGCGTCGCCCAAGCCGGAGGCTCCCGCGGAGGGGGAGGAGGGGGCAGAGCCAGTCGAGCAGAGCTACACGGTGGAGGTCTCCGGGAAGCGCTTCGACGTGAAGGTGATAGGGCCGCCGTTCGGCGGCACCGCCGTCAACGGCGCGGCTTCCGCGGCTGGTGCGGTCGCGGCTCGCAAGCCCCCGCGTCGGGAACGGTCCGGCGCCGCGGGAGGCGGTCTGGGCGACACGCTCTCCTCCCCGATTCAGGGAACCGTGCTCAAGGTCGTCGTCGAGCAGGGTGCCGCGGTCGAGGAGGGTGCGCTGATCGCGGTGGTCGAGGCGATGAAGATGGAGAACGAGATCACCGCGCACAAGGCGGGGACCGTCTCCGAGCTGCCGATCGCGGTGGGATCCTCGGTGGCCACCGGGGACACCATCGCGGTGATCAGCGACGGCTCGGCGGAGTAGCGCCGGCGCGCGCCGCGTTCTCGGCGTGGATCTCCCTCTGCCGGGCGCCGCGGCGGCTGGGAGGCAGCGGCGCGCCGACGCCCTCGGCGGCCAGGGCGTGCAGGTAGGCCCCGTCCTCGTCCAGGAGCCCGAGCGCGCGCTCGGGGTCGAGCGGACCGCCGTGGCCGGGGACGACCGTTTGCGCCTCCTCCACGAGCGGCCGCAGTCGTTCCAGCGTTCCCGCGTACACGTCGAGTGATCCCCCCTCGGAGAGCATCGGGATCTCCACCGGGGAGAGGTAATCGCCGCAGACGAGGGTTCGCGCCCACGGGATCCAGATCGCCATCCCGTCCGCTGTGTGCCCCTCGGCGCGATGGAGGTCGAGCTCTCTGCCCTCGGAGCCGAGCGAGAGGTGGCCGGGGACGGGCAGCGCCTGCACGCTCCCCAGCGCCAGCGGCCGCGGACGGTCCACGTAATGCCCCTGGTCGAAACGGCGGAGGGCCCGCGCCGCAGCTCCCGGTTCGGCTGCCAGGCGCGCAGCGCTCGCCTCCCCGCATCCGAGCGAGGTGTTGGGGAATGCGAGGCGGCCGAGCAGATGGTCCCAGTCCGCGTGGGTGGCCAGCAGCCCAGACACGGGCATCCGTGCCTGCTCGAGTATTCCCGGCAACGCCTCGAGCTCGTCGGGATAGACGAGCGAGTCGATCACGAACCCCTCCGCGCCCGAGCGGACGGCCGTGCACGTCGTCTGCCACACGCGGCTGACCGCGACCACGACGTCTGCGTGGACCGCCAGGACGCGCAAACGGCCGCTGCTAGTTGACGACGGCCGCCGGTTCGCGCACGCCCCCGACGAACTCGGTGATCGTTCGCGCCACGAGCTCCGGGTCGTCCGACATCGGGGAGTGGCCGAGTCCGGGAAGCTCGACCCACTCGGCCCCCGGGAGCATGTCTCGCAGCCGCTTGGAGCAACGCCGCGCCGAGATGATCCGGTCGCGAGTCCCCCATGCCAGGAGGACGGGGCACCTCACCCCGTCGAACCCGCGTGGCGGGCCGTCGCGGATGATTGCGTCCATCAGCTCAAAGTACACCGGGCAGCTCACGGAGTCGCGGACCATCTGGGCCGCTGCTGCCGGAGGAATCCGCTCTCCGTGGGCGACCACCTGCCAGAAGAGCATGCGGCGCAGGCGGGGTCGCCGCACCAGCGAGTTGAGCCTCGGTAGCAGCGCCTTTGAGGCCTTGTGGTTGCGTACGAACAGCGGCCGCAGCCGCCGCTCCTCCCTGGACCCCCGCTCCCAGCCGTGGATCAGCACCAGCGGCTCGCCGCGGCTCCACCTCGGTGGACACCGCGGGAGCTGTCCGGTCCCATGGGCAGAGCCTACCCCTACGTGACGCCGATCAGCTTCGCCGCCTCGCGCAGGTTGGCGGCCTCGGCGTCAGGTTTCTTCTGATTGGCCTCGAGCTTCTCCTTGGAGCGGTTCACCCAGATCACCGGGATCTTCTTCTTGATGCACGGCTCGATGTCGTAGTAGTAGCTGTTCGCGATGTGAATCCAGCCCCGCTTGCTGCCGATCCTGCGCTCGCACTCCGTGAAGTGCGCCGGGTCCGGCTTGTAGGAGCGGACCTGCTGGGCGGTCACGACAAGGTCGAAGTCCAGCGGGATGTGCCGGCGGGTCTGCCCCAGAAGCTTGTCGTCGATGTTCGAGATCAGGCCGATCTTGTACTTCTTGGCGATCTTCTGGAGCACCGGATTGGTTTCCTTAAACGGGGGCCAGCGCTGCACCGAGTCGGGGAGGAATCCCGAGCGGGAGGGCTCGAGGGGCCAGCCGAGCCTCTTGGCGATCTGAACGGCCGTTCGCCGCAGGACCTCGGCGTAGAGCTCGTAGGAGCCTGCCTGGATCTGCTGCTGGATCTCGTGGAAGAGCGGGATCAGCTCGTCGCGGTCGATCGTGAACCCGTCGCGCTCGGCCTCGGTCCTGAACGCCTCGTAGACCCCGGTCTCCGAGTCGATCAGGGTCCCGTACACGTCGAATGTGACAAACGAGACCTGCTTCGGGATCGCCATGGCGCGGGGATGATGCCATGAAGTTGCGTGGCGGCGAGGTGGGAGCGCGAGGGCAGCAGCCGATTCACTAGAGTGAAAAGCGCCACCGATGGATCTCCTCGAGTACCAGGGAAAGCAGCTGTTCGCCCGCCATGGCGTGCCCGTTCCGGCGGGGCGCCACGCGACCTCGGTGGAGGAGGCCGTGTTCGCCGCGGAGGAGATCGGCTTCCCGTGCGTGATCAAGGCCCAGGTCCAGATCGGGGGGCGTGGGAAGGCCGGCGGGATCAAGCTCGCCAAGGACCGCGACGAGGCACGCGAGCATGCCGAGGCGATCCTGGGCATGGACATTCGTGGCCTGACCGTCCACGAGCTGTGGATCGAGGCCGCTTCCGAGATCGCCTCCGAGTACTACGCCTCGGTGATCTTCGATCGCTCGGCCAAGGCGCCGCTGGTGATGCTCTCGACCAAGGGCGGGATGGACATCGAGGAGGTCGCGGCTGGGGATCCCGAGGCGATTGCCAGGCTCCATGTCGATCCGCTGCTGGGCTTTCAGGATTTCCACGGGCGGCGGCTGGCGTTCGAGGCCGGAGTCGATTCCGACGTGGTCAGGCCGGTCGGCGTGATGCTCGCCAAGCTGTACGAGATGTTCGTGGCCGAGGAGGCCACCCTCGTCGAGGTCAACCCGCTGATCGTCACGCCGGGGTCCGCCAGCGATGGCGGTGGACGCGAGGTCCGGGCGCTCGACGCGAAGGTGACCCTCGACGACAACGCGCTCTTCCGCCATCCCGACAACGCTCAGCTGCGCGACCCCTCCAAGGAGGACCCGCAGGAGCGGATGGCCAAGGAGCGCGGGCTCACCTATGTCAAGCTCGACGGCGACATCGGCATCCTGGGCAACGGGGCCGGTCTGGTCATGTCGACGCTCGACGTGGTCGCCGAGGCCGGGGGCTCGCCCGCGAACTTCCTCGACGCGGGCGGCGGCTCGAAGGCCGAGGCGATCACCAACGCGGTCGAGGTGATCCTCTCCAACCCCAAGGTGAAGGCGGTTCTGTTCAACATCTTCGGCGGCATCACCCGCTGCGACGAGGTCGCGCGGGGGCTGATCGAGGCATTCCACCAGATCAATCCGCAGGTTCCGTTCGTGGTCAGGCTCGACGGGACCAACGACGAGGAGGGCCGTCGCCTGCTGGCGGAGGCGAACCTCCCCAACGTCCGCACGGAGTCGACGATGGACGGCGCGGCGCGGAAGGTCGTGGAGCTGGCGACAGCGACGCCGGCGGCGGCGAGCGCGGCGTGAGCATCCTGGTTGACACAAACACGAGGCTGTGCGTGTCCGGGATCACCGGACGCGAGGGGACCTTCCATTCGCTCCGAAACCGTGAGTACGGCACTCAGGTGGTGGCCGGAGTGACGCCGGGCAAGGGAGGCCAGGACGTCGAGGGCATCCCCGTGTTCGACACCTTCCACGCGGCCGTGCTCGAGACGGGAGCCAACACCGCGATGATCTTCGTCCCGCCGCGATTCGCCGCCGACTCGATCCTGGAGGCCGAGGACGCGGGCGTCGAGCTGATCATCGCGATCACCGAGGGCATCCCCGCGCACGACGAGCTGCGCGTGTTCAACACACTCAAGAAGAACGGCCGCTCGCGGCTGATCGGCCCTAACTGCCCCGGGATTCTCTCTCCCGGGAAGGCGAACGTCGGCATCATCCCGGCGGCCTTCTTCAGCGAGGGCAACGTCGGCGTCGTGTCGCGATCGGGAACGCTCACCTACCAGATCGGCAACGTGGTCGCCCAGAGCGGCTTTGGCAACTCCTCGATCGTGGGGATCGGCGGCGATCCCGTCCCGGGGACCGACTTCATCGACGTCATCGCGATGTTCCAGGACGATCCCGACACGGAGCTGATCGTGATGTGCGGCGAGATCGGCGGGGATGCCGAAGAGCGAGCCGCGGACTTCATCGCGGCCAATGTCACCAAGCCCGTGGTCGCCTACATCGCCGGCTTCACCGCCCCGCCTGGCAAGACCATGGGTCACGCGGGCGCGATCGTCTCGGGGTCTCACGGCACCGCCAAGGCCAAGGCGGAGGCGCTCGAGAGCAAGGGCATCAGGGTCGGACGCACTCCCACCGAGGTCGCGGAGCTCGCAGTGTCGTTGTTGGGCGCCGCGCGCTCGGCATCCAGCCTCGCCTGAACGCGCGGCGCCCAACTCATCCGGCTGCGCCGCGCGCTCGGCATCCAGCCTCGCCTGAACGCGCGGCGCCCAACTCATCCGGCTGCGCCGCGCGCTCGGCATCCAGCCTCGCCT
>Ga0187814_10000351_pt1 | contig 14733 bp, 12 predicted proteins | sample NC_S_4_FD_132450 | JGI IMG/M metagenome (GOLD analysis project Ga0187814, IMG submission 132450) | Wetland sediment microbial communities from Neuse River Estuary, North Carolina, USA - ASW-S_4 | ecosystem: Environmental > Aquatic > Freshwater > Wetlands > Sediment | place: USA: North Carolina... | reverse complement strand
TACAGGCCGTACGGCCGCCGCCGGGTCGCCTCCAGGCACGGGTAATAGATGCCGTCGAAGAAGTGCTTGAGGGCACCGGACATGTAGCCGATGTTGGCCGGGGTGCCGAGCAGGTAGCCGTCGGCCTCCAGAACGTCGACCGCGGCCGCGGTCAGAGCCGGACGGACCACCACCTCGACGCCCTCGATCTCGTCGGTCCGTGCGCCACTGACCGCAGCCTCAAACATCGCCTGCAGGCCAGGCGAGGGTGTGTGATGAACGACCAGCAGCCTGGGCATGTGCGGAGCTTAGACGACCCCAGGCGGCCAGGTTTCATGGGTTCCCAGCCCGGATCAGACCGTGATAGCCACGTCCTGGCCGTCGGACGCAGCGAGGGTCTCGTCGTCGAACCATCTTCCGCCCTCGGCGAGGTAGCGGAAGTGCAGCGTGCTGCCGGCCGGGACCGTCACCGCGGCGCTCCGGGTACGGTTCGCGCGCCGCCGCAGCGGGTGGGCGAAGGGGTCCCACTCGTTGAAGTTGCCGACCACCGACACCGCGCCGTCCGGCTCGTCGGCTGGCAGCGCGAACGTAACGCGGACGGTGCCGTCCCGTCCAGGCCTGGTTGTCTTGATCAACTGCTCTCTCCACTCAGGCGCTCAACTACGGTACACGCGTTCGATTGTCCCCGAAACGCGAGCACGATTTCCGGATTTAACGAAATGGCAACCTGGCGTGTCGCATCGGGACGCCCGCGCCGGCCGGCAACTCGACGAGGCCGAGCAAGGCATGCAGCATCGGCGGGCGGAGCCAGGACGGGTCGCCCGGGCCGGCTCGCCGAAGCCTATCGTGTAATCATGATGGCGGGTGCATATTTGAACGTTCCAGAACCGCTGAGTGAGTCTCTAGTCGACGACGGGTTCCGCAAAGCGGGCCTCGAGCGAGGCATCGATGTCGGGTGGGCGCTCGCGGCCGGGGCCAATCTCGTCACCATATTTGCCGGCCGCCCTGCGCATGGTGTTCTTCAACATCTGCGACTCCGAACAGCATGCGCGCACGGCGGCACAATTCGTGGACGCCACCATCGGAATGCGCGGCAAAATGCATGACGTCCCGGCCCGCGCTTGCGCTGCGCATCCTTACTCGGGCCTGGCGTTCGGCAATTCGCTCAAGAGAGCGTGCTCCCAGGCCTGTGCCGTGATCGGCGACGAACCAGACGGCACGGTGCCGCAGCTCTTTTTTCGCCACGGCGTCGACCGGCACAAGGTCGTCCTGGTGCGGCCGAAGGGTGACATGCCTTGATCAGCAAAGACGAGGAACCAGCCCGGGCCGGCGACGGCCAGCCGGACACGGACCGGAGCGTGGACGCGGAAGAGGCTACCGCCGGTCCAGGAACGGAGGAGACCGCGACGCCGCCGCCATACGAGCCCGGACCGGCGGTGCTGGCCGACCTGGCCGACCGCCTGGACAGGGTGGAAGGACAGCTCGCCGAGTTCAACCGGCGCGCAGCGCACCGGGAATCGGTCATCGACCACCTGCACGAGCAGAATCAGCGACTCCACGGAGGGATCGGACGGACGATCCTCGAACCGGTCGTGACCGACCTGATCCGGCTTTACGACCAGCTGGACCGTGAGGTCCGCCGACTCGACGCCGACGGGCAGGACGCGCGGCTGTTGTGGTCGTTCGCCGAAGATGTCGCGCAAATCCTGGACCGATGCGGAATCGAGCGCTTCTCGGCCAAGCCGGGCGATCCCATCGAGCGCGACCGGCACCGCCCGCTGGGGGTGGTGGCCTGCGACGATGAGCGCCGGCACAACACGGTGGCGGAGGTCGCCGCCGTCGGGTTCTACGAGCGCGATACCGGCCGGATAAGGCGCCCCGTCCAGGCACGGTTCTATCAGTTCGCCTCGGGGAAGGCCGATCACAGCTCCGACGCGCCGCAATCACAGTGAGGTGACATGGCTACCTACGGAATTGACCTCGGCACCACCAATTCGTGCCTCGCGTACGTGGACGACACCGGTCGGCCGGTCGTCCTGAAGAGCGCGGTGGCAGAGGACACCACTCCCTCTGTGGTCTACTTCGAGTCACCGGAAAACGTCGTCGTGGGCCGGCAGGCCAAAGACTCGGCGGTGCTCGCCCCGCACCTGGTCGTCGAGCTAATCAAGCGGCAGATGGGCGAGGACGTTCACTACTCGTTCCACGGCCAGGCCCATACACCCGAGTCCATCTCCGCGCTCATCCTGCGTGAGCTGGCCCGCGCCGCGCGGGAACAGACCGGCGAGGAGGTCCGGGACGTGGTCATCACCGTGCCGGCCTACTTCGGGCTGCTGGAACGTGAAGCCACCCGCAAGGCCGGGCAGATCGCCGGCCTCAACGTGCTCGACATCATCGCCGAGCCGGTGGCGGCGGCGGTGAACTACCAGGTGCTCGGCGAGGACGCGGGCGTTCGGCATATCTTTATCTACGACCTGGGCGGCGGGACCTTCGACACCACGGTCATCCGCATCGACGGTAACGACATACAGGTCATCTGCACCGATGGCGATCATCACCTGGGCGGAGCCGACTGGGACAACACGGTCGCCGAATTCCTGCTGCGCGGTTTCGCCGAGCAGTACCCCGACCTTGATCCGGGCGGCGACGAGCAGTTCATGCAGGACCTCGCGACCGGCGCCGAGCAGCTGAAGAGGGCCCTGTCCGCCACCTTGTCCCGCAAGTACAACGTGCGGTTCGACGGGTCGGTCGTGCAGCTCGAGCTGACCAGGGAACATCTCGAAGAGCTCACCTCCGAACTGCTCGAGCGCACCATGGAGATCACCGAGCGGACGATAGCCACCGCGCGGACAAAGGGCGTCAATCACTTCGACGACGCGCTCCTGGTGGGCGGCATGACCCTCACGCCGACGGTCGCGCTGACGCTCAAGGAGCGATTCGGGCTGGACACGCGGCTGCAGGATCCCCACCTGGCCGTGGCCAAGGGAGCAGCGCTGTTCGCCCTGATGAAGAAGGTCAAGGTGAGCATGCCGGGCGAGGGCGAGTCCGATATTGCACCGGCGGTGGCTCAGCAGGTAGCTGACCAGCTCGGGATCAGCGTGGAGCAAGTCCAGAGCATGGCCGCCAAGCGGGTGGCAACGGTGGTGCCCCGGGCCTTCGGCCTTAAGGTGGTCGACCGCGACGACCCCGTGTTCCGGACCGACCCGGACCGGGCCCGCGAGTACATCTCGCACATGCTCACCGCGAACACGCCGCTGCCCGCTGAGGCTGGTCCTTCCACCTTCCGGACGATCGTCGACAACCAGCGCGAGGTCAGGCTGGAGGTGTGGGAGCAGGCCGGATCGATCGCCTCGGACGAGCTTGAGCACAATACCCACATCGGCGAGGGCATGCTCCGTGATCTGCCGCCCAGGCCAGCCGGCGCGCCCTTCGAGGTGGTCTTTCACATGACCGAAACCGGGCTGCTGACGGTGCACGGCTGGGAGGCCGGCTCCGGGCGGGAAGTCCGCTTCGAGATCCAGATCGGTCGCCTGGATGACGCGGAGGTGCGGCAAGCCACCGACGCGGTGGCGCGCTACACGGTGAGCGGGTAAGTGACCTGGGACCGCGACCAGTATCTGGCGGACGTACTGGAGCCGGCCCGCAAGGCCGGCAACGTGCCGCCGCCGGACTTGTTCGCGCGTTACGGGCTGCCGGCCGGCGTCTCCAGCCAGGCCATATTCGAGCGGCAGGTCGCCGACGTGCTCGCCTTCTGGCGGGAACTGAAGAGCAGGCGGATGTACGCACGGCTGGCCGAGACGCTGCTCGCGGCGCACGCGGAGCTGGAGCGGGCCGGGCGGCTCACCCTGAGGGGCTTCGCAGAACGCCATGAGGATGCCCGCCGGGCACAGCTCCAACGGCTGACCCACCTGGCCGAGGCCGAGGCCGGAGCGGCCACCCACGTCGGGCGGGCGACGCTGGTCCGGCTGCGCGGCGCGCTGGGCGGTGCCGTCAGCGAGGCGGAGGTCACGGAGGCGTTGAGGAAGGCGGGCGTCCGGATCATCGATGAGCTTCCCGACCTGCCTGCCGTCCCGCACCCGAAGCAAGCCGATCTGGCCCGGCACCTCCAGCAGATGGGCGCGGGGCTGTCGGCCGCGGTGGTCTTCGGTGACGCGGCGGTCCGCGGTTTCCGAGTCCTCGGCGGGTTCCGGCTGGCCGACGGCCGGACGCTGGATGAGGTGACGATCACCGAGGCCCGCCACCGCGTGGATGTGCTGCCCTACACCGATCCCGCCAAGGTGCCCAGCGAGAACGTGCTGGCCATCTTGCGTGCGGCCGCCCGCAAGCCGGGGGAGCTTGACGCGTTGCTGCTGTCGGAGGTCGTCGAACGGCTGCGCCCTCTGGCCCGCGGCGGCTTCGTCCAACGGGCCATCGCCGCTCAGGCACGCGAATTCGGCCTGGAGAAAGAAGAGGCCGGGGTCATATCGGCCGCCATCCTCACCCGGGATACGCTGGACGCCCTGCGCCAGCAGGTCGTGGAAGAGCTCGCCGCAGGCAGGCTGCGCAGCGCGCAGCGGCTGGCCGCGGGGCTGCCCGCCGAAGACCCGCAGCGCGAGCGGGTCGCGGCCGTGGACGCCGAGGTCGCCGCGATCACTCGCCGGGCCCGGGAGGACCTGGCCCGAGGCCGGCCAGAAGAGGGGGCCGCACTCCTGGCCGAGGCCATCGAGCTGGCCCGTGACGACATCGAGCTGTCCGGCCAGCTGGCCGCGGTGCCCCCTCCTCCCCCGCGCGAGGCGGCCGCCCGGATGGACGGCGACCACATGCTGATCACTTGGAGACCCAGCCTGGCCAACGCGGGCCGCGTGCAGTACCGGGTCATGCGCGGACTGGACCGGGCGCCCGCCTCGCCGTCGGAGGGCACGGCCGTGGTCACGCAGACCGAGCGGACCGACGTGACCGACACGGAGGCGCCGCCCGGATCCGAGCTGTTCTACAGCGTCTTCGCCGCACGCGGCGGCGAGACCTGGTCGCCGCCGACCGTCGCGCGGCCGGCCACGTTCATCCCGGACGTCGCCGAGGTATCGGTCACGACCGGCGACACGTCGGTTGCCGCCTCCTGGCGGTCGCATCCCGCCGCCGATGGCGTTCATGTCGTCCGCCGCGAGAATGTCCCGCCGCGTGGCCCAGGTGACGGCACCGCGGTCGAGACGTCGCTCACCGGGTTTGCCGACACCGGACTGCGCACGGGGGCCGAGTACCACTACCGCATCGTGGCGTCCTTCCGGGCACCAGACGGGCAGCGCGGCTATTCGGCGGGAATCGTCGTGCGGGCCGTACCGGAACCCGTGCCGCAGGCCGTCACCGACCTCGACGTAACCGGACCGGGCGAGGGCGCGCCCGTGATCCTGGCTGCGTGGACGCCGCCGGCCTATGGCCGGGTCCGGCTGATGCGCAGCGAGAAGCCGCTCCCCTGGTCGGCCGGTGCGCGCCTCAGCGCTGAGGACACCGCCGGGCTGAGCGAGATTCCGGGCACGCCGCGTCGCGACAGCGACGGGCGCGATGTCCTCGAACTGCGCCTGCCGCCCGGGCGGCACCACCTGCTGGCCCTGACCACCGGGCGTAACGCCTCGGTGGTCGGCAATTCCGCGGTGGTCTGGCTGGTCGAGGCGGTCCGGGGCCTGACCGCCACGCGGATGCACGACGACGCGCGGCTGAGCTGGATCTGGCCCGACCGGGCCACCGATGCCGTGGTGCAGTGGGCCGGCGGCCAGCGTCACTGCTCCCGCCGCGTCTATGACGACGAGGGCGGCGTCGTGGTCACCGTCGGCGCGGCGGAGACGACCGTCGAGGTCCGCGCGATCTACCCGCAACCCGGCGGGCGGATCACCGGTCCCGGTGCCACGGTCCTCATACCTGGGCGAGGCGTCGCGGTCAGGTACCGGATCCGGTGCGCGAGCCGATGGCACCCGCGGCTGCGGACCATCGAACTCGTCACTGAGCAGGCCACCCGCCTGCCCCGTCTCGTCGTCGTGCGAACCACTGGTAAGTACGCCCCCGATGACCCGGCCGAGGGCCAGCCGATCGCGCGTATCGAGCCGCAGGACATCGCGCCCGACGAGCCGGTGACGGTCCAGGTCGAGGTGACCAAGGGGCCAGCCTGGGTGGCCTGCTTCGTGGATCCCAGTGCCCCCGAGGCAGAGGCCCGGCGCATCTTGCTCTTCTCCCCGCCAGCGGAGGAGATGAGGATCCGGTGAGGCTGACCAGCGGGGCACGCATCTACTGCCCTTACTGCTACGAGGAGATCGCCCGCCGGCCAGCCTGGTTCAGGTGCACCGGCCCGGTCAGCCGGGGCGGCCAGCGTTGCGCCCCGGAGATCGACCCGGTTCTGCGGGACCGGACCGGGTTCGGCGGGGCCTTGCCGCCGGCTTTCGCCGCGGACGGTCGCGACGACGCTGCCGTCTGCCCGCGGTGCAAGGGCGAGACCACCAGCAGAATCTGCCCGGTCTGCCACAGCCGGCTTCCCGTGCACTTCGGGAAGGTAGGTAACCGCCTGATCGTGCCGGTGGGCGCCAAGGAGTCCGGCAAGACCGTATTCATGACCGTGCTCGTTCACGAACTGATGCACCAGACCGGGCAACTCTTCAACGCGGCCATCACCGGCGCGGACGAGCACACCCGGCAGAGGTTCGCCATTGAGTACGAGCGGCCGCTGTACCGGCAGTCGCGGCTTCTGGCGCCCACCACGGGCTACCAGGCCCCCCTCGTGTTCCGTTTCACCACCGAGAGGCGCCGGGCCCTGAACGGCCGGCTGGGTCAGGTCGGCCCCTTCGGGAAGGCTGCCCTCGGGCACGGGGACCCGCAACGCACGCTGCTGTCGTTCTTCGACACCGCGGGCGAGGACCTGCGTTCCCAGCCGTCCATCGAGCAGAACGTCCGGTATCTCGGCGCGGCCGACGGGGTTGTGCTGCTGCTTGACCCGCTGCAGATGCGCGGAGCGCGGGAACTGGCCGCGCCGGGTACCCGGCTGCCGGAGCTCTCCGAGGACGAGCCGGCCGCCGTGCTGGAAAACGTCACCGATCTCCTGCTGTCCAGCCGGGGAGGAAGTCCCAACAAGCGGATCGGCAAGCCGCTGGCCATCGTGTTCACCAAGATGGACGCGCTCATGCACGACCTGAAGGAGACCAGCCCGCTGCGGCGATCTCCGCCGCACGAGCCGTACTTCGACGAGCGCGACAGTCTCGAAGTCCACACGGAGATCCAGCGGCTGCTGGCCCGCTGGGACGGCACCCGGATCGACCAGATCGCCCAGCACAACTACAGCCAGTACCGCTATTTCGGCGTATCCGCGCTCGGCGAAACGCCCACGGAGGACAACCGCGTCTCGGCCCGCGGCATCCGTCCCTACCGGGTCGCCGACCCGATCCTGTGGATTCTCGCGCAGTTCGGAATCATCCCGGTGAAGTGAGGCTCTCATGGCCTTCCAGCAGCTCTACTACACCTCCTGCGCACGCGGTCTGGGAGGGTACGGCGGGTACCAGTTCAACGCGATCACCCCCGGCGTCTCACCAGTCATCTTGCGCGAGGTGGAAGAACGGACCATCTACGAGCCGCCGCGCTGGCTGCAGACCGATCCGGCCCTGGACGAGCCCGAGGCCTACCCGGTCGCGTTCTCCTACGGGATCAGCGAGGCGACAGGCATGGTCATCACCGCGCACGTGGTCTTCGCGGGGATTGATTACTCGGGCCGGCCCGGGAACTACTTCGCGCATGCCCTGATCACCGGCGCGCCGGAGCAGGACTTCGGCTCGGTGCTGCCAGCGGAGCTGTGGGAGGCGCCACTGTGGCAGAGCACCCCGGCCGACGGGACCGAGCTACCGGAGCTGGCCGGACCGCTGCGACCTGGCGTCATCGACCGACCCGGGGTTCAGGCCTTCCTCGACGCGCGGAAGGCGGACGATGTCCTGCCGGAGCTGCTGACCTCGGTGGGCCGGACCATGGCCGGGGACCGGCCCGTCCTGGTGGTGAGCGACGATGTGACCGAGAACGCGTGGTGGATCGCGGCCGTCTCCTACCTCCTGGGCGAGCGCCTGGCACGCCGGATGACGTTCACCACCTACAGTCACCGGCCTGGATACTCCCGGTATCACCTCACCGGAGTCTTGCCCGGCATGCTGCGGCCCGACGCCGATACGAGCTTCCAGATCTTCGATTTCGCCGGTGGGCGGACACCGGGCGGTGGCATCCATCCGCTGGCCGCGATACTGGCCAGCACCGGGGTGATGGCCTCGGCCGGGCTGTGGCAGCAGGCCTCGGCCTTCGCGTCGGGAACCGAGGACAGCCTGGACGACTGGCTGGGACCGGTCACCGCAGCCGCTGGCCTGCTGGGCAGGCAGCTGTCCCCGGCGGAGACCGACGCGGTGGCCCGGTGGCTGACGAGCACACCCGTCCGGCTGCCGTCCGCGGTCGCCGACGTCGTCCTGGGCGTCGCGCTGGCCCAGCCGGACTGGTCGCTCGCGGATGAGCGGCTCTACGACCTGCTCGCCGTGGCCCGCAGGATGGCCGTCCCGGTCCGGGTAGAGCAGCTAGAGCGGCTGCTGGTGGGGCGGGCGGTCGCGCACATCGCCCGCGGTGAGCCGGCCGCGTCCGTCCGGCTGACCAGCCCGGCCGTCGAGATCGCGCGCGAACGGGCGGCGGAGATCCTCGAGGAGGCCCCGCCGGACCGGGCGCTCGCGGTGCTGGAATGGACGGCTGCCTCGGGGGCAGTCCCGCCCGATGCGGAACTCGAACGGTACGGGCGGACCCGCCTCGACCCGGCCACCCCGGAGCGGCTCATGGCGCACCTGCTGAGCTTGTCTCCCGCCATTCTCCGCGGACTACTCGGCCGCCTCGCCCTCGAGCCACCTGAGGTGACCGAAATGGTCCTCAGCGGCCCGGTCGGGGCTCGGCTCAGACGCGACGACCTGGCCGACTATCCGGAGCTGACCGAGCTGTGGCTAATTCAGTCCGTCGTCAGGGGAGGCACGAAGCCGCTGCGGGCCCTCGACGAGATCGTCGACATCCGACTGGCTGCGCACCGGTCGCCGGCGGTCGACGCGGCGCTGCTGCGCCTGCTGTGGCCAGGCGGCTGCCCGCCCGAGCAGCTCGCGGAGCTGCTCGGCATCCTGACCGATCCTCCCGGGCCCGACGTCGTCGACTGGTTCGTCGCGGAGATCGGCGCCGTCTCGGCCCGCGGGACGACGAGCGATGAGTGGCTCGGGCTGGCACGCGTGCTGGCCGACCACCGGATCCTGCCCATGCTGCCGGAGCAGGAGACCCGTTCGGTCCGGAACGCGGTGCGGGTACTGCCGCTGCTGAACCGGGCCAGGCTTGACGCCCCACGGGGAGACGCGGGCGTGTTCGCCGAGCTGTTCGGGGAGTACCGGACCGCCGACGACGTCACCCGGCGTCTCCTGACGCGCGAACTGCCGCCGCTGCTCACCCGGGCCAGCCCGCTCGCAGCGGCCCTGCGCGACTGCCCCGAGGAGGTCGGGGCGGCGCTCGGCCGCGAGCTCGGTGCGGCACTGGCGCCAGGGCACGCGGATGTCGCACTGGCCCGAAGGGTCTTCGTGGCGCTCAGCGATCCAGACGTGCGGGTGCAAGCCGCACTCAGCGAGCAGCTGGCGGTGGCCTTCGAGCAGGTGCGCGGATGGCATCGCCGTGAACTCGGCGACCTGGCCCACGCCCTGGAGAAGAACGAAGAGCTGGCACGGTCGTTCCGGGACTGGCGCGAGGCACACCGCGGCGGCCTGGTCCGCAAACTCCGCGGCGGGACCAGCCCGCCGGCGCCCGGGCGTTGACGGACGGCGGGCCCGATGGATGCCGTACTCGTCGTCCTCCTCGCGCTGCTCTACGTGGTTTACCTGGCCTGCGTCGTCCCGATCAGCGCGATCGTCGCCTTCGCCGTGTACAGCGTCGGCCTGCCGGTCGCGTACTTCGTCAGCCTGGGGCGCGTGCTGGTCGTCCGGCCGCCCTCGTTGCCCAGCCCGAAGCGCCAACCGAAGATACCGGCCGGCAGCGACCCCGCGGTCCTTCAGTACTTCTACGGCCCCGCTCTGGTCGACGCCGATCACGCGGTACGAGTCGCATACGGCAGCTGCCGGGATCTCTGGCAGCGCGGCGCCAAGGCCGTTGCGTCCTCCTTCGAGGGTGACAATTCCCTGTTCACCGGGCCGATGGGCGTCGGAGGCGCTATCGGGATGATCGCGGGAACGGCAGTCGGCACCGTGGCCACGGCCGCCTGCGCGTTCATCCAGCTGCTGACGGTCGGCGTATCGGCCGCCGCGGTGCGGGCGGCCGGCGCCGCGCTGCGGGCGGCCGACTCCGCTGTCCTGCGGATCAAGAACATCCGCATGGTCTGCCCGAACTGCTATACGCGAGTGCCTTATCCCGCGTACGAGTGTCCCGGCCGCGGCTGCAACCGACGGCATCGAGACGTCCGGCCGGGCCGGTTCGGCATCATACGGCGCCGCTGCCAGTGCGGCGCCCGGCTGAAGACTCTCCTGCTGTTCGGCTCGTCCCGGATGAGCGCCCACTGCCCGAACTGCGGCTACTCGCTGGAGCACCGCCCGGGAGAGGCGCCGGAGATCGTGCTGCCGTTCTTCGGCGCGACCGGCGCCGGCAAGACCCGCTTGCTGTTCAGCATGGTCGTGCAGCTGCGAAAATGGTCGGACGAGGGTAGCCCGGAATCAGCGAAGGAAGAACCAACCGGGGACCGGCACGCCGGAGAGCGCGCGACTGGAGGACGGCCTGTCCAGGAGCAGGCCAGAGGAGAACGGGAACGGCTTACCGTCGAGTTCGGCGACTCCACGACATCCCGCAAGCTCGAGAGCGCCGGTCGATTGCTGAGTCCGGAGACCGCCACCGACAAGACACCGCCCGAACTGCCTCAGGCCTACATCATCCGGCTGAGCTCTCGGCACGGGACCCGGATCCTGCACATGTTCGACGCGGCAGGCGAGCTCTTCTACACCTCGGAGCGCACTCAGGAACTGCGCTACCTGGACAAGGCGACGACCTTCGTCCTCGTCATCGATCCGTTGTCCGTCGAAGCGTACTGGGACCGGCTGCCACCCGACCAGCAGGCCGAGTTGAAGCCGGTGCGATCCGCCGCCCCCTCACCTGACCTGGCCTACCAGCAGGCGCACCAGGAGATCGAGGCGATGGGCGTCCAGCTCGGCAAGACGCGGCTGGCGGTGGTATTCAGCCGGGCCGACCTGATCGACGGGCCGGGCGACGACGTGGCGACCTGGGCGAGCGACGAACTCGGGCTCGGCAATCTGGTCCGCTCGGCGCGCCTGAACTTCAAGGAAGCCGGTTTCTTCCGTACCGCCGCCGTAATGGTCGACGGCGCCATGCACGAATCTATCCCGACGCTGATGCGCTGGGTACTTACCCACAACGGCGTCGACCTGCCGGGTGACCGGTCATGACCGGCACGCCCGAGGAACACGCCTACCGGTCCCAGCGGCGGTACATCTTCGCCGTCACGCTGGCCGTCGTCATCGTGCTGCCCATCCTCCTCTGGTTCCTCAGCTGAGGCGAGACCGCGATGACCGAGGTGATCCGCTGGAAGATCACGAACGCGCTGACCACGATCGGCGCCCGCCGCACCCCCCAGGGTCCAGCACGGTTTTCACGCCGTCACCATGACGGCTACACCCGACCGGCACGGCCGGGGCGTGCACTGAGGGCAGCACCCGATCCCGCAGGAGCACGATGCCCACCGAAGAACGGAACACGACACCAACGACGCCGGTCCTGGACGGCCCGCAGTGGCGAGCGCTGCTGGAGGCGCGGTGGCAGGCCCGGCTGGAGGAGCTCACCGAACTGTCGCTGGCCTACCACGCCGCCGCCGAGGCCATCGGTGGCGGCGCGGTCGGCGAGCCGGGCCAGCGGGAGGCGCAGGCACTGCTGAGCCGGGCGACCCGGGCCCGCCGGAACCTGGAGGATGTCGAGGAGGCTCTCGGCCGACTGGCGGCGGGCCGGTACGGCCGCTGCGAGCAGTGCCGAGCGGGGATCCCGGCCGGGCTGCTCGCCCTCATCCCGGAGACGCGGTACTGCCCCCGCTGTGACGCCCCGCCCGGCCGGGTCCCGGGCCGGGCGGGGCGCAGCCCGCGGTGACCCAGCCACCCTGGGCGGGAGCGCCGGCCCGATGACCGTGCTCACCAGCCTGCAGGTCGGCTCGGTGCTCTCCTACGTCATCGCGATCTTGATCCCCGCCCTGGACGCGGTGTTCCCTGTGCTGCCCAGCGAGACCGCGATCATCGCGCTGGGCGTCGCGACGGCGGGCAGTACCGATCCGCGTATCGGACTGCTGGTCGCCTGCTGCGCGCTGGGCGCGTTCCTCGGCGACAACCTGTCCTACCTGCTCGGCCGGCGCTTCGGGCCCTGGGCCGAACGCCGCTTCTTCCCGGGCGAGAAGGGCGCGCGACGGCGCGCCTGGGCCGAACGGTCGCTGCGGCGGTACGGGATGCCGCTCATCGTGGTCTGCCGGTTCGTTCCCGGCGGCCGGACGGCGGTCACGCTGTGCTGCGGCATCATCGGCTACCCCCGCAGGCGGTTCCTCGTCGCGACCGCGGTGGCGGGCTCGATCTGGGCCGTCTACTCGTTCTACCTGGGCCGTCTCGGCGGGCAGGCGTTCGAGGACCGGCCGTGGATCGGGCTCGCGGTGGCGTTCGGCGTGACGGTCGTGGTCAGCGGGCTGGTCGAGGTGATCCGGCGGATCAGGAGGTACCGGAAGCCGTCAGCGACGGAGCCGGGATGAAAGCTTCACCCGACGTCAAGCGCTAGAGCACGACATCCAGCCGACGGGGGGCGCGGAACTCCCAGCCGCGGAACTCCGGCGGCCGGTCCGGGTCGAGCGCCCGACCGCCGGGATGAAGCAGACCGGCGCCTCCCGGCGCAGCCGCGCGTAGATCGGGTACGGATCGTCCTCCAGCGCGGCCACGGTGACCGATTCGGCGAAGGCGGAAACCGAACGGCTGGCCATGGCGGGATCGTATGGAAGCAAACGAGTTCTCGTCAAGGGATCATTTAGGCCGAACGGCGCGTGGTTCATGCCCGCGGGCACGCACCACGCTCCGTTCGGCCGAATAATCGCCATCGCTCATCCTGCGCTCCCCGTCCGCGCTCCCCTGGCCTGCGCTCCGGCCGGCTTGCGCTCCCCGGGCCGCACCCGGCCGCCGGGCCCGCGCCAGTTCGCCGTACCGACCGGCGGGCCGTGGTCCGTAATCTCTTCGCAAGATCCTGTGATTACGGAAAGAATTTCTAAAACTACTTTCCGTTCCAAGCGGGCGGCATCCGGCTGCCGTAAGCGCAGGCTGGCCTCATCACGAGGTGATCCCGGTCCGGTTGCACGCCCGTAACCTGCGACGTAAGAACTTCGCAATGAATTACCGCGAATTTGACCCGCTCCGCACCTGAAAACGGACAAGATGTGAATCTTCTAAAGTTCCTCATCTCGGCATCGTGGCTGGTCTAGCGTTCGACCGGAGAGCATTCCAGGGGTGACCAATGGAGGTGGGCCGAATGCTTAGCGGCCATGGATCCGCACGGCGTCGGCGTGGCAGAAACAATCGTGCGGCACGTATTGCGCTGCCCGTCGCCGCCGTGATGGCGCTGGGCCTGACCGTCGGCATCATGGTCAGCGCCTCGGGACACAGCGCCCCGAAGCTCCGCTCCGCAGCGGCTAATTCGGGCAACACGGGCGTGTCCTCCACGGCCGTCGAGGACACGTGCGACATCATCGTCCCGGCTCACCCGCTGACCGCGAAGGGCCTGGCCACGCCCTACCAGCTCACCGGGCCGGCCGGCGGGTCGCCCGCGGCCACCGGCTGCCAGATGAGCAACTCGGTCAACCTGGGAGCGTTCGTCCAGGCCACCATCCTGGACACGCAGACCGGGGCCCTGTACGTGTACAACCCCCTGGTCATCACCCAGGGCACCACGCCCGCCGTCAAGCCGGTGGTGCCGAAGCTGCCCAAGCACGCGGTCGTCACCATCGACTTCGGGTTCAACGGCACGTTCCTGCTCCAGGCGGGCGCGACGCCCGACGCGCTCAGTGAGGGGAACTGCACCGACGGCACGCCGGGATCGCCCTTCGGCCAGGTCTCGTTCTGCAACGGCATCAACTTCTTCAACGCCGCGTTCCAGCTGGAGCGGGCCGGGCGGCTGACCATACCGTCGGCGGGCATCGCGAGGAACATCGTGCCGTCCGGGGGTGCGCTGGGGACCGGCCGCGAGTGCCCGACGACGCGCAACTTCGACATGATCGACCAGGACCCGAGCGACAACGTGACCACCAAGTACCTGTTCGACCCGGCTACCGGCCAGACCGCGCAGGACACCACGGCCAACGCGGCTCGGATGCCGGGCGCCAAGGTGCTGGTCAACGGCAGCGACAACGCCCTCATCGACGACTTCCTGGACCCCGCGCTCGGCTGCACCCCCCTCATGGCGCCCGATCTGGGGAACCGCGGCACGATGGCTACCTCCCAGGCGCTCGACGAACTGCTCGCCGCCAGGAACCAGCCCGCGAACGTGGCCCTGGTCCCGGAGAACGACGAGATGGTGCTGGACAACGGCGGCCAGTGGGACGTGGCCAAGACCGACCTCTACCGCGCGGAGATCGGGCAGGCGCCGGTCGACAGCCAGACCAACGCGAGCAGCAGCCCGCAGATGTTCTGCCAGAACATGGTCAACATCCAGACGGCGTTCATCGCGGCCAACGAGAAGATCTTC